>Ga0041059_1003435_pt1 | contig 10842 bp, 7 predicted proteins | sample AraColnosormetaG_FD_56232 | JGI IMG/M metagenome (GOLD analysis project Ga0041059, IMG submission 56232) | Arabidopsis roots microbial communities from North Carolina, USA - Col MF nosort | ecosystem: Host-associated > Plants > Roots > Unclassified | place: USA: North Carolina | collected 2013-09-02 | reverse complement strand
CCCTCAATTCATGCCCATGGGCAGCCCATTGTCCATATGGTCAAGCCCATATTATCCGCGGACAAAACTGGTCATATGCCCAATTGGACCATTTGTTTTATAGTCCAGAATATAGCCTGTCCATATGCATTTGGACTGGGCAAGCCCATGGGCCGCCTGTCCAATTGACAGCTCTAGTTAAATCACACAATTGTGACCGTTCGTTCCTTTTTATTACCTCTCCACGTATGTGAGCATTTTTCTGGTTATTGTTGTCTTGTGCAATGTGTATTTATCAGCTTTGTAGATGGGAAAATAGTAATATTCTCTACAATAAACACAGTTCTTGTATTTGATTGCCTTACTTGTTTTTTTATTATATTTGATTGCCTTATTTGTCTGCAGTTTATTCGTATTGAACTCTACGAACAGAAAACATTAATTCCCATATATAAAACACATTCACCACTTAAACATACAACAACATGAACAAAATTATTCGTATAGTGAATAATCAAGTTTCTAAGACATTATATAAAGACTATATATATATATATATATATATTTATTAACCAGTTACATATCATTCACGCAGTGGCCAATGGTCCAACATTGTTGGCCACAGTTGTCTCCATAGCTTTCATGGCTTCAAACCTTGGTTCCTTGGCCTGAAACTTGACAGCAGAGTAGAGTTTCATGTAATCTTCAAACACAAATCTCGGATAGTTCTCTTTCTTCTCCTTCTCTGCTTCTTTTCCGATCAGCTCCGGCGCCGGAAAAATAACAGAGTCGCTTCCCGGATTATAGAATGATGCGATCGACATTCTTCCTTCTCCGTCTGTCTGAGATAGCACTCTATGTTCCACACTCTTGTACTTCCCATTGGTTATCACCTGGTTTAATCAATCCAAAATTAAAACTCAAAATTCTTATTTCAATTTGGTTCGGTTTAGTACGGTTTGGTTCAGTAGTTACCTCAAGTTGATCGCCGAGATTAACGACGATTGAATGCTTAACCGGAGGAACATCGACCCACTCGCCGTCTTTAAGAAGCTGAAGTCCACTGACTTTGTCGTCTTGGAAGAGGAGGATGATGCCGCCGGCGTCGGTGTGGGCTCGGAGACCCTTGACTAGGTCCGGATTAGGACAAGGTGGATAATTGCTGACTTTGGTTCCAAAAGTCGGTCTTTTCGACCCGTAAAACACCTTTTTTAAATAACCCTTCTCTAAACCGAGATTCTCGCACAGCAGATCCAGTAGCTCCTCCGACAACTTCTCTATCTTTCCGGCGAAGTCTTTCATTAACGTTCTGTAGAAAGACAATAACACCGGTTAAACTTTTACTTAAAACCAAAAGAAAAAAAACGGTTCATGCTGAGTTGTTTTGAAAACCAGTAAATCTGAGATCCTGTAACCGGTTAAGGTAAAAAACGGACCGGTATGAAACTAAAAAAGGTTACCTGTAATCGTCGTCGAGATCAGGGACATCGGAGATATTAGAGACGGGAAGGTGCTTGAGGTAGAAAGTGGATTCCCAGTCAACGTCGTTGACTTCAGAGCGAAGAGAGTCAAGACCTCTGTTCTTAATCGATTCCTTGAATCTCTCTTCCATGCACTTCTTGTAATGTTCCTTGGTCATCTTCTCCACTTTGTCCAAAAGCTCGAGTGAAATCCCATGGTTCACACACTGTAATATCACAAACAGATGATTAGATTTTGAGTTACACAATTTTATAGAAGAAAAGAAAAGTGAGAGTACCTCAAAGAAGCCCCAGTTTTCACAAGCGTCTTTGATCTTCTCCATAGTGATTGCTCTCTCTTCTCCATTAAGCTTCTCGAGATTGATGATCGGGAAACTCTCCATCTCTCTCTCTTTTTTTTTAAATGGGTTTCTTGGCCTAACTTTATGTTTGACGCTTTTGAAGTTTGATATAAATCTGATGATCAAAGACTTGGTTTTATAGAGAGAAAAGAAGCGCAGAGAGGAGCTTTGAGTTACTTCTACGAGTTATCATTCTACAGTCAATATTTGGTTTTTTGGACCACACACATCCATAATATCATTTGTGTAATGATTTTTTAACAAAATTCAATAAAGTATGTTACGGTCGACCAAAAAGCGTGAACACTTTTTTTTGTTTTTGTTCTTTTAATGTTTTGGACTAATAATCAACAAAAGCAAACAGTATAATCAACTCAAAAAAGAAAAAGAAAACAGAGGAACTATCAGATCTATCAAACTAATTATTATTCAGCCTCTGATGTTTAACCGTGTATAAATCCACATAATCAGAAGTAAATTAGAATTAAATTTAGAATAGACCACAAGGTTTTATCCAAACTGAGTTGGGTCGTCCAAGTCTTCGGAAAATCCTAAATATACTCAAAGGTAGGTGATAATAACCTTATCGTGTGACATAAAGTCATGATTACTATTCATCACCTTTAATTTAGTAACTAGCTATAGAAAACTAAAAATAATTTGGGTCGGAAAAAATATAAAAAATTTATGGTTATACAAAATATATGACAGCGACGTATATTATTACTCAGTCAGACGATTCATTGTTTGACCCGTTTTCTTCCTTTTACTTTTAGTGTGGATTAATCTTCCTTTTCACATTTCTTCCTTTTACTCTGTGTATAATAATAATAGCTTATATATCACCTTTCACTGAACCTTTTCTTGTTTTCAAGTAACTTAAACAAACTAATGGTTGGTTTTTGTTAAAAAAATTTGTAGACCGCATCCATCTAAATCATAATAATATACAAAATTATTTAGTCTTATGACACAGCAGTTTTCATTCGTTTTGTATTAATTTTGATGGACCAATAGTGGTTTATTTGTGTCCGTTGATTACGAAGCTGCTCTTCGGCCGGTAACAACATCTCTGTATGCACGTCTATATTAAGAATCATGAGCTATCACTTTTGGCCGTTTATCAGATCTAATAAAATTTCCCATTTAAGCGGAGAAGTTCAGATTCGATTACGTGGTTCCCTCTTTGGCCCAAAGATCACCTCTAAGAGTTGATAAGATATTTTTCTTTCAAATTCTTATAAGGATTTAAAAGCAAATGCAATGGAAAAAAAAAAAAAAAACATTCATTGCCTTACTTCCTTTCTATTTGGAGAAAGGTGGATCACCTTTTTTTTGTTTTTGTCTTTGATCAACATTCATACTTTGTTATAGAAAAACTGATATTTGATAATAGTAAGACATGCTTAACTTTATTTTCCACTTCCTCAGTCACAAACAAATCTCACGTCATTATTATGGAGCCTCAAAAAGTATAATATCACAGACGGGTTTTGGCAACTAATGTATTGATTTGAAATTTCTTAATATTTGCTATTTTATGGGACTATTTTAAAGTTGATCAATAAGCAAAACAAATAAAGAAACGTGTTTTATTTCATGTTGACTAACATTTTGACTCGAAAGCGAAACTTATGATAGAAAAATAGGCTTAGCAGCCGGTGTTATATTCAATCATGTATGACTTGTAAGCAAATTTTTACTAAATTACAAAACAACAACTTGAGAAGTCAAGAAGTTAAATCAACTTGTAATGAGAAACCTAAGAAAGGTGGAATCCTAAATTCACATATACAGAAGCTTTTACCACTGTCAAAGACGAAAACGACTCTAGTCAATGGCCAATGGGGGATAAAATTTGTGGTGTATAACTATTAAAAGAATTAATATTTGTGGTGGGCTATATACTAGAAAGAGATGTGTTATGATGATTTTGGTTTGGTAGATCTTTCTCCCTCGTGGCCTTGGGGTCAAGCTACAGCTTTGGTCAATCTCATGTTATCGACACCACAAAGCCAACTTGACCTACTAGTGGACCTCCTTAATTTATTCCATTTGGCTTCCCTCTTCGTTATCTTCCACCGATATACATTCATTTTATCATTCGCATTATCACGGATGCATATCATAACACATAAATACATGCATATCGGAAAATAAAATGCAAAAAATTGTTTGCCAGATATACGCATCTAATACGCATATCGGATACATTCATCTAATACACACACATTAGATGCATGCATCTGTTGTGTGATTATGTGAAAACTTGTTATATTAATATAGACTAAAAATGAATACATAAATATTTTCAAAAATACATAAACTAAATGCTACATAACATCATCACGATGATCAAAATGCTAGCTAAATTTCAATTCCCAAAAACTTCAAAGAAAATAACATATTCAAAAGTAAATCCCAAAGTGTACCGTGTACGTAAATGTATTCAGAAGGTGAACTTAGATATTTGAGTGTTATTCGTTGAGATATACTTGAAAATCAAATTCTCAATGTGATTATGATACAAGACACACAAAATACATCGTGTATACACAGGAATGCAAGTACGAAGATAGAATCCGCGGAAATATCTTTTTAATCAAAGAATTTCTGAATTTCACATTTCTCTAAGTTATGGAAAAATGAGTTAAGAGTTAAGTTGACAATGTAACAAAAGAAAAACTCAAAGAAACATCTCAACCTCTGTCTAGCCAAATAAATTTTGTATCAACTCAAGTGCTTGGCTATGATCTTTTTCTGGTTCTGCAACCATATCTGCTGTTCTTGCAATACAGATTGCTGATTTACCCCTCCATTTTCTGAAAATGTCTCTCCGAACCCAAAACTCTCAAATGTTGTAAACGGGTCACATTTCATAGGCAAAGTCTCCGTGGCCTTAAATGTTGGTGTAGAAGACGGCTCAAAATCATCAGGAACGTTCACCTGAAATGTCGGTTCTGGCTGAAACCCTGTCAAAGCCAAGCCACCGAACGTGATCATTGGTTCTCCGGCTGTAGCTAACTGCGCAACTGGTTCTTCCAAGAATGGGTTGTATTGGTCCGTGGCGGCTTGAAACGCAGGCATCGGATCATCTAACCCGAACGGTACTATCGCCATCGAGTTATTACCCTGCACCTGCGTAGCAGTTTCTTCTAACGCAAGCAACCAATTCCCTGAATCTCTCTGATGGTCCTCAGCGGTTGAAGGTTCCTCCTCAATCGTTTCTATCTTCTTCTTCGGATCATCTCTCAACATCAACGCCTCCCAAGGATCGAAAGTCTCTGCCTTTGAATCGTCTTGCTTCTTCTTGTCTTCAACATCTTCTGCTTCTGCCGTGTTACTTACGTCATCCAATGACAATAGGTCTAATATGAGATTGGAAGCAGAAACAGAGGGATTATTGGGAAGCGATTTAGTCGAAACCGTATCAAAATTATTCCCATTAGGATCATCTCGTCCTCCTCCGTATGGCTCAGAATGACAAGACATTGGAGGACTACTAGTCCCTGCTTCAGTCCTGCTCATCAAATCCTCCAACGAAGTACTACGAAACGACCCGTAATCTGAATACCTCTCCGACGTATCAATCGTGGAATCCCCAAAATCAAGCGAGCTTGAAACCGCTGAATCTTTGGACGATGGAGGCGGAGGAAGAAAACTATTCGGTGACGGATACAACCCTGAGCTCGCTGGAAACGACGATTGATCTTTTAAAAACTCTTGCAATGTCTCAAGAAGCTCTAAAGAGATCTTTTGAATGCTAGGATACTCCGATGTTCTTCCTATACCGATCGATTTGGAAAGATCGTAGAATGCGTTAAGCTCTTCGAACTGTTTCGAAGCTCGAACACAAGCTTGAAACGCATTGATGCAAGATTGGTATTGCAGATGGAAGAAACTGTCTAACAAAAGCGCTAATCCATCGGAAATGTCTCTGTAAAGATCAAAACTCTCTTGCATGACGGCGTAAAGCGACATTTTCACGAGCCTGTTGGCTTTCGCGTCTCCCGTCGGCCGCGTCGCGATTGCTCTGTCTAGTAATTTTTGCCAATACGTGATTTTGTCAAGAAGCATTACCGGTTTCATATCTCGAACCGCCGGTTCGTGGGATTTAATTCCGGCTTTGGGATTAAACCGGGATCTTGTTGTTGAGTTGGTGCTGATTCTTCCGGTTTGTTCTCGGTTTGTGTACCGTCTCTGTAATTTTCCGGTGAGGAAGCAATCGAGACGTTCGTCGAGGTAAAGCGCGAATGTACGGACGAAAGCAGTGAAATCCCAAGGGCACGAGTTCGAATCGTCGCGGAAGCTGGAGAGATTGAGGATTTTGGCGCCACGTTTCATGGCGTGGAGGACTTCGCGAGGGAAATAAGGATCACCGTCTTGGAAAATCCTGAGGACGAGGACTAGGGATTTGAGCGCGACGATCCAATTCCGTGTACGCCCGATACGGCGACCGATCGCGGCGGCGCAAGAGGCGGCGTGAGATTTCTTGGAGGATATGATTCCGAGGATTTCTGTTACGAGTCGATCGTCGATTGGGACTTCCTCGTCGTGGCTCGTAGCTTTCAAGATCGCAACTTCGAGAGTCGTGAGATCGCCGCCTCCGGTGGCTCCGTTAGCAACTTTGGCGAGGCTAATGCTTGTCTGATCTTTAACCGCACCAATCGCTTTTTTAAGCTTGCTCGGCATTGTCCTCGTCGTCGCGCTTTTAATTTCACCCAAACGTCTTCTTTGTTCCTCAAGGGGTTTTAATTTCTTAATCACTCTGGATTAGCGATTAATCACGAAGAATTAAAACCAAATTAGAAGATTTTCCTCTAAATTTTTTTCCTCTCTCTAAGGATTTTTTTTTCAATTTTTGTTCTTCTAAATATAGAGAGGAAGGCAGAATAAAATGGCTGGAGAGTCTCGAGACCCTTTCAAGATATAGCGTTGACTAATAGAGAGACTTCACACGCGATTTTGGCGCGTTAAATATATAATTGTGTTTAAATTCTTCTTCTTGTTAGAAGAAAAAGCATGATGCATAGAATTGTGTTCAAATTTCGAAAACTTATTATAATACAAATATCTTGTCAGTGTATTTATGTTACAAATTTTTTGATCGGCTAAAAGTAACATTCTCTCACAATTCCTTAAGAGTTGTTTCTACGAGCCTCATATTCGTATAGGTTATAAATTCAATGACAAGCTGTGTACGCTTTTTTTTTTCAGAGAACCAGCTAGCATCTTTATATTCAATATTCTTGGGATAAATTTAATATTATCAGAAATCTTTATCTTTGTTTGCAGACGTGCAAACCAGTATTATATATGAATATGAATATATAGAGATCATGAGTTATGGACTCACGATTTTCACCATGACATGGTAAGCATGTATAGTCTAGATCGAGACAATGTTACTACATTAAGCTATAAATCAAGAACGTCTTACCACTTGTAAATAGGCACAAACCTTTCATAAGTATGTATTTTGTGTAATCCTTGTCAACTTTCTTTCGCATTTTTTATAAATCTTTTCTTACATACCTAAGTATATCTATATACTCACAAGATTTCTCACAAGCTAATTTCCAGGCTATTTACATTTTACAACAACTGATGAAAAACTGATAAAAATTTTGAGGTCTTTCTCTCTTTCTTTCACTTATACCGTTTTTTTTTTTAACTCAGGTCGTCTCTGGAGTTCAAAGACAGTTCGATCTCTTCTAGTGATCGACCCTTTGTTTCCACCGTGAAGAGGTGTGAGAATGCCGCTGCCAACAATGATACTGAGCCAAAGCTGGCATAGACCGTTCCAACCCCGTATTTCTCCACCAGATCCAGGAAGAACAAACCAACCAAGAAGTTGGAGACCTGAAGAACATTTGCTTCGTCATTCTTCAAACTTCAAAAGGTTATAAAATGATTTATGGGAAAACTAAAAAAACACATACCCAATGTACAGAGAAGCTGAAACCCATGATTTTTCCACGCGTTCTGTTGCTGCTTAGCTCAGGGATGATGAGACCTGTTACAGGACCAGCTCCAATTGCAAAACTGAATATATACCTGTAACAGGACCAAACATATGATACGTTTCTGTCTTTTTTTGGGTACTATATGAGCTGAGAAAAGGAGACTAGTAATTGCTGGACTTCAAGCTACTTACATGAGTGTTCCAAGTATTGACAAACTCTGGCTCAGATCTTCATCCAAGGGGAAACCAACAGCATAAACAATAAGAAACATAGAGACTGCCTGTGACACCAAATCAATTCAATCAAAATAAGCTAAAGCAGTGAAAAGCAAAAGAGTTTATGTGATAAAAGAAAAAGATATTTACCATTCCCAAGTAGCTACCGATAAGAAGCTTCTTTCTTCCTTGCTTATCAATCAAATAAGACGCACACAGAGCACCTATTAGACCCAACAGTTCAGAAAAGGGACATTGTGATGGAAACAGTAGAAAAAAACAATCATCTAAATTTAAAGTTGATATAGGTGAGACTTGAGAACCTGCAAAATTTGTGACTCCAACATATAGACTTGCTTGAGCACCACTCGTGATTCCAACATTTTGGAATGTTAAAGATGAGAAATAAAGAACGCCATTTATGCCCGCGAATTGCTGTAGGACAAAAAGGGAGCCCCCAATGAATGCAACTGCAACCATTATATCAACAAGACATACAATTTAGCTACATAGATTTTTCATGTATGAAGTTATATATTCTCAGTTTCTTAGATCAAAGTCCTGGAAAAGGTTATTCTTAAACTTGAATGTTTTCAGTTTCTGATTTATGGTATAATATAACACCCTTAGAAGTTAGAACTAACATTAAAAGCAACCTTAACATGACCTCGTGAATGTGGTTTATCAAGGAGTTCCAGCCATCTGCTATTTAAGTTGGAGCCACTATTCTTCATAACCGACTGAAAATCTTCTACAGCTTTCTCGACTTCAGATCCTCCCCAGATGTTTCTTATCACTACTTTGGCATCATCAAGTCGTCCAACCTAAACAAGTATCATGAGACACGATTTCAACATGGAAAATCAATGCTTCCTCATGATTAAAAGAGGCGACTTATACCTTACAGAGCCAACGGGGACTTTCTACTGCAAATTGCATACCAAGTGCAAGAAGAAAACCAGGCATACTCGCTACATAGAGCATTGTCCTCCACCTGAACAGTAGTATACATGAGGAGAATGAAGTGAAGAGTGAAATGTATAGATAGCTAAATGAAGCTCACCAATGAGGGTCATCTTCTGCAGGAATCCCTAAGAGAAGAGAAAAGATTATCCCGAGACAAGTGCCAATTTGACATAAAGTTCCAAGGGAACCTCTGTATTTCGTCGGAGCAACCTATAGAATAAAAATGGTTGGCTTAATATCAGAAGTAACAAGACTCTTCAGCCGAACATATGAAATGCAAAATATGCTAAGCAAAAGAATGCTAAACCACAACTTATTGTACTGAGAGTCTGAGAGTACATAGGATCAATTTTAAGAAATGTCCTAGATCTTACAGCAGAAGAAGCCAAATAGTTAAAACATGAAGTTGAAAAGGAATCACATATTAGATTACCTCGGATATATATATTGGAACAAGAACTGTGTTGACGCCAATACCAAGACCAACAAGAAATCTTCCACATAAGATCTCATCCAAGGAGTGAGCTTGTGCACTGAGAGAAAAAGTAAAATTTAGTTATGCTGCTACCTCACAACTTAAAACATCATCATGGAATTGTTACTAACATAACGAAATCAAGATTCACCTTAGTAACAAGATATTACCTCACAAGGGCACCAAGAATGAGGGGTATCGTGAAAATCTGAAAGGTGCGTCGGTAGCCAAACTTGTCAACTAGTGGACCGGCGACTATGCTACCAATAAATGCACCGGCAATAAATATGCTCACAACAAGACCCTCAAGAATAGAATTGCCTTCAAACCCAAGTTCACGCGCAATAGACACGATGGGGCCATTCATCACTCTGCAAGAACAAACTGATAGTATTATAAGTACTAAGCTTTCGAAAAACTAATCCAGATCAACCTGACTAACTCATATTCTTCTCACTGGAAGCTAACAAATTGTCAAGACGGGGACAAATCAACACTCTGTAAAAACAATCTAATCAACATCTTTGTAAGCTCAAATTGAAGCTGTTTCTCACCAGCAATGTCAAAATGAAACTTTTTTTCGAATTCTGTAACACAACCAAGCATTAACACTACTACACGAACAGAGATTAATCTTCTGGTATAGAAATCAAACTAGGCCAGTGAAACAAACAACAACGACTGTTACTTCACAAATTTGGCAACAGTGAATTGGCTATATTATTACCCAATGTGATAACCAAAGAGAAAATTGGCCATAGAAGCAACTGATACATGAGGAAAAGCCGATAACCATCCCAAATCAGCGGAGAATTTCTCCGGCGGAACTGGCGATATCTCGTGATCGTCATCTGTTAAAATTTTGAATAAAGTTAGAATATTTCAAACAGATAAACATTGGCAAAGAGATTGGTAAGTCAATGGAGGTGAGAAAGCTGAACCTGGTTTCTTCGTCGACAATGTCGTAACCCGCTTCTTCCTCTTTGAAGACCGAAAGAAACGGGAAAAGGAAGAGGCTTTACGAGAGTGGGCGAGTCGGGTCGGGTAAGAAAAGGTTAATCGGTTCATAGAATTGGGTCGATATAGAAGTACGGTATTCGTCACCCACATGATCGGAGAGCTAGACTAGACGGAAGAGAGAGAAATACGTCGGCGAAGCGAAAATAATAAAATTTGAGGCGACGGAAAATAATAAACTTGTAAGCACGTGACACTCACGTGCTCAAATACTGAGTGATTTCCTTTTTAGGAATGTGACAAGTTTAGGCACTTTTAGAAAATTTTATTCCATTTGAGGCACTTTGCAGAGATGAGGCATTTTTTCAACTTTTTCATCGAATTTATGACAAATTTGCCCCTAAAAGTGAAAACGAAAATACTTTAGCGTTTGGAAGTTGGTATATGATGAGTGGGTCGTTG
>Ga0041059_1003434_pt1 | contig 10847 bp, 6 predicted proteins | sample AraColnosormetaG_FD_56232 | JGI IMG/M metagenome (GOLD analysis project Ga0041059, IMG submission 56232) | Arabidopsis roots microbial communities from North Carolina, USA - Col MF nosort | ecosystem: Host-associated > Plants > Roots > Unclassified | place: USA: North Carolina | collected 2013-09-02 | reverse complement strand
TNTTGTTTTCTNTGCNNGTTTTTTTTTTTTTTTCGTTTTAAAGTTGACGCATGCTTTTGGAAAATAAATAAGAAAATTATTAATGCTAAACGCATGCTAGGGATTATCTTGTTATTCTGTTAGGCTGTTACATTAGGAAAGAGCATATGTCTCTTTTCAATAATAAGTTAATCTCATTTGTAACCTTTATCTATAAATATTGGGTTGATTTTTTGTGTCTTCACATTTTTTTTTAGATATCAAATGTTGTTTTTTTCTAAAATATATATTAAACTTCGTACGGTATGAGACACATAATTCATTTTGCATATTGATAAATAGAAATAATGATTGTAGGGATCTAAATACGAAAAAACACATTATTATAATAATCTCGATAGATGAATATATAAAGTAATTATTTATAGTTCTTGCTTGAGTCATGTTCTATTGGTATTGGCATGCCGACGGAATCCATTAAAACAAAAGTCGAATTTGTTATGGTGAAATTGTTATTAATTCTTCTATAAATGGTGAGATTTTAAGGTGAAACTTGCTGTTTGTCTTCTTCACTTGTTGTGTTGGCCGTTAAGGTGAAAATAATAATGACTTGGTACTTTGTAAGTGAAAAATGAGGGAATAAGAGATGTCCACGTAGGACGGTGGTGGGTCGGCCGGCGGTCACTAATCAAGCGGCGGAACTCATCATCCCTAAGTGGGTCCCATCCACCCTCCCCTGAGTTTTTGGCCGGTGAATAAACAAACTCTTTCAATAACTTTATTTTCTTTACATCTCTTTATTTTTCTTGCTTGGAGTTTCTAAAATTCTTATATTCGATCTACTGGATTTTCACAAAAATATTCTAGTAGATTAATCAGAACATATGTATGAATATAGATGTTGATCTTGATCAAGATCAAGTGACGGTGTTAGTTTTTTTAAAAGCAAGTGACTGTGTTCATAACTTAAGAAAATTATTTATGAAAAGAGAAAGGGAGAGAGAGAGGTTAGCGTAACCGGCAAAAGAAGATTCTAGTGGGACACATTAAGATCATTTTACACCATTGCTAGTTGTTACAATAACATTTGTCCAAATTCTTTCTAAAATGATTTGATAATAAATCATAACATTTTTTCAAATTCTTTCAAAGATCATTTGATCATAAACCATTATGATTTTATGAATTTTATTGGTTCATTTTTTTCATTTTAATTATGAAAGAGTCATGTCATGTCTAAGCAATTATATAGCTAGTTGACAAACCAGTAAACTGTAACTTATATATATATATATAGAACTTAAAGCATTTGTATCTTTGTCGTCGAAATATGTATCTTGACAAATTTTGCCTTTGGATCATTATTGAAATTAACTACATATGATAAGCTTAAAGAAACAAGTCAACTCTAAATCGCCGTCCTATATAGATCATTCACATGCACTTAAGATTGAGATAATGATAAAATTGTCATCTTATCTAATGCTGATTTTGAGAAAAATAGTTGCACTTCTGAAACCTATAAAAAGTAATATATATTAGTTCAAGATCGACATGATCACACTCGCTAGTGCTAAGAACTAAGACTAACAAAACATAAACCAATTTTTAACTTATCTGGAAAAACATATAAAACAATCTTGAACTTATCTATTTAGGTTTACTAAACATTTTAGGCAAAGTTTTATTAGTTAGCTTTTAAATATTAGAGTCACCATATTAATTCTATAACCACCAGTCGTTTATAATTCCTTTATTTATACAGTATTTAACAAAAGACGATTAGTTAATAACATGATTAGATTAGTATACCAAAACTATTTGATTACATAGATGATGAGCATATTTGTTTGCATAAATATATAGATGCACTCATTTGAAGTATATGAACCAGCCGTTAAACGAGAATATGACCCATGCTCTAAGGTGGGTCGAGCTATGTAAGAATTCACAAGAAGAAATCGTCGTGTTATCATAAAACTATATATAGTAGAAGTCATACTGGAATTTTAACTTGTAAATATAGGTCTTTCTAATCACGCAACAATCTTGAGATTTACTCATTCCTTTTTGTCTCCTCCCACTAACATAATGGGGCATACACAAAACGGGCACATATATATATACAATTCTCTCATTATGCTTATACTAGAAGTGTAATCCATAAGCTTCTTTGCAACGTTACTTATAATTTTCACAACTTGTTCAAATCTATGCTAATAGATATTGCTTAATTTACCATTTATCCCAGAGAAATAGATCGAAAAGGTGATTAATAGTCATTTTGCACCCGAAAAAAGAGAAGAAAATGATTTATTAGTCAAATTCCTTAATATTTTCAATTATATGATTGTCTATCAAATTATCACTTTATAGATATACGTTGTATGTAGTAGACACACAAAAATGTACACATCCCCTTCAAGCAAGCTTGGTATAGTGTTCCCGTGTGGTAATGTCATGTGCTTATACGACTGGAAAGACCCAATACATTAATTTTTGAAATCGTGAAGAAAAAGAGACGATGATTGATTATTATTTATTATAAGAAAGAGTAGGGATCTATGTACTGTCATAGTATGAAACTATGAATGTGAGTAATAATACTATATGAGTATATGAGAATTGATGGACTTCTAATTATATTAGCAAATGCAAGCAGTACCGATCATTGTTCTTTGCAAGTCAATATGAAACTGATGGGTGTATTATTAGAATGATTAAACGAACTTAAAGAAAAAGAAGAAGACTAAAATTTATGCAGAAAATAAAAAAGCACCAATTGTTGATAGATTCGTGCCATGGGAGTTGAAATTTACATATGATAAAAGCTATAAAGGGGATGTGTATAATTACTGGTGATTGCGTGGTTTGTCCACGTACATGATAATTTAATACGTTAGTTTTAAAATTAGAGATTGGTTAGGAAAAATTGAAAATATATTTCATTGGCTGAAAAATGAACGTGTGGGTTGTATTCTCTCTTAAGTTTGTCTTACATCTTTCAAGTGAAATCCAAAATCATGATAGTTCCGTAATAATCACAAAAACAGCATTACAAACTAATTAATGATATCTTTATGAAGGTGAAATTCGTCCCAATATTGGGCCTATAAAGCCTATATCAAATCAGGGCCACATGGGTTGGTGATTGGGTATAAGAAAATGAAGATATACATTTTTTCTGGTAGTTGTTAAATTGGGCTTAAAGGCGGCATACCTTAACAGGCCAAGCCGCTAAAATCCACAGCCCAAACTAGTTTAACCGCTAACTTTTTTAAATTGTTTAATTAAACGATGTCGTTGTAGAATTTCTTCACAGTTCACACATTTGTTTTCAACCCAAACTCGAGGTTTCTAAAATTCCTAATAGCTTTTTTCATGGATCATTTCATTGTTGGGTTCGTATTTTAAAAAACCAAGATCCACATGAACTTCGACAGTGGACTTTTCCACGTGCGAAAACGACAGGAGCCAGAGTCAAACAATGCCAGGGTGTACGAACTTGAGGCACGTGACGACATCAGTGGCTCAACGGTCTTATTCAGAATCAGCAGCAAACTATTGGCACGTGACAAAGAACCGACCCCACCCACCAATCATTTTGCTCCCTTGTCTCCTTCCTCTATCCTTACCCCCAAAAACAAGTCTAGCTTTGATTAAAACAAATTTTCAAAATCGCATTAGTGATTTTGTAATTTTAATTATGGAATTAATTATTAGTTGAATGATGTTTTTTCTTATTTAGTAGAAATCAAACACACTTCGGCGCAAAAAAACATAAGACTTGCTAAAGCGAGTCCCACATGCATCAAATCCCGGATGCGTTAATTACGTTTGACTGATAGATAATCTCTAGTGGACCACTCGAGATTGTAACAACAATTTAATTCAACTTCTTGGTCCAAACAAAAGACATTAAAGAAGCTCCAAAGACCAATAAATACTGCTGAAATTTTTAATAATTGCTTCTTGTTTTTTGTTTTTTGTTTTTGACTAACAGTTTAAATCAGGAAGACTAAAAATAAGAAAAACGGTTAGGCCGGTGAAGGCTGAGAGGTTGGGTCGGCGGAGGAAGGAACGTCAGGACCAACACGACAGCCTTCAAGCATGAAAACAACATCGGACATTGTTGGACGGTCTAGAGGATCTGTTGCAGTACAAAGAAGTCCGACTTTGATTCCTAATAAGAACTCTTCCCATTCTGATGATTCCGGGTCAAGTTCGAGTAGTCCTGGTTCTAGTAGCTCTGTAACTTGACCTCTCTGAAGCTGTTTCTTTACCCATTTCACTATATCCTCGTCTTGTGTGAACATTACTGGTCTTTTTCCAGTTAGGATTTCGAGTAGGACAATGCCGAAGCTGTAGATGTCAGATTCTCTTGTGATTTCCCCGGACAATGTGGCTTCTGGAGAGACATATCCTAGTGTCCCAATGGTGTTTGCTGTGACGGCTGATCTTGATGGGGATCGAATTGTGAGACGGTCAAGCCCGAAATCAGATATATGGGCTTCAAAGTCAGCGTCGAAGAGTACATTCTGTGGCTTGATATCACCATGAACCTATTTGGAATAAGAGATGTTAAAAAGACTTAAAAGTGATGTATAATCTAGAATGTGATTTAAACTATACAGTTCTTACCATGTTGGATTGATGGAGGAATCCGAGTCCGCGCGCGATCCCGAGAGCTATGAGGTGGCGCATTGGCCAGTTTAGGACATGGCCATCTTGGTGGGAAGCTTCTTGGAGCAGGGTAGATAAGTTCCCATTGGGCATGTAGTCATATACCAAAAGCCTTAAATCTGGTGGACCTGCGTAGTAACCTCTAAGGACTGTGATGTTTCGGTGCTTGACTTTACCAAGAACTTCGGCTTCCTTTTTGAACAAGTTCTCATTTAAGAGTGATCCATTGGGTAAGCGGCGGATAGAGAGAACCATTCCGTCATTGTAATTGGCTTTAAATAGCAATCCATATCGGGTTCTGCTAAGAACGTTTTCTTCATCGAACTGTCGTGTTGCTTCAATTGTTTCAGCTAGAGTGATCTTGTTATTGAACATCACTAGCTTTGGTTCTCCGTTTTCTGTGCTTGATCTGCTTGTGCTGCTACGAACTCTACTTCCTGCGCTTGTTCTACCAGGACTGCGTTTCTTCTCTCCCGTTGTAGACTGTTGTTTCAGCTTCTTCCTCCATTTCAAGAGTGTGTAAACGTAGAAGCAGCAGAAGAGTGACAAGAGGAATGCACCAATTGCAGCCATAACTATCATCAGAATCATTTTCCTTTTCTTCTTCTTCCCCTCCGCTGTGCTGCTTTCACATCTTCTGTTCAATGGCTTCCCGCAGAGCTCTGTGTTGCCTGAAAATTCTGATGTGTTGTTGATTCTTGAGCCTAAAGAAGCTGGAATCTCTCCTTTAAGGTTGTTGCTTGAGACGTTGAAGTATACCAGGTTACTAGAAATAAGGGCGAGGCTAGCCGGAATCTCCCCGGTTAAGTTATTAACAGAAAGATCCATCTTTGTCAAGTTTGATAAACCAGAAAAAGATCCAGGTATGACTCCTGAAAGATGATTGTGGTCAAGTGACAATGAGTTGAGAGACGAGCTCTGAGAGATTTCTGGTGGGATTTCGCCTGACAAGTTGTTCTGACCCAAGTCAAGCACCTTCAAACGCGGAAGACGAGAGAGATCAGCTGGAATATGACCCATTAGCCGGTTAGATCTTAACTCAAGAACTTCAAGAGCTGAGCAGTTTCCAATTTCAGGTGGAATAGACCCAGAGATGTGATTATCTGACAGTGACAAAGAAACCAACAACCGAAGAAACCCAAAAGTCTGCGGTATTTCCCCGGAGAATGAGTTCGAGCTAAGGTTCACATACCTTAAACTCACCAAGCTACTAAACCCTTCAGGTACAACCCCAGAGAAGTTGTTTCCCTGCAATGCAATCACTTGCACGTTGGGCAAACCAGAGAGCTCAACCGGAACCTCACCAGACATATTCTGCTTGCTCAAATCAAGAGCTGTTAACTTAAACAGATTGCCTACACTAGCTGGTATCTCACCAGAAAATCCATTCCCACTCAAATTCAAAAAACTAAGGTTACTTAAGTTGCTGATACTAACCGGAACTGCCCCGGAAAACCGATTTCCACTCAGATCCAGCTCAGACAGACTTGTCAACGCCATCAACTCCACCGGAAAACTCCCATTTAAGTTGTTTTCACCTAAGTTTAGCCTCTCAAGCTGCTGCAGATTCACCATAGACGAAGGAACATAACCTGAGAAGCTGTTTCTGCCTAAAGATAAAACCTTTAAAGCCTTCATGTAGCCAAGAAATTCTGGAATCTGACCTTTTAAACTATTTCCTTCGAAATCTAAAACATCTAACGAACCACATTGCTTAATCTCAACAGGAATCTCACCAGTAAGAGAGTTATTAGCCAATTTCAGTTCCTCTAATCTCTTCAAGTTACCAATATCCGGCGGAATCTCACCGGAAAACAAGTTTCCAGAAACATCAAGATTCTTTAGTGACAAAATATTAGTCAACCACAACGGAAAACGACCGGAGATTCGATTTTCCTGGAGATCCAAGACCTGTAAACCGGTACGACAGTTCGCCGTCGTCTCAGGCCGTACGATATCGGAGAAAGCATTGAACCCTAACTGAACAATCGTAAGCGATGTGTTGCAGAAGAGAGAAAACGGCACAGTACCGGAAAAATTGTTATTGGAGAGCGAGAGAACCTCCAGTTTCGGAAGAGCACCGTACGCGGCGGGAATCACGCCGCCGATTTCGTTCTCCGACGCGCTCAAGTGAACTAAGGAGGAGCAGTTTGAGATAGCAGACGGTAATGTTCCTTGCAAGAGATTGAAATCAAGCCATAAGTACTGAAGACTTTGGAGGTTACCTAGACTCGCCGGAATCTCGCCGGTTAACTGATTATACGAGAGATTAAGAAGCTGAAGCTGAGTCAAGTTAGCGAGTCCACTCGGTATCTGACCAGAGAAGGTGTTCGACGAAATGTCAAGGAACTGGAGACTCGATGGTAAACCAACGGGGATCTCACCGGAGAGACGGTTTCCAGCGACGTTAAAGACCTCAAGCGAGGTGAGATTCCTCATCGCCGGAGGTAGTTTACCGGAGAGTGAGTTGTACTGAAGAAAGACGGAGAGTAGGCGCGTGCAGTAAGCGAGTGAAGTAGGGATAGTACCGTTGAAAGAGTTAGACCGGAGACTGAGCTTCCGTAGCATGCGTAGACCGGAGATACGATCGGAGATTCGTCCGGAGAGTTGGAGACGAGGAAGACGGATCTCAGTGACACGGTGGTTAGTACAGCCAACGCCACGCCAGTCACATGGAGCTGCTGGTGTTGAAGGATCCCATGAAGTTAAAGCACCGAGAGGGTCATGGAGGTTGAGTTTAAACGCCGTGAGAGCATCAATCTCGGCTTGAGATTCATCGGCGTATGAGACTAACGGCGCGTAAATGACCAGGAAAATGAAGAACAGAGATATATCCATGGCCATAGATCTGTGGCAGTGAACAAAATGAAAACTTAGCTTGAAGAAGGTGAGAGAAGTGTCGCCATGAGTGTGGTTTTTTTCTGGGAGAGAGAATGAGCAGAAAAAGAGTAAAGTTAAAGTAAAAGAAATACAAAAATCTGGTTCTGTAGATAATTTGAAGTCCGCACTATAATCCATGCATTTACTAAAAAAATGATACTATTTGTTGGAGGGGAAAAAACATTATTCTAATCATTATATTGTCCTTGCAAGTTTTTTTTTTTAAAAACAAATACAAACAGAGAAAATCACATTATTTTGTTTTGTTTTCTGGTCCACTCGTTTTAAACTACGGCGATCGATTTTCACGGCGAGAAATGTCGTCGGAGCTTGGCTTTGCTTTACTTACCACCTTCACGGTGCTCTTGTCGTATTTAAGCTTTTCTAATGGGTTACTGCAACCTCGTAGGATTTCTCATGGATTGTCCAAAAGTAGCAAGTACTTGACGAGGGATGAGCTCTGGTTCACTCAAACCTTAGATCACTACTCTCCATCTGTAATCAATCTTCCCAATTTCGTTTCTTCTTCGATTTTAGTTTCTGTTTCTCTTTCGTTATTGAAATTCAAAATTCGCTGCAAAATCCTAGTTACCAGTTCCAGCTGTTTCTAATTTTATTTCAGGATCATCGCAAATTCAGACAGAGATACTATGAATATCTTGACCATTTACGAGTTCCTGACGGACCTATCTTTCTCATGATTTGCGGCGAAGGACCTTGCAATGGAATCACCAATAACTATATTAGTGTAAGATATTTTTCCGTGAAACATATCCATTTGATTGATTAATTTATTCTCATAATCTCTGAAATTTGCATTGGTTTTGTTTGTTAAACATGTTCTTCAGGTGTTGGCAAAGAAGTTTGATGCAGGCATTGTTTCACTCGAGCATCGTTACTATGGAAAGAGCTCACCATTTAAGTCGTTAGCCACTAAGAATCTCAAGTATCTTTCTTCCAAACAGGCCCTTTCCGATTTAGCTACTTTCCGCCAATATTACCAGGCAAGTAGTAGTCTTATACTCTTATGGTTATTACTTTCTCTAGGATCAAATGTTTAAGAAGCTGCGTTTATTAGCATGTTTTGGGATTTGTTTGTGGATGCAGGACTCTTTGAATGTTAAGTTTAATAGAAGCAGCAATGTTGAGAATCCGTGGTTTTTCTTTGGAGTATCTTATTCTGGAGCTTTAAGTGCTTGGTTCCGGCTTAAGTTCCCTCATTTGACCTGTGGAAGCCTCGCTAGTTCAGCAGTTGTTCGTGCTGTCTACGAATTCCCCGAATTTGATCAACAGGTATTCGTTACAATATTCAACTTTAAGTGAAGAAATGTTGTGTTTCTTCATATAGAGTTTAGTTGCTGACAGAATCGAGATTTTTATACCTTATTGAATAGATAGCTGAGTCGGCTGGACCGGAATGTGAAACTGCGCTACAAGAGACTAATAAACTCTTGGAACTAGGGCTTAAAGTGAATAACAGGGCTGTTAAAGCTCTCTTCAATGCCACGGAGGTCTAGCTTTACTGTTTCTGTTTTCTTTTGTTTGAATCTTAAGGAAGTAAGAAGTCTATCTCCAATCTGATTAAGTTTCTGAAATCTGTAGCTTGATGTTGATGCTGATTTCTTATACTTAATAGCGGATGCAGGAGTTATGGCGGTAAGCAGGTTCATTTCATATTTATAAAATTTTCATTTTCTTTCTAGTTTTAGATGTTTATCTGGCAGATTCAATACGGAAACCCAGATAAACTATGTGTACCACTCGTGGAAGCTCAAAAGAATGGTGGTGATTTAGTGGTAAGTTCTTTGTTTTTTTAGATCGCTCTTTACTTATGCTTGGTGTATATATATTGACATTCATCATATGGTTTGCAAACAGAAGAATTGTATTTGGTGATACATAACATTGGATGTGTTAATGCAGGAAGCATATGCTAAATATGTTAGAGAGTTTTGCATGGGAGTTTTCGGGCAAAGCTCTAAAACATATAGCCGGAAACATCTACTAGACACTGCGGTCACCCTAGAGAGTGCAGATAGGCTTTGGTGGTTCCAAGTTTGTACTGAAGTGGCTTATTTCCAGGTGGCACCTGCAAACGATAGCATCCGGTCTCATCAGATCAATACAGAGTATGCACAGACCCAAGCTTATATATCATATTCAGAATTCTGATTTTGTCGTTTCTATTTATTGTCCCATTTACACTTCTTTTCATTTCATAGGTATCATTTGGATCTATGCAAGAGCCTCTTTGGGAAAGGTGTCTACCCTGAAGTCGATGCAACAAACTTGTACTATGGAAGCGATAAAATTGCTGGTATGTAATATCGGAAAACTTCTCGACGATCCTTTTAGACTTGTGCACATTCCAACAGTTTCTTCGCATCTTCTTATTCTCAATTTTGTAGCGACCAAGATTATCTTCACAAATGGGTCACAGGATCCATGGCGTCATGCATCCAAACAAACCTCATCTCCTGACCGTAAGTCTTCATTTAGTTTGATCAAAATCGCATAGCAATAACTCAGGCATAGCCTATGTCGTTATGTAGCAGTATTCAGACAAATCCTTTGTCTGGGACACTAAAAAGATAATGTTTGATGACACAGTGCCTTCGTACATCATGACTTGTCACAACTGTGGGCATGGAAGTGATCTTCGAGGATGCCCCCAATCTGCAATGGTCATTGAAGGTATATTACCGGCTTCTTCTCTGTTTCCGATGCCTGAAGTCAATGACAAGCATCAGAACAACTGTTAAGAAAATATGATGTCCCATTCTTTTCCTGTTTTTTTCCTCCCATTTGCAGGTGATGCCCAGAATTGCAGTTCACCAGATGCAGTGAACAAAGTGAGGCAACATATGATAAAACACATCGACTTGTGGCTCTCTGAGTGTCGTGGATAGGTTAGGTCGTGCAGAGATTAGGAGTTCCATGCAGAGTCACACGAACTGCGTTCTGCAAATAAATAAAACATCAGATGTACGCTCCAAACTTATATCTGTGTAACTGTAACCTCTGAAACTGAGTCACGTAGCAAGTCCACTCGGTATCTCGATTTTAAGCTTTCATCCACTAAGGCGAATACAGTAGCACGAGATATGGCCACTCGGGAATGGAGGTTCAGATTCTATCTCTTAATCGGTGGTCCATCTTGGCTTCTGCCTCTCATTGTTGAAGACAATCGACCTTGTGTCAAGTTTTATCTGTTTTGCCCTGTTTTAATTGTTTGGTTGTTCTGTTACTCTGTTTCCATCTTTGGTTTTAATTTCTACGACGACAAAAAAAAAAAAAAAAAAAAA
>Ga0041059_1003433_pt1 | contig 10849 bp, 5 predicted proteins | sample AraColnosormetaG_FD_56232 | JGI IMG/M metagenome (GOLD analysis project Ga0041059, IMG submission 56232) | Arabidopsis roots microbial communities from North Carolina, USA - Col MF nosort | ecosystem: Host-associated > Plants > Roots > Unclassified | place: USA: North Carolina | collected 2013-09-02 | reverse complement strand
ATCATAGATATTAGGTTAAACGAACATATGTGTATATAAGCTGTTTCAGCCGTATGAATACAAGCAAGAAAACCTTTTACCACTTTATAGGTTTCTTAACAGTTTTTCCGATAATTTTTTTATAAGTATGTAAATATCATTGAGGAATTAAATGTTGAGTCTTTACAAAACTAGACCTATAACCACATGAGTTACATCAAGTTTGTGAATCTTCATCGAGTTCTTCTATCTCTAATCGAGTTGCGAACAATATGATCCACCTTTGAAGGAGTTATCACATGTTGGTTGGGTATCATATTATTTATTTGCTTCCAGATTCCGTAGACAACTCACAACCTCATGCATAACCAGCTTCCTGATGAGAGTTGGAGATCTTTGTGATATGATGTTCCTTTTGCCCAAGTGATCAAGTCCACCCAAAAGCCAAATTTCCTCGGCATCATACCAAGTCTTCGTTGTGCAAAATGCCAAATGACTAGACGAAGCGGGCATGCTAGCTTAAGGCGGTCTCTAGTATCATATGGTCCATTATAAAGGCAACATGATATAGGAATCATCAAACCCCATGACACTAGCTGGCTTCTAGTCAAAAGTTCATCCAAATGACTTATCCAAAACAAGAAAGCGTGCTTTGGAGTTGAGCCCTTAAACCAGACCACATTATGCCAATCTTTCACTAAATTTGAAGGTCTTCGAACATACCATGTCTTTGCTGAAGAGAAACCCATGCATTTAATAACATCAACAAACCAGCCATACACATCTTCACACAAACTAACGCTTGGAGGTCCAGGGTGGTCAGATGAGATTGTAGGTTTAACGAACATACGTCTTATTTCATTTTCTCTTAGCCGAATTTCTATACATGTTTTGTTTTCTTTAAAAGGGCCAAATGGCTACAAGCCTACAAGATATCCAACTCTTTCTCATGTTCTAAAGTCTGTTTTTTTTTAGGTCTTAAAAACATCAATTCTCTTATATGAGTTTTGTGTTCCATTCTTCTCTTGGAAAACAAAAAAAAAGTTATTAACGGCATCAGATAAATAGTTCTTAAAATTCTATCATATTTTGATAAATTAATAGTTTATCAAGCCACTATTTTCATATCTCATTGATAATATAAAATATATTTTTTCAATATCTATTGTTCATTATGTTTTATCTTCCAATAATATCTCTTATACACAAAATCAAAAACATTTTGTTTCAAGTCCGTTTCCATCAAATGTTGCTACAAACAGATTTAATTTTGTGCCAACAAATTGTTTGTCTTCTTTATCTTAAACTCATACAAGTTACTCTTTCAATACTTTATTGAGTTTGTGATTTGTGTAAGAAAAATAGAGCTTTGATTATGAAAGATGAAAATGATATGGTGAATAAAGGATTGACCGATTGAGAATGAACTACTCATGTGTTACTAGAAAGTGGAACATAAACACAACCAAGAACACAAGCTATAAATGCAGCTTGTTTTGATGTTTCTTCTTTCTTATTCGAGAATCATCTTTATTGACAAAGATAGATCGGTTTAGTTTACCAAAAAAAAAGAAAAGAAAGAAAGATAGATCGGTTCATGATCATCTATATGCATTATTATTTATCTTTTACCGCGTTTTAATGATCCCTTAACCACCTCTAGACCATTCGACTTTAGACTTTGTAAAAAATCAATCAGAATATCTAATGTCCTTACTTCCACGACGAAGCTAATTCTTGGGTAAGACACTTGGACTTTATACAGAAAAACTTAGCTATTAATATTATCAAAGATAGGTTTGGTCCAAAAACTGAAGACGAAGTCCAACATTTGTTTTTTTTCACAGTTATATTTCAAATCAATTACCAGTTTACCACTTGTGTTTATAAATTTTATTTTGTCAATATTTATAGTTATAAATCATAAATAATACTATATATCATTTTTGTAGTTGAATTTCAAATCAATTACCAATTGAGAATATGTATTGGAGTATTGAAAAGATGGTTTATTTATTATTTGTTGAATTGAAAAGATGGTTGTGAGCTATTTTATAAAATTAAACTAAAATAAAATAAAACGTTTCCTCATATAGATCTGTTCTTGACACTATATTATTCTAAGGATAGTAGATTCATGTGTTATATTTTTTTTAAATGAAAACTAATAAATAATTTTGCTGTCAACAAAAAAAAACTAATAAATATCGTAGGTCACTAGGCATCATAAAATTATATCAATTCTAAATTTCCATTCAAACCTCTTCTTTAAATTGCAGAAATTTCGATGGAGTGTAAAATACTCTAATTGTTTTGGTTATACCGTATGTATGATTTGACTTAGGACTCAACTTACAAGTTGTAGTGATATTACAACGACAATGGTTGAAACAAAGGCACTAGAAATTATACTTATACTAAATTAAATGTGAACTAGAGACAATGGAAAAGATCATTTACTACATGTATAGAGCCAACCAACGTACAAATTTAAGGACATAACTACATATATAATGTGAACTAGAGAGTCTGTCAGAATGTCTTTAAAATGTGAACTAGAGACTGTCGTCGGAAGTCCCTTTATTTATTGTTTATTGTTAGAAAACGAGTTCAACAAGAAGTTACTTTCTTAGAAATTTACTAGCAACTAATTTAGTTTTATGGATGGATAATAGATAAACCGTTGAGTATATGGTATCGCATAACATCCAATAAAGTGTATACACGTTGTTACTGTTCTAGAAATTCTTCGATTAATTTTTCAGTCGGAGCTCAAATTTAAGACACCAATTTTGTGATCTTAGTACCAATTCAAACCTCTAGTTCCCTTGTGGAGACTTTATAAATATTTACATAGGTCATAACATGCAACAACAAAACAACAATGATTAATTAGCCGTCACATGATATATATGAAGATTAACTAAGAAAAAACATTATATTCAAAAGATGCTCGAGATGTCGGGATGATATGCACGTATCTAGCAAAAAACGACAAATGTTTTAATCATTTTATATATTTGTATGGAATATGATGCGTTTCGTTTTTACCACGTCAATCATAAATGATAAAATTGACTTAATTGGAAATATCTAATTATAGTAATAATTATAAGGAAGACTAAGGTGATGACTAGAAAATGAACTGAAATATACAAGACTACTAAAAGACAAACCAACTTGCTGATACAGCTGCAACGTGGCAAGTGTAATACATTGCATTGATGCCTTCTATATCTTAAACTTGTGGTAACAAATGATTTTTTTGACTTAAGTGTTCGGTCGTCAACTGATTCTATAGATGAACAATAAATTGTCTCGATAATATCCGCAAATCTACTAATGTTAATTGCATAGACCAAATGAGCCACGGACAACAAATTTATTCGCCGGAAAAGTCGAAACATCAATCATTTAGGAATTTACGCTCTAGTCCAGATCTATCTAACACTCCATCACTATATATGCATTCTTATATTGCACGTTCATTCTTCCAAGTTTACATTTCTTAGATAAGAACTATTGGAAAAGTCTACTAGGTAAAACCGTAAAAGTTGGTTACGGTGATGAGAAATCCATTCATTACCAAGTCAATAATCTAGAGAAAGTGTCTGTAATTCCAGAGTTAAAAAAAAGTCAAGATGTTCGTAGAAAAATTGGATTAGCAATATATACTGCTAAAAGCGCTACGGTGGAAGATATTTTCTTTTCTTTTTCTTTTGAGAACCATTGAGGTGGATTTATTTATACAAATTTTTTTTTTCTTGGAATTATTTTGCAGTGAATCCGGTAAAACTTTCCAAATAATTTTTTTTTTCTTTATATGTTTGTTCGTAAGTTATATATTATAGATACGTGTTTAGAAGATAATTAAATCGATATTTTCATCAAAACTTGTAACTAAAGAAAACAATCATAGGTTACGCTATTATCATCGAAAGGTATGTGATGCATATTCCCATTGAACCAGATTTCCATATATTTTATTTGTAAAGTGATAATGAATCACAAGATGATTCAATATTAAAAATGGGTAACTCACTTTGACGTGTAGTACGTGGAAGAATAGTTAGCTATCACGCATATATATATCTATGATTAAGTGTGTATGACATAAGAAACTAAAATATTTACCTAAAGTCCAGTTACTCATACTGATTTTATGCATATATGTATTATTTATTTATTTTTAATAAAGAAGCGATTGGTGTTTTCATAGAAATCATGATAGATTGATAGGTATTTCAGTTCCACAAATCTAGATCTGTGTGCTATACATGCATGTATTAATTTTTTCCCCTTAAATCATTTCAGTTGATAATATTGCTCTTTGTTCCAACTTTAGAAAAGGTATGAACCAACCTGACGATTAACAAGTAAACATTAATTAATCTTTATATATATGAGATAAAACCGAGGATATATATGATTGTGTTGCTGTCTATTGATGATGTGTCGATATTATGCTTGTTGTACCAATGCTCGAGCCGAGCGTGATCGATGCCTTGACAAACTATATATGTTTCCCGAATTAATTAAGTTTTGTATCTTAATTAGAATAACATTTTTATACAATGTAATTTCTCAAGCAGACAAGATATGTATCCTATATTAATTACTATATATGAATTGCCGGGCACCTACCAGGATGTTTCAAATACGAGAGCCCATTAGTTTCCACGTAAATCACAATGACGCGACAAAATCTAGAATCGTGTCAAAACTCTATCAATACAATAATATATATTTCAAGGGCAATTTCGACTTCTCCTCAACTCAATGATTCAACGCCATGAATCTCTATATAAAGGCTACAACACCACAAAGGATCATCAGTCATCACAACCACATTAACTCTTCACCACTATCTCTCAATCTCTCGTTTCATTTCTTGACGCGTGAAAATGACAGAAATGCCCTCGTACATGATCGAGAACCCAAAGTTCGAGCCAAAGAAACGACGTTATTACTCTTCTTCGATGCTTACCATCTTCTTACCGATCTTCACATACATTATGATCTTTCACGTTTTCGAAGTATCACTATCTTCGGTCTTTAAAGACACAAAGGTCTTGTTCTTCATCTCCAATACTCTCATCCTCATAATAGCCGCCGATTATGGTTCCTTCTCTGATAAAGAGAGTCAAGACTTTTACGGTGAATACACTGTCGCAGCGGCAACGATGCGAAACCGAGCTGATAACTACTCTCCGATTCCCGTCTTGACATACCGAGAAAACACTAAAGATGGAGAAATCAAGAACCCTAAAGATGTCGAATTCAGGAACCCTGAAGAAGAAGACGAACCGATGGTGAAAGATATCATTTGCGTTTCTCCTCCCGAGAAAATAGTACGAGTGGTGAGTGAGAAGAAACAGAGAGATGATGTAGCTATGGAAGAATACAAACCAGTTACAGAACAAACTCTTGCTAGCGAAGAAGCTTGCAACACAAGAAACCATGTGAACCCTAATAAACCGTACGGGCGAAGTAAATCAGATAAGCCACGGAGAAAGAGGCTCAGCGTAGATACAGAGACGACCAAACGTAAAAGTTATGGTCGAAAGAAATCAGATTGCTCGAGATGGATGGTTATTCCGGAGAAGTGGGAATATGTTAAAGAAGAATCTGAAGAGTTTTCAAAGTTGTCCAACGAGGAGTTGAACAAACGAGTCGAAGAATTCATCCAACGGTTCAATAGACAGATCAGATCACAATCACCGCGAGTTTCGTCTACTTGATTCGAATTGCTCCTAGTAGTATAAAATTAATTTAGACAGGACTTTTTAAAGTTTTGTTAGTAGTAGAGATACTAGAGTCTTGTTTTCAAAACTTGGTGATGAGATGACTTTTTTTTGCAGTCATCAGTGTAAATTAATATAAGAATGTGAAAAGGTAACTGAAGTACTGGTCCTTTGTAAGAAAAGTCTATATATAATCGCCTAAAGGAAAACATTATTGTATATCGGTCTCTTATGTTACATGTGTCTAGATTTGAAAGGAAGAACTATATTTTTTCTAATCTTGTTTACGAGAATAAAGTTAGGGATAAAACATGGACAATACCGGCTGCATGAAGGAATTGCGTTAACTTGTTCTAGAATCCAAGTCGAAGAGAATATATAGACCAAAACATTTCGGGATTTTGGGGTTACTAGAATAAAGTTCGTATTCCTTTTTCAGTGGATCGTGTGAGAATCAATGTTTTTGAAGGACATTGGTTCAAGCCGGTAGAATTTGTAAACAGAATTTGGGATGATCTAATGGACAATACTCTTGAGGGATAAAACCTATTTGCGATTTGGGTCATTTCTGTTTTATGGGCCTTTAAACGTAGAGCCCGTAAATTCTCAGTAAGAATAGAAGTGAATTCGTTTAAGACAAGTTTTTGCTAAAAGAAGGTTTTATCAAAAAGATAGTTGATTGGAAAAAATTCTCGACATTAATGCGATCGTGATAAATGTGTTTGGAAACAAAATGCTAAAGATATGATAATGACTCGAAGATAATGTGCCAATGAGGTACGGTGAAATCGAATTCGGATCGGATTTTTATTAACTTTTCTATGACTAGAGGACCACAAAATAATCACCAACAAAGTTAAACTAATGATGGCAGAAAGGTATCGTTAGACTTTAGTTAAAGTCAATATGTCATGGGAGGTGACTCAGAAATGTAACACATCTCCTGAAATATGTAAGTGTATAAGTACATTAGTTGTGGTTGGTATGTATAATTATGTCGAATCTTCTTGAAATGTAGAAATAATTGTAGAAGACTAGTAAAAGTCCAAAAACTAGCTTTCAAAGCATTCATTTTTCAAGGCTCCAAGTAATGGAGAAAATGCAAAAATAAATGTGTGATTCAGCGAAAACTAAAGATGGAAAACAAAATCAGACAGGCTTTAGACAAAGCTTTAAATGTTTCAAAAGTTTTGCATATAAACATATCATATATTGGGGACAACTAACTAGTGAATAAAATATTTTTGATCATTTTAATTTCTCCACATAGCATGTTTTCATTTGATATTTAGTAACAAGTACTTATAAAATTTGTTAGCAATCAAGGGGTTTCGTTTAAATTCAAAGTGAGGTTGATAAAAGAAAAAAACGATATTTAGTTGAAGTAATTGATCCATCCATACGGAATACATAATTTGATACTATTGCTTTAGATTAATATTAAAGCAAACGAAAGTGAAAAAGCAGTGAATCTCCGTACGAATTTCCCGGGAAGGTACAGACATGACACATGGACACATGCGACGCCGTGTCTCCGGTGAATCATCAATCATGTCATTTAGCCAAACTATTATTTTTTTTGGTATCAATGTTAAGTTTAGCCAAATTAGATGATAAAAATAAATGCTGTTGTCGATATCATGCAACTTGATTATATATTTAAATAATGTATACAACAATCAGCATTCGATTATAATCGTTCTTAAAACAAAATAACATATAGTCAAAGATGTCATCAAGATAAATTGGATACTTTTTTTATGATGGAGATGTCAAGTAAAATTGGACCCAAAAAAACGTGGATATGGATTGCAACGTACGGTCAATGCGAAGACTTTACTGAAAAATCAAATTTAGTGATCAAGTTTCTTTATAATGTATTAATTAATGAGGACCTCATTAATGATATAGAAACCTGCAAAATGCAAATGCATTTCTGTATTTTTTATATATTATAATTACTGAGTATAGCAAATATGATCTGGCGCATCTTTCCAACCAATTATTTTCTCGCATTGTTCCAATCACAAGATATGTTTTCACATTAAAATGTTATTTACGCAAACTCCAAACTTTAAATAATACTCCCACAATTCCTTACTAATAAGTAATAAATGGATTAGTATTTCTCTTAATTTTCTTAGTTTAGCAAACTTATGTTATATCATTTTCTCTATAAGTTATTTATTTTGTAATATTTTAATGCAATTTTAAAACAGTGATTATATTCCTATTCTTATAATCATTAATTATCATTCGTAATTTAAAATATTTTGGGGGATAGTTTGTAATGTAAAGATATAATATATAAGCTGATAAATATCATATGTCAATAATATTTATTTTGCAAGGGTAAGATCTGTTGACGAGGGTTGCAGCATAAAACAAAAAACAAAAATCAAAAGCGGCCGGTCAAACAATATTTTTGTCTCTTGATATATCATTTGGAGAACATATTAAATGATTTTTTTTTGCTAATTTTTTTTTAAAAAATGTTTCTAGTTATCTATCACAGATTTGACGTTAAAAAAATTAAGAAAATAAATCTCAATCTTATTTAAAAATAAAATAATTCTAATTCTTGTCTGATGATTTTTTTCACGAATATACATAATCTCATTTTGATAATATACGTCAAACAATAATGATTAAAAAAAAACGTAAATGCAAGTTGCAACAACTCGTCACTTGGTGGAGACACATATATTGCTGACTGAAAAGCCAAGATTGCAAAATATGGTTCTATGTGGATATGCATATACTTACGTAAAACCTTATATATTTCTGGACAATACCAGAAACGTCCACTAGGGATGACTATGACATTAACTAAAAAAAACTATAATATCCACACAAAATTGTCGTAGATTTGGTTGATAATTGATTAATAACTAAGTACTTATTCAGAGATATTTACATTACTATATATTGGTTTCCATGGATAAAGTTTGATATAGACGTGTGATATTAAAATATGCAATTAACAATTGGACTAAGGATAAACGTTTTAAGCATCGTGGCAGGAAGTTTGTTTTTACTTTTCACCGATCATGAAAATATCTGAAGAATTTCTGTAAGTTTTCTTACATGCCTTTGCAAGTCTTTTGGTAATGCATCCCATGTGTCACAAATAATCAGGGCATGTTTCAGGATCAATTTTGTCTAGAAAGCTTTTTACCAAATTAAGTAACCGAAATAAGATATTGTCAAATGTCACTAAATTTAAAAACATGATTAAAGATAAAGATATTGGTAGATTACAAGTAAGATTTTGCTTTCATTCACCTTTTTTGTGTGAATAAGAATTAAGAACTCTCAGAAGAGCCATGCGATTGAAACTATACCTAACATCCTTTTTAGTCAAAAACCTAATCTAATCTTAGAACCAATGCTATTATTTTTGGTCCATAGCTATCTCGTTTAATTGACATTTTTCATGAGTTTGAAAACCAAAATGCTTTAACCATGAATAAAATATACTGGGAACAATTAATCATGAAATGTGTTAAAAAGTTATGAGGTTACCTATAGTTTACACATCATCAGATTTAAATTTAAATTAACTATGTTACGATGGTTGTACTAACAAAACTATTATATTATGTGTTTCATATGCTAATTTAAACAGAATTTGAGTATCTAAATATTGAAAACGTCTTGGTTGGTTTCACCAATAACCAATATGAAATTGTTGTCTTTTTCCTTTTTGAATTATTGCTAATTAGTTTTTCTAATGCATACATATTTAGAAAAAACAGCTTGGTACCACTACCAACTCATGACGGAGACAGTAATACAAACACTACAGTAGTCAGTAGCCTTCTCTCTCGTTCAACTCCAACCAATAATTTAATTTTAAATGCAAAAATTCAATATATATTAAAATATTTTTAAAATCTAAGAAATCATTTTTTTCCAACAAAAAAAAATCAAATGAATAGGAAAAAAACAAGATTTTGTTCGTTCTAATTAATAAATTTATACAGTGATACTTAACAAAAAAAACTTTTAAAACCTTATATCTATTTCCGCTAAATTATGTAATTTGTCTTTTGTAAAAAGTATTGTGTAATATTTTGAATATTTATATTGCAGAATCGTTAAATTATGGAAGACTTTAGTGAAAAGAACATTAAAACTAAACTTCAATTCTTTTAGAATGACAGTTTTATATTTAGGGAAATTTGCAAGAATAACTAACAAAAACTTATAAATTAAGAAAGTAACACAAGGCAAAAATATCAGCTATACTCTCTATATTATATATAATAATGGCATATTTACTTCTTTCTCTCCACCTCATTCTAAGTCCCTCTTTCTCTTCTCTCTTTTTCATTTCTTTTTCTTTCTTCTCTCAATCTCTTCTCTTTTTCTTTTTTTTTGTATCACATAACAAACAAACGAAAATGACAAACTACAAAGTTGTATCTTAGGGTATAGTTTTTCTATACATCCAAAATAGTATAATACAACATTTTATTTCTATCCAAAATAGTACATGTTTTTACTTACAAACACTATTTACTATTTTATAAATTCAGATCCGATTTTAAGAATTCAAACTATTTTGTATGTACAAAAAAACATAGGGTTTTTTCTAAGAAATTTTATAACTGGAATTTATATTTTGGAAAAGATATAGCAAAAAAAAAACAAATAGGTGAAAACTAAAGTAAGTGTTACTAAATCATCTCACCTCCAATTCAACACTAAAATTGTCTTTTCCTTATCCTTACATGCTATTTTCTTAATTTCTATACATATGGTGCTATATTCTTAATTTGTTTATCAAATATGGTTATTCAGTTAAATCATCCTTATATTTATATATTAATTTTGTATTTAAAAAAATTAAAAACGAAATTTTACTAAAATAAAAATAGATCCAACTCCAAAATCTATTATATAATTTTAATTCATTTTTATGATATCACGGATTAAATAAGAACTTACAAAAATTTTAATATATCATAATTGGTAAAACATCTACATAATTGCGAAACTATTTATAATCAAGAGAACTTACAATTTCTTAAAATAGTAACAGTAGTTCGTAAAAAAAAAAACACCGACGCAATTGCGAAACTATTTTAATAATTAAGAGTTTTTTTTTTTTTCTCATAATC
>Ga0041059_1003432_pt1 | contig 10851 bp, 7 predicted proteins | sample AraColnosormetaG_FD_56232 | JGI IMG/M metagenome (GOLD analysis project Ga0041059, IMG submission 56232) | Arabidopsis roots microbial communities from North Carolina, USA - Col MF nosort | ecosystem: Host-associated > Plants > Roots > Unclassified | place: USA: North Carolina | collected 2013-09-02 | reverse complement strand
ATAACAACCTAGCTATTTCTAGATCTACTATCATCTATTTCCTGAGAATACCCTAAGCTTGACGTTTTTAATATCTTGTTTTCACAACTCACAATCGATTGCTATTGCTAAGTTTTTGTTTCTCTTTATTCTCTTTACTATTTTAGTTAGCTTAGTTCGATTAGCCATTAGTCTATTGCGTGATCCAAGAACTTTGTGAATTTGATCCCTAAGTGCTGCAACTGACCTCTTTATTTGAGAGAGTAGTCTTAGGATTAATTTGACCTATATCAAATTGTCTCTCCAAAATAGAAGACAAATCCCTCTATTTTTACCAGATTAGGACAGTTTAGAGATAAGCTCAACTTCCTCTTATTTAGGGCTTGAATCTTCTAATTTCCTTTATCTTCAAGATTCTCCTCTATCTCTCCGAATATCCCGGAAATGATATTGTTTACTTGGAAATAAGCCTTTGAGCATGAATGCTTTTTACAAATCTTTGCGTCGGGTGTTCTTCACAGCTCGATGGTCGTTTGATAGGTGGCTTTGGGACAAACGATATGTACCGGCTCGGTGCGCTTGATGACTGTCTATTGAGCTCAGTTGACTGTCTCCCGAGGCGACTCAGATGTTTTCTGAAGCATTCTCACGATCGGCTCGGGGTGTGTTCATACGATTAACATCCGAGCCATTTTACGAAATCTCTCTGAAACGGTTCATCGAATAAGGTCCTGAGGTGCTTTGTTCTAGGATAGGGGCCAATCATATGTTTAACCATGAGGTGATTGTTATTCTTAGACTGTTTGACTCGGCCTTGCTTGTAGAAAAATCCGACCCCAACAGTTAGCCCCCCAGCTCTTTGGTTTAAGAGTTAATGCAACGAGCTTCATGAATGGTGTAACCGAGCCAGCTGCTTCCGCATCTAAACTGACTGATCTGTATCTTTTGAGAGTAAGGCTTGTTTTTCTTGTTCCCGAACAATGTAAAGACATGCTTCGATGGCTATATCCACATTTTGAATGAATATATTGGAATGTTTTCGATAAGAAACTTTGTCTTTCATACCCAGGGTGTTTGGCTCGGGTATAAGTTAGATAAATATAATGGAAGTTTGATTAAGCTTCTCGTATACCCGAGGTGGTTGGCTCGGGTACAGATTGCCTGAGCCAAAGTTGGGTTTAATATATTTTGTTCCAAGCTGATCGACTTGGTACTAGGTTATTCGGGATAACTGAATTTCTAAGCATTGAGGCAAAACTAGATAAGAAATTGTATTTAGCCAAATCAAAAGCTCGGCACCAGTGTTTATGATAACTGGGTTTTAGTTTGTGAGGCAATTGACTCGGTACCAATGTAAAGTCACAACTAGGTTTTGGCTTCCGAGGTGATCGGCTCGGACCAGTTAGGACTGGGTTTTTGTAGGAGTGAATGTATTGGAGCGTTTTCGGGCGAAGCTTTGTCTTTCATGCCCGAGGTGGTTAGCTCGGTACCAGTGTGTTGATAGTAACTGGATTTTAGTGGACTTGAATACCCACGGTTGCGACCCGATCTGATTCAGTCATTTACCAACGTTTAGAAACGAGCTGGGGCACCGGTGTTAAGTATAACCGGGTTTCAGAAGATAGAATTCATAGCTTGCTCGGGAAAAACATAAGAGTAGATTGTTATCTCGAATATTTATATAGCGCGCTGTAACCAAAGCGGTGTAAATGAAACTTTGACAATAATAGGCCGTCGCCCGTTAAAATATTTCAGAGTAAAAAGATTTAGAAATCAAATTTCAAGAAAATTTGAAGTAGAAAAAATGAAGTTCAACTTTAAACCGAAGCGAGAGTTTAAAATTGAAGTGGGAGTATAGATATACAGACCCCACTCCACCCTTTTTTTTTGTGGGGCTAGCTGAACTCGTCCGGAGACAACCAACCCGTAGTTCAAGTTATGGTGAAAAGGCCGAAGCTCTTTTTTTACTCGATAGAAGAGTTTATTTTTTACTCGGTAGAGGAGTCTTTTCGCTCGGTAGACGAGTGTTTTTGCTCAGTAGATGAGTCTTTTTCCTCAATAGACTAGTATTTTTGCTTGGTAGACGAGTGTTTTTGCAAGTTTACACAAAAAATATAACATAGAATGCATATATATGATTGAGTTGTGCTTGTTAGATTTTAATAGATAACACTTATGTTATTGGTTTGGAGATAAAGATGATGACATCTACGACATGGACGATCTGAATCTCGGTGCGCTTGATGACTGTCTATTGAGCTCAGTTGACTGTGTCCTGATGCGATTCAGATGTTTTCTGAAGCATTCTCACAATCGGCTCGGGCTGTGTTCATAAGATTAACATCCGCGCAATTTTACGACCTCTCTCTGAAACGGTTGATCGAATAAGGTCCCGAGGTGCTTTGTTCTAGGCTAGGGGCAAATCATATGTTTAACCATGAAGTGATTGTTATTCTTAGACTGTTTGGCTCGGTCTTGCTTGTGGTGGAATCCGACCCCAACACCTCTCAGACACACCATCATCATTAACTCACGGTTTTTGTTTTTAAACCCTAAGCTCTCTATAAATAAGAAGCCATCATTGAACTCCTTCCTTCACAAACCATTACTCTCTAGATTTTTAAGAATCTTGACGATGGCAAATGAAGGAGTGTCTCTTATCTGCCCCCTCGACCTAGGCATCCCTCTGTTCTTATACGGTGACAGTTTCGACCCGACCAGTGTCCTCTTCCCTCACTATGTCTTCTACTTTCCTCCAAAGGATAAAAAAGAATCATACGATTTTGCGGACAAGGTTGGTTATCGCCTCTTCTAAAGATGTAGATTGCTGTTCTTTTTAAACCTCTTTGGGTATTTTGCGTTTTAGGTCATTGAGAAGCACCGTCGTGCTTGCGACGAGAGGCAGCATCTAGGCCTTAAAAGGCAGACGCTCGAAGCTCGCATCGCGCAGATGGAGAGGAAAGTAAGGGCTTTAGAGTGTGACTCCTTTTAATGGGAGTGGAGGAACTTTGACTCATTTGCTAAGATTCCGCGCATGCTTCAGATGTATCTTGGCAGCCAAGGTCGGGTCCCTGATCCCAATCGCGTACCAGTCAAAGTAATTCCCTTTGACAGCGAAGAGGGCGATGAAGAAGAGGATATAAACACCTGGAAGCGTGTAAAAACGAACCCAAGGTGGGCGACAAAACCGAGGCGTCCACTTCAAAGTCCAAGCCGACAATGAAGGAGTTTGTTCCTGAGCCTTTTCCAAAAATGTCCCCGAACTAAAAGTCCCATTTTTTTTATTTTTTTTTGGTTGGACTCATTATGGGCTTCAGGCTATTTGTATTTATGAAAACTCAGCTCTGATATGATATATTCACGGGAACAAGCTTAAATGCAGGAATAGCTGACAGATATCGATTTCTCCGCAAATCACTCTCTGATATGATTTTTAGAACTACGATGATCCTATAAATTGACATTTGATTTTGCTTTTCTCTTCATCTTTTTCTTTGGCAGATATGGAGATCGACCTTTACAGTACGGAGACTGTGCCAGATCACTCCGCAGACGGAATGATACGGGAAGAAGTTCCAAAAGTTCCGGACCAACGACCCCCTCTTCCTCGCGGATACTTTCGCTCTGAAATTTGGACTCCGTGCACGCTAATCAAAGATCTTCCAGAAAGAGACCAATAAATCGCGATGGGGTTCATAAAGAAGCTCGCATTTTGTCAGCAGAAACTTTCAATCGAGAGGAGGTCACTACGGAAAAAGATTCCTCAGATGGAGCAAAAGATTACCAAGATCTCAAGGGAACTTCATAACTTCGAATCTCACCCCAGAGAATGGCTCGAGTTAGGTTTCGCCGACTTCGCAGACATCCCGAGTTGCATGATGCCGATTTTTGACTTGGCCGGATTCGTAGTTCAACTGTTTTGCTCCTCGAAGAGGATATCTTAACTCCAGATGGGCTAAGACAAAGAAGATCTAGGTCTTGGCCTTGCTTGCTTTTCACTTTTCCCGAATAATTGTTGTTTTTGCTTCCCGCTTTGTATGTTCGCATAGTCGGACTTTTTTTAGAAATAAGAATAAGTTTTTATTAGTAGTTGAACTCTTGTTCGAGCTGCCTACGTACCCATTCCGGGATCAACTCACACGGTAGTTCATGTACAACATAAATAAAATGCGTGTCATTAAACATAAAACCTTTTCAAATTCACCACATTCCATAGTCGCTAAACTGATCTATCTTCGAGGTCTATTAACCTATAAACACCGTTTCGGACTACTTCAGTAATGATATAAGGTCCTTCCTAATTAATCCCGAGCTTGCCTACTCCTTCTTCTCGTGTATTGTCGAAAACTCGGTTTAGGACATCGTCTCCTACAAAGAAAGGTCTGCTTTTAACCTTGGCACTGTTGTATCAAGCCGCCGCTTGCTGATAATTTTGAATTTAGATTAAAGCTTGGTCTCGTCTTTCATTAATGAGTCCAGCGACTCATCAAGCATTGCTGAATTTTCGGCTTTGTTCAGAGGAGCCTCTGTTTGGCGAAGTCGTGGAACATTGAGTTCGGCCGGGACAACTGCTTCTCTCCCGTAAACCACAGAGAACGGAGTCTCCCTAGTAGACCTTCTAAGAGTCATGTGATCAGCCCACAAAACGGGTTGGAGCTCATCGCACCATCCACCTTTTAGATGATTCAAACGCTTCTTGAGATTGCTTAAAATTGTCTTGTTTGAGCCTCGGCTTGGCCATTCCCTTGCGGATATCGAGGTGTGGAGTAACTGAATTTGATCCCCCAATCCAAACAAAAAGCTTCAAAATCGTGCGAAATGAATTGTGGTCCGTTATCGGTGACTATCTCGTATGGGACACCATGCCGGCATATGATATTTTTCTACATGAAAGTTTTCACTGCCGAATCTTTGATATTAACATATGCCTCTGCTTCAATCCACTTCGAGAAGTAGTCCGTCAAAATCATGAGATTTTGTACACCTCTTGTTGACTTATGTAATGGTCCGACAATGTCCATCGACCACCTCATAAACGGGTATGGGGCAGAGATAGAAGAAAAAAACTCTGAAGGTTGATGGATTAATGGTGCATGAAGTTGGCAGTGCTTACACCTTTAGGCAAACTTCACACATTCTGTTATCATAGTAGGCCAATTATATCCTAGTCTTTTTATCTTGAAGGCCATAGCCCTTTCCGATGAATGACTTCCGTAAAGGGTTTCGTGCATTTCGCTCATGACAATCTCAACTTCGGGTCCAAAAATGCATAGCAAGTAAGGATCGCTAACAACTCGCCTATACAATACGCTCTTGGCTAGACAAAACTTTCCGCTAACGATTCTCATCTTTCTGGCCTGCCACTAGATTTTTGGGAGCTCCCCTGTTAAAATGTAATGCTTTATAGGCTCCCTCCAATCAGCCCCCCAATGTTTAACCGAATTTTGGTCTACTTCGTGGAATATTCATGGTTCCGGTTCAGGATGCTCATTAGGTCCAAAACTTTCTTCTTCGACAAGGGGCTCTGTGACGCCCCTGAATCACTCTATGACCGGACAAGCCAAGGGCAACCCGGAAACGCTACGGTGATAGCTCACACAGCCAACCCAACTTAGATTCCAAAAGAATTTAGACCCTTAGACAAATCATCCACATGAACCATCCCTCACGAACGCGGTTTAGGCTTTTACCCTTGCCATGATCATGAGTTTTGTTTGTTTACACAAGACTAATATGGAATGGAACACACTCTCTATACGAAAATAATCTTTTATAACATATAAATTCTCAGACAACCAAGTATCCAAAACTTTTTAACAATGGGCCCTTTAGCAAACACACTCAAATCCAACAAAAATCAAAATCATTAAGTTTTGCATAAAACAACAAACTCTATACCGGATTTTCTACGTCCTGAGCATCCCTCTAATGGTTCCTGATATGGATCAAATTACCCTAAGAACTATTCTCTCGAATAAGAGATCAATTGTAGTATTTAAGGATCGATTTCCACAAAGTTCTTTTGTTCACACAGTGAGTTGAATGTCAAGATTTAAGCTAGCAGGGTATGATTGAAATAATAAGAAAACAAATTAAAAAGACAGCAGATTGATTGGTTGTAACAATTAAATAAAGAGATAGGAACAGGGTATTCTCAGGAAACTATTGGTTACTAGATCTAATGAAAGCTAGGTTGTTATCGAACCATTCTTAAACTCAAACTCTAATTATGCAATAATCGGTGGTGTTCCGCGAAACTCCCTATGTCTATAGCTAAGAATAACCGGAGAAGCCGAGAAATCTTTAACCTAAACATGAATTCTAAACGAGTTCAATTGTTCACCTTAGTAGATAGGCCGATTCTTATTACACACCTGTAAACCAGGCTGATCAAATAATAGATCCAATTACAGATACCTATGGTGGGCATATCTATTGTCTGGATTCAAGATCTAGTTAATTACTCTAGATCTAGCATTAAGAACAATCAAAGATGAAGAATTCTACAGATAACCTAACATGGGGGCGATCTACTAAACCATATGAATCCTTAATGAGAAACCCTATTCCTAACAAGCAAACTACTCAGACATATTGAATGAAACAAACAACATAATTGAGATAGAAATAATAAACACAACAAATAAGATAAGGGAAAGAAGGGATCTCTGCACTGTATTAAGAACTAAATGAATCTCTCAAGGACAAAGGATGAATAGCTTATGTCTCTCGAAATAGGGTTGGCAAAGAACTTCCTAAAAGAAACTTAGGTCTAAATAAAATATAAAAAGCCTATAAAACGTCCAGGGACTAATAATGCAAATAGGAAAGTCTTCTGGAGCAAATTTCCTCTTCTGTAAACTTGAAAGCGTCTTGGAATTTGCTGGGCCGAAACTGGTGTCGATCGACAAGGGGCTCTGTAACGCAACACAACCTCCCAACCATAAGCCTTAAGCATAAGAATCTAAAAGATCTCATATGCGGCTCATTACCACCATTCACACCATTAATCAATACTCATATAATTCATAAAATAAATAATGAATGCAAGAGTATATGATAATGCAACCAAACAAGCAATCAATCACCCAAATAAACGTCAAACATATCATGTGCCATATCACATGCTTCGAGACTCACAGAGATTCGGCAGAAAGTTTAAGGTTAGCTTCAACGATTCTCGGACATCTCACAATTTCTCCACATCATTTGCATCCTTAATCTAGCTTCTTTCTAGGTAACCTCCCTCATTCTTGAGTTTTAACACGAATCGGAAGATCAAATCTTTTAGTAGAATTCCTTATTCGACTCAACAAGATTCATGGCATGGATTTCTCGCTTATGAACTAGAATTCTTGAGTCAAGGACAAGAATTCTTCACTCATGGTCAAAGGATCTTAGTCACGGGCAGCGTTTCTCGATGGTAACAATTTTTCACAATTTCTCGGTCGGATGGTCACTTTAAAACTCGACAGCCACTCGGTTCCCTCAATTTTCTCTCTCAAAATTCTTTAGGACGAATTGGGCTTATATAGGGGTGTCAAGGGCGAGTCAGCATGTACACGTGTCATCCGCCCGCGATGACACGCATGCGCCCTTAATGGGACGACGACTTATAGAACCCTATTTTTACTGCTTTTAGCTATGATTTAGGTATAGGTTTTAGAGTCTACTTGTTATTTCTAGAGTCTTTTCTAGTCCTTTTCAGGTCTTTACAGATTTGTGATTCATTTGGAGATAATAGAGCATTCTGGAGGAAAACAAAGAATATATGCTGTTGAAGCAACCCGGAAACTAAAAAGCGCTTAGGTGTCCAACGACGCCAATACGTGACGGTAATTCGAAAACGCAACTTATTGAAGTTTTGAAGATTTCCAAATTCAGCCCAGAACTTTCCCTTATTTCTAAAGAAGGTCCAACATGTTTTTAAGACATTTATATATATATATATATATATATATAGTTTTTAGGTCAATGTTTAGATCCTAAGCTTGGAGAGGCTAATCTCCTTATCTCTTTTATACTTTGGGAGCAAAACCCTGTGGAGACTCCTTTTGGAGAAGATCTTCCTTACTCTTTCTCTTGCTATTATTGATTTCTTATTCAGACTTTGATTTGTGTTTCTACTATCATGTCTGAGTAATCACCTTATTGGGTTTAAGGAGTCTCAATAGGGATTTAGATGGATTAGTAGATCGAAAACCGCTTAGGATTATTCTTAGAGTTCTTCATCTTGATTATTCTTATTGCTAGTTTTAGATTGATCACTTAGAATTTGATATTAGATAATAGGTATGCCCACCATAGGTACTTGTTATTTAAACTATCATAGATGAGCCTAGGCATTTAAGAAATAATAGATGGCTCCTAGAAGGGGTCTGGTTTAGATACTAGGTGAACTAATCAAACTTGATAATAATGGATGTTTTAGTATAGGATTTCTCGGATTCTCCGGTTATCTTAGCCCTAAGTATAGAGAGTTTCGCGGAACACCACCGATTATTCTAAAATCATAGTTTGAGTTCGAGAACGGTGCGATAACAATCCTAATATTAGCTACAATTTATCTATCTCCCGAGACAATTCCTGAGACCCGATGCTTTAATCTCTTGAATCTAGAACTCATTTACTTGCTTAATTGTCTTTACATTAATCTACTTTGTCTATTTAATTTAATTCATCATAACTCTATTGTGTGAACATCGAGAGCTCAGTGGAATTCGACCCTTAAGTGCTAACAAAGATCTCTTATTTGAGGGAGTAAGCTTAAGGCAATTTGAGCTATATCAGTAACAAAGGAATTCTCCGGAGGGAACTCCAAAGGTACACTTCGCCGGATTCAACTTCATTTGGTATTCATTGAGAATTCCAAAGCACTCCTCTAAATGTTCAATATGATCCTCTATCTCTTATTATTTCACCAACATATTGTCTATGTTTACTTCCATCGTTTTGCCAAGGTGTTTGTGAAACATCTTGTTCACTAGTCGTTGGTAAGTTGCTCCTGCATTTTTTAAACCAAAAGGCATTACCTTATAACAATAAATACCTGTATCCGTGATGAATGAAGTTTTTTCTTGATCCTCAGAATTCATCATTATTTGATTATAACCCGAGAAGGCATCTATGAGTGTTAGTAGCTCATTCGCCGCGGTGGATTCCACGAGCCGGTGTATAAGTGGAAGTGGAAAACTGTCCTTGGGGCATGCCTTATTTAGGCCCGTGATGTCGATGCACACCCTATCTTTTCCATTCTTCTTTTTAACTACATTCGTGTTGACTACCTACTCTGAATATTGCACTTCTCTTATAGACCCGATCTTCAAGAGTTTGTCCAACTCATCGTTATATATGCCATTTGAAGAAAGAGGTGAAAAACTTTGCATGAGTTGAGGGTTCTATAATGACCAGTGTACTAACGAAGAAACCTTAAAATTTTCAAAATATTACTTTCCTTCGCATGTTCAAACGAAGAGTCGCCTACCTGCACGACACGATGATGGTGGTGAGAAACCATATTATCCAGTCAACGTTCCAAATATATTTCAACAAATTGGGCGACTAAGTGGAAAATTCCAGAAAAGTCGACTAACAAAGTAGGAGTATGATCACTTGCATATATATGTACTTAGGAACTGCGAGGAAGTTCTAATATCAAAGTCGAATTTTCGACGATGTTTATAACAATTTATTGGATTTGTTGGCTGAAACTATAAAATTCGCATGCAAAATAATATTTTATATTTCCAATGGGGTTGCGAATGTTTAAAGTTTATCCGTTAAAAATCTGTCGGGAACAAAAACAATTATGCGGCAATATTTTGTGGGTTCCGACAGATTTCCCTCTACTTTTGCCGTCAGAAATATTTTATTTATTACCATCAATGTTTTATTTTCCCTTTAATTTTTACGCTTCTTCATCTCTCCAAAACAAGGCCCTTAAATTCCTCTTTCAGATCTCTCAAATCTTACTCACTATCCCTCAAATATCTCTTAATATTCTCTCAATTCCTCTCAAATCTCAATTTTCCTTTAATTTCTTCCAGATCTCAAATCTCAGCTCCCCTCAATCTCTCTCAATCTCTCCACTGTCTCCCTCAAACTCTCTGCAACTATGTAAGTGAACCTTCTCTACCAATTTCAGTTCGTGATTTAGTTATGATTTGTTAACATTTGGATGCGTAGGTTGATAGATATAGATTGTTAGTGATACGTTAGGTTCATAGATTTGAACTAAATTTAGGATGTTTGGACTAAAACCTAGATGTTGAGGTTTTTAGATGAGAATATTACACTGTGGGACACTTTTACAAAAATATTTGTCGTTTATGCCCTTCTAAAAGAGAAGGCACTTTACCTTGTTAAATTGTCCAATTTGCCCTCAACATTATTTTCTCTCTCTTTAGCAACATTTCTTCTGTTTTTCGCCATCTCTTTTACGAAATCTTCTCTTCTTAATATCTCTCTTTTTCTAGAATCAAAATCAAATATTATAAGACAACCTCAATATTCAAAATTCAAATTTGAATCTTATAGGGTTTATCATCTTCTTCCCTATCTCTCAACAATCTAACGGTGACAATAAACTAGACTATCTTTACCAAACCCCACTCCGCTTCCTCCGTAACTTCCAGCGTCACCTCCTCCTTAGCCACCTCCCTCACGGCCACCACAACCTCCACCAGATCTGTAACCTCTGCTATGTTTCTCGTAACCACTAGCGCCTCTTCCATTTCCGCCACCACCTCCATCATGGGCTCCTCCACCCCCTTGAGCAAATGGATGGTTCTGGTAATTTGATTTTTGTTTTTTAATTTCAATCTCAAGTCGAGAGAGAGAGAGAGAGAGAGAGAGAGAGAGAGAGAGAGAGAG
>Ga0041059_1003431_pt1 | contig 10852 bp, 10 predicted proteins | sample AraColnosormetaG_FD_56232 | JGI IMG/M metagenome (GOLD analysis project Ga0041059, IMG submission 56232) | Arabidopsis roots microbial communities from North Carolina, USA - Col MF nosort | ecosystem: Host-associated > Plants > Roots > Unclassified | place: USA: North Carolina | collected... | reverse complement strand
TTTTTTTTTTTTTTTTTAAATCTTTAATTTGTAAGAAAATTAAATTCATAAAGAAGATACAATAAGTTAAAACGCCTTTCGTGTGTCCTACAACTTAACCAACTTTGTGAAACAAAATGAGTGCATATATCATACTTTGTCCTCACAAAAATGGATCAGGATTATCTTTAGTTATAGCTAAATTCGTACATGATGAATAATATTTAGACCAATACCAGCCAACCAGTTTAGTTTGGTTTATGGTTCGCTAATTACTTAAATAAATCTGAAAGTAGATAACATTTTTAAAGTTCTGACGATATGAATTTAAGTTGAATGTTTGTTAGCCTTTGAAGAAATGGTTAACGTACGTTTTGCGAAGTTAATTCTCAGTCAATTATCAACAAAAGAAAACACATATTTAACCTATGATATTTGGAGCAATAACATATGAATGTAAACAACATTAGGGCATTAATTAATTAGTAGATAATTATGAAAATCTACGTCCATATAACGATCGAGGACATGGCCGACGTGATACGTAGGAGCAAAAATTCATATAGGCAACCAATTGTGGCTATCAAGTGGTATCCATCCCTTTAGTTTTTATGCAAACCATTAATTCATTTTAAGTGACAAAAGGAAAACACGGCTTTATATAGCTAGATTGCAAAATTATTTGCGATGAATATATCATGATTGATATAAGAAAAAACTAATATACGTACGATTTCCAAGGACATTCCACTGTTAGAAAAAAAACTATCGAGAATCTAAGTGATGATAGATTAACATGTTAGAAAAAGACAATAAAAAGAAAAAACTATCGAGAATTTGAGGGATTACAAAAACAAATGAAAGAGAGGAAAGATTTGCCATTAAAGAGGTGACACGTTTGAAGAGTAAAGCCTCAAGAAAAAAAAGAGATGACAACGAAAATGGATGGAGACGTGAGAGAGAAGGTGGCATAATAATTGGGGTCAAGTGTGAGATGTCTTCTTTGATTCCTTCAAGGCTTAAGGACCACCCACCACCACTTTCTCACCTCCCCCTCTTCCTTTTTTATAATTATCCTCGTGCTTCCGTAATCTTCTATACTACATAGGGATTAGTCAGTTGCGAATCCGAAATGCTATATTTCGTGAATCTCAAGCCTCCATTGAAAACACAATACCAAAGACAAAAGTTGCATACTGTTTGATATATGTCTCACTGATTAGGGATGCCATTTAGGTCAGGTTCGGTCTCAATCCAAAAAATATATATTTTGTAGCCTTATTTCGGTCTTGCTTCAACAATATTGATCAGCTCTATTTTTCAAATAAGAGTTAATTTTGTGGATAGATATTCATCTAGTGCACATATAACAAAATGAAAAGAAGACAAATTGATGAACAAAACAAAAAACTGATGGTTCCACAATGCAACATGATAGGACTCGACCAAAAAACTTGGGACTTACGGATTTTCCCAAAACCACTTAAGATTTTCTTTTTTATGATTCAAAAAATAAAAACTTCTTTCAACTCTTTTTCTTTTCCCTTTCATCGGAATTTTTACCCTTAAGAAACATCCTTACTTGTGGCTAATTTGATAACTAGAAAACTTCACAAAATCCTTGAATATATGCCATTTTTGGGATCCGCTTGTAACAACAACTATCATATATAAATACCAAAAATGGCCCCTACGTTAAGGAGGAGTGGTCATTTTCTTATAGCATCGGCAAATTAAGAAGTGTCATTCTCAGAGCTGCTGTTTAAGCACGTTGACCCGAAAGAATTGACCCATCAGAGCTTGAGAGCATGATCTGATATTTGTCTCTTTGTTTACCATTGGACCCCAAACGCAGCCGACCAATCCGGTTACGGCTTTTGCCTTTTGGGTTTTAAGTCTCAAGGTTTTTCAACCAACAAGACAAGATATCAACTTTTCTACAGTCAAAATTGTTGACTGATCAAGTTCACAAATCCAATGGTCACATATCTTATATACAGCTAAATCTTATTTTTCACATGCTGATGACTTTGTTGTGCCTTCACAATCCAGGATTTTAGTTTTCATGAGTGATCTCGTTTACTAATTTACAAAATTAACTAGAGAGGAGGCTTATTAGAAGCCACTTTCATATATATAGAGAAAAGTTACTACATCTATAGGTTTCTCAAGGTAAAACACACTTTCAATCTAGACCAATGGAGAAAAAAAACTGTTACATTTAACAAGGAAAATGTCACTAGGTTTGTTTCTCAAACATCAAAACCAACATTACTTCTACTGTCTATTTTGTCCAATACTGAACTGGTTTGACAATGATCATTCAAGTACTAGAGCTTATTCCGGCAGTCGAGAGACTCACAGTTACAACATAGAGACTTGATCAGGCCTTAATAGCGTCAGCTCTAGGTTTCCATAGCCCTAACCTGTATTTCTGGCCATACTTCAGTATCAGTTTCCTCTGCAAAACCAAAATTCAGAACTGTGAGATCCATAAGGTAGGAGACTTGAATAACTGAGCCAACAGAACATATATAGTATAAGGCGGTGTTATTCCATAACCCCATCAACGTTTATGTGACAAAATAATATCAGGATATATATGATAAAGTTGGATAATGAAAATAAGAATACAGATATATCCATCCCTTCAAAGTTGAAGAGCTTAAATCATTAACCCTCGAACAAATTCAATTTTAATGGACTACCTAACCCCCTAAGAACATTGGCATACAATTATGGTTTCAGATAGTTTAACAAAAAAGGCCAATGAATATTCAAGCAGAACTTGGACTTGGTACTTACATGTTTGCAAGGAATGCCAAGTTTCTTGAGTCTGAGAGTACGCGTCACAAGAAGCTTATGAAGGTCACCAATCTCAGTTTCAATTTTGGCAATGTGAGTCTCAGCTCCTCTTCCAATCCCACCTAGAAACTCTGGAATCCCTACCTTCACTGCAATACCATATACAAGAATCAAACCTAGAACCAGATTAAGATTTGAAACCATATCCAAATCACATTGTCTGTTAAGTGATTCAGGGATTGCTCGAAACAATCCAAAATTTCCACCAATCATTGGCTGGATCTGAAAATTTTGGCCTTTAGAAAACTCAGGTACTGCTAAAGCTCTAAGCACTGAAAACCAAACGAAACCTACTAAGTTCTCCTGATATAATCCAAGCAATCAAAGCCTAAGCTTTACTCATAAAAACCTCCAGATCACTGAAACTTCATAGAGACTAGAGATACACGCAAATTTCCCATCTTTATTTCTCGGAAAGCACTAGAGATACATAGGAAGAGGCAAATCCAAATGAATAGAGAGCACGCACCGAAATAAGTGGCTGGTTTGGAGGAGTGGAATCTAGGGAGGCCAAGAGTCGAGCACGATTGCGCTGTCCCTAGAGCTGCTCTCGCGCTCTGAATCAATCGTGTCCACGCCATCGTCGGTGCTCTTCCTCTGGTCGTCTGAGCCAAAACCTGGATTTGGCCGTTTGGGTTTTTCTTAAATGAGGATGCGATACGGTGTCGTTCCTGTGGGAAATAAATCAATACTTCTCTCAATTATTAGATTTATGAATGGGCCTAGCCCATTAACCCACTATTTTGAGAAAATAAGAACTTTTTATACGCTCGCAAAGTGTTTGTCAAAATTCCTGTATGGGATTCAGTTTTGTGGAATGCTATTCAGTTTCCTGCTGAAGCGGAGGAAGCGGTTCATGCATACAAGAAGATCTCGAAGACGAGTATATTATGGTTTCAAATACCTTTTTAGTTGTTTGGTAAGAAAAAAAATGGTGGCAGAATCTGCTTGCAAAGTGTTCGAGGAAATACTCATGAGAGTAAGCTTTCTCCAACTCGCTGAAAACAAAGCTCTAAGAGGAGTTTATTTAAGTTTTAATTGCAGATTTCTGTTGAAACTGATGACATGGTTTAAGAATCCTGCTAAACTTATTTCTCGTTGGATTATCATTAGCCATGCCCATTAGGGAGATTAAGTGCAGCACTAAGTACTCACTCTTGCTTGGTTTTCAAGTTAGTAATAATAATAAATTTGATTTTTAGTTATGTTTCATCTGGTTAGGGAAGTAAGTCAGAGATATGACATAATTTGTAGAAAAGAACTACTATATAGTATATATATACAGATGTTGTTGCACTATTAATTTGGTTAACCTGTATAACACATTTGTTGCAACAGGAAGTTGTTATCCTATGTCTGTTTTCTGGACAAAACCAATTTATATAAGAATCTGAGACTTTGCTGCGGCTCGTGAACATTTCTTCCGGCCTGATTTGGTGAGAACGCAGACGCAAGACTCTAGAAGCTCAAGATCTTCTTCCCAGAACAAGGATGATGCTATTTCAGGATTCTGCAATAGCTGTTTTGAAGTTAAGAAACCAGCAATTGTCCATGTCTGGTAAAGCCTGGACTGTTTTCCAATGAACTTCCCGTCTCTTGTATCGTAGTACTCTGGCCATCGATCAGCTTGGAGCCTCTTCTCTGCCAAGGTTACTGCTTTCTCTGCTAACTCTGGTCTACCCATCTTGATGCATGCTAGTGTGAACTAACAAAAATTTAAATACATATGTGAATTAATGGAAGACAGATATATGTGTCGTCTGATTAAAAGCTCATACTTACTTGCCAGAGAAGTGTTGGCCATGACCCACCATTGTGGTAAGACCAAGGCCTACAGAACACATACATGTAGAAAATATCACTGTAAGCTACTTCAGCAAAAAGTATCAAAGCGGAAGAGAAGAAAACTCACGTGTTCTTTGGGTCACTCCCGGTTATTATATGCCACTCTGAAGATTCTAAAGCCGGGTAACATATCTTAAGCGGCATATGCCCAACGAGATCGTCCCATTTCTCTTCAACCAAATTTAATATAGCTTGGTTCTGTTTTGGTGTTCCTAGTGAGGAGATGATTGACCAGAGGTTTCCCAAGGTGAAGAACCTGAAATCCATGTGAGCAGGCTGGAGGTTTCCTATCAGGAATCCAGAGTCAGGACTTTCAGGAACCCAATCCATTAGCCATGGAGAAACCTGTTCCGGGTAGATATTGAACTTGTTGGTGGCGTCCATAGAGTACTCCTCTGTCTTGTAACGGTAAATTTCATTGATTTTGTTTTTGTCAACCCAATAGTTTTCTCTGATGTGAAATGATAATGCGCTGAGCCTGTTGCTAATTGTCTTTATTATATTTTTGGAGCTATCATTTACAGTTATCATCTCACGAGAAGACCGTAGAGCGGAATAGAACAAAGCCTGTGCCAACAGAACCGTCATGGCATGTTAGTCAAACTTTTCTTTTTAAAGATTATAAGTAAGAAAACCTTATATTTGGGAGTTACTTGGATCTCAAGAGGGTGACCGTGGATACCCATACGTCGATCTATCATACAAGAGCCATCAGTGACCAACAGTGTGGGAAACATATCAAACCCATCTGCTAAACACAGGTTTGCAATCATCTTTATCCCTGTCTGCACATCTATCCTCTCTTGAAGCGAGTAATCTCCTGTGATTTTCCCGTATGCCCTCAACAAGATTATCCACCATAAACCTGAAAATTTTCTATTTAGACCAGCATGTGTGAATTAAACTGTTCAATTATATGTTGCCAAGCTGAAAGAATCAACAATTATGTATGACAATGAATCAACAATACAATCTTTTCTTACTCTATTTATGGAAAATGCAGATTGAAGAAGCAGAAAAGTACTGACCAGAATCAACGGGAGCAACACGACCTATAGCTGCTTCGCCAAAATCTGGATCCAGAACCTCTTCGAACTTGTCCTCTTCAAGCGGTAAAGTTCTGACTTTGAAACTCGCAGGCATTAACCCTTGTCCTGGACTATAACAATCAACTGTTTTCTCCCAACTCTGGAACCACAACACAGACAACAACACTAATTTTCATATCTTTGATTTTACTTAAATGTTTAACTTGCAGTAAAAAAAATTCTTAGTTATCCTTTCATTTAAATGCAAACTCTTTGCTTTTAAACAACATTTTGTGTTCGTTTCAGTGTATAACATCGCGAATGGGCATCAATACCTGCAACTGCAACGTGTGGAGAAGGAAGTTTCGAACAATTTCGCTTTCTCCCTTCAGGAGAAAAGCCAAAGCCGAAGGTACAAAATCCCTAATAAAGACCTGATCGTAGTTTGATGGCGTTGTATCAGTTGGATCTTTAGCAGCCACCGTTCCTACAGGAGAATCGCAGTATGTCACTATTGAATCCCTCAGCAATCTCCATGCCTCTTCCTCGACGTCATTACACTTAACACCCTCGAAACCATCTCTCTTTACGCCTTCTTCATCTTCATTGACCGCCTCTTCATCTTTCTCATCTCTTTTTAACCTCTCGACAACTAAAGGTTTCACATTTAAGCCGTTCTTGGTGTAAATCTGATCCAAGGTCGTGTCATTTGCGCATGTGGTGGAAGCAGAGTGACTTCTTGCCTCAGAAACAACCTGAGCTGTAACAGAGCTCTGCCTGTCGGTACAAAATGGCACAGCATTTGTCGGTCTGATGATTCTATCTGAATCTGCATTCCTGTATTGGTTGATGCAGCTTGAGAACCGAGAAGGATAGGATCGAAACGAGGTGTCTCGGATGTATTTAGATGGAGAGATTCTTGTAAACGCTCGGAGAATACATTGTGAAGGTATCATCGTTGAATTTCCAAGAAAAGTGATGGCATTCATAATCAGGGTCCAAGACCTAAGATTACAAAAGGCTTTCTTGTGTTCGTTATTTATCTGAAAATTTTGTGATACCAGAAATGGGAAATTCTGTATTAGGAAGAAAATGTTTGTGGATTATGGAACTAGTTTACCGCTAATTTGATCGCATCAAGCATTATGGTTTCTATTAATACACCAAAACTTCATTTTCGAAAATTCCTATTTCTGTACAAGTTTATAATTTTAATCAAGTATTTATACATCGTATGTGTAACTTTATATGCAACGTAGTGTCCGACGCGTGGCAGAGATCTAACGGATAGCAAGCATCGTCTTTCACGGATTATTACGGCGTTTTGGTCAAAAGACGAGAGAACACGGCTTCGGTTTTTGTCTTTATCTACTCCGAACCAAAATCCGAACGTGGGGAGACCACTTGTAAAAGCCACGTGAGCGTCCGAACCTAAAATGAGCTTTACATTTGCATCTTTCTGTCTCTTTTTCCCATCCACACATGTCCCTTAATCACAAGCTTAACTTACCAAAATCCAATAAATAAACTAAATTAATACGTATTATACGTTTATAACATTTTGTTACCAAATAACAATAATGATGCACATGTTCTTCTTATATTATAGTTTGAAACATGAAAATGTATCACATATAACTATGTGCATTACTATTTACTTAAAATCAAATGCTTTTGCACGTCCTAGTTGTGTTTGCCGAGGATTTTGGAGGGAAAGTTTGATTTTTTGAAGTTCAAACTCACTTTTCTGATTTTCGTTGTCTCCTTCTCTTTCTCTCTCTCTCTGGCCAAATAAGCCAATTCATTTATTTCTCATTTATTGGTAATGCATTCGCTTTGATTTCTCTGTTCTTGTAAGATACTTATATAGAAAATGAGATATTAAATTTAGATTCATGCCATAATCAGAGAGATCTGATTTTGAAAACTTAGAAGACCTTTCTTTTTGAAGCTTCAAGTCATAGCTCATGTAAAGTCACGATCATTGTTTTGATTATTATTATATAGATTTGAATTGTGAAAGACTCTTCATTTAATTTTCTCTGTATTAATGGTCAACTACCATTGTTCACATGCACCCGCAAAAAAAAAAACTAATTTTTTTTCTTTTTTCTTCTCCTCATCTTCAGAGTTTTGAGATTTGTGATTGCCTCCATGCAAGAGCTGAATTAGCCGAATCTGGATGTCTTATTCTGAAAAAACGACGGTGGATCCACTTCTGAGAGATTTGGATGAGAAGAAAGAGAGTTTCCGGCGAAACGTGGTGTCTCTGGCTACGGAGCTGAAGCAAGTGAGGGGCCGTTTGGTTTCTCAAGAACAATCTTTTCTTAAAGAGACCATTACTAGAAAAGTAAGTCTTTTTTTTTTTTGAAGGAATCCCATTTATTCTCTGAGTGATTCTCTTCCTTATGTTCATGTAATTAAATGGTGGGGTCAAATATTATTTGGTTGCTGGTTTTCTAAGTTTTGTAATAATTGAATCAGATTGAAATGAATGATTTGGTTTATTTCTGTTGTTTGTTTGTTTGTTCAGGAAGCAGAGAAAAGGGGAAAGAATATGGAAATGGAGATTTGTAAATTGCAGAAGAGACTGGAAGAAAGGAATTGTCAGCTTGAAGCTTCTGCATCTGCTGCTGATAAGGTTTATCCTTACACATCAATTTGGTCTCTTCATAATTATGAATCCAATCTATTATTAGACTATATCAATTTACTTCTAAATACTTGATCAGTTCAAAGAGTTATTTATATGGTTCTTGAATCCTATCTAGATCAAGTAGACAATATCTTATAGCTCTTTGAGTCTTTTGGAATTCGATTCAACTAGAGGATAAATTATGCAACTTTAGCTGTGATCCATTGATGTATTAGTGATATAAGCTTAAGATTTATTAGTCCTAATTTCTGGTCGAATGCATTGTTACCTAACAAATTTATGTTATTGTAATGATATATACTCTTAGTTAGACTTACTTAATTTGTATCTTGTTTTTGAGGAAACAGTTTATCAAAGAGTTGGAGGAATTTAGATTAAAGCTTGATACAACCAAGCAAACCGCAGAGGCAAGTGCTGATTCTGCTCAATCTACAAAGATCCAATGCTCAATGCTAAAGCAACAACTTGACGACAAAACACGTTCTCTCAGAGAACAAGAAGACCGTATGACTCAGCTTGGTCATCAGCTTGATGATCTACAGAGAGGTCTGAGCTTGAGAGAGTGCTCAGAAAAGCAGCTTAGAGAAGAAGTTAGGAGAATCGAGCGTGAGGTTACTGAGGCCATTGCAAAAGCGGGAATAGGTGGCATGGACAGCGAGCTCCAGAAACTTCTAGAAGATGTGTCTCCAATGAAATTTGAGAGGATGAATAGGCTAGTTGAAGTAAAAGACGAAGAGATTACAAAACTGAAAGATGAGATAAGGTTAATGTCAGGTCAATGGAAACATAAGACTAAGGAACTCGAATCTCAGGTACATCCATCTTTTTCCATTTGAACAAAGGCCATTGCACGTTTGTGTTTGATTTGTCTAAATTCTGAGTGAAAGTTTCATTCTTTATGAAACAACAATAACAGCTGGAGAAACAGAGAAGAACTGATCAAGATTTGAAGAAGAAGGTATTGAAGCTAGAGTTCTGTTTACAAGAAGCTCGAAGCCAGACAAGAAAGCTGCAGAGGGTAAGTATACAAGTCCATAACTCTAACATTCGTGTAGCTTCTTGTTTGTGAATCAATAGTGTTCTTATCAGTTTTATTGTTGTTGCTGTTTTGTTATGAATGGAGCACAGAAAGGGGAAAGAAGGGACATGGAGATCAAAGAGATAAGAGATCTTATATCGGAGAAGCAAAACCTTAACAATGAGTCTTGGGATAAACAGAAGTTCTGGGACAATTCAGGGTTCAAGATTGTTGTATCAATGTCTATGTTGATGTTAGTGGTAGTCTCCAAGAGATGATGAATTTTGTAATGTATAAATTTAGTTGCAGATAGTTGATGAGGATAATCTAACTCATGTATGTGTCGTCTTCAGGTCTAATATAACAGCCATGTACTTAACATACCATTAGTATATGAGTTACTCTGTTGACATAACAGCCATGTACTTTAAATACTCTGTGACGTTATATGTTTCGTATTCAATTCTAGTATAATTACATAAACGGCGGACGTATATCAAACAGCTCCCGTAGCTCAGTTGGTTAGAGCGTTGGTCTTATGAGCCGAAGGTCGCGGGTTCGAGCCCCGCCGGAAGCATTTTTGTTTTGTTTTCCACAAGGCCCATTTTGAAGCTCAATTTCAATTTAACAAAGCCTAACTCTAACATGTAAACGTTTTCTTCTCGGTAGATATGTTTCGCATTCTTATAAATGGTCGGCGAAAATTTTCAAAATGTTTACTTTTTTTCTTTCCTTGCATCTCGACACGTGGCCCCGGTTCATCCTGTAATCTTTTTGGAATATTCCGATATCATATATGTGTATGCATGTATGTATGTATATTTGATTTCTCTAATTACAAAACTACCCCTACTTTGTCGTGTTTCTTACTGTCCCCACTTCACAGCTTTGTCCAAATATTCAAAATGACCCATCCTTCTTTAATTATTAATATTCGGTTCTTTCTTTCGATTAATTTAAGAACTAATTATAAACTATATATATATATATAAATATTTGGCTGGAAATGTGATTATATTTATGGCTGTTGGTTGTTGAACTAGATACTCATAATTTTATAGCAGACAATTGTATGACATTTAGGAAGTAATTATTGGACCTATGTAAGAAGTTGTTCATTTAACAAAAGCACAGATTAGAAAAAAACTGCCAAAATGTGATGTAATCAATAAAAAATAAAGTTCAATTTAGTCCATTTAGCTAAGCAACTTTGACATTGCGAGTATTGACTTCTTTATTTAAAAAGTTAGGAAGAAAATGGTTCTGCGAATGTAGCTACTAAAAAGAATCAATAATTCCCACTAAAATAAATGAAAAATTCTTTAGATTAGAGTGGCATAATTGCTAAATTATTTATGGTTAATACATAATATGTCAGTCCAACCTATAACAACTTAGTAGATAAAAAAAAAGCAGAGAAGAAAAACGTTTAAGTAGGTATAAAAATACGAATAAAGTGGG
>Ga0041059_1003430_pt1 | contig 10860 bp, 12 predicted proteins | sample AraColnosormetaG_FD_56232 | JGI IMG/M metagenome (GOLD analysis project Ga0041059, IMG submission 56232) | Arabidopsis roots microbial communities from North Carolina, USA - Col MF nosort | ecosystem: Host-associated > Plants > Roots > Unclassified | place: USA: North Carolina | collected... | reverse complement strand
TAATAAAGGAGTTTTTTTTTTTTTTTTAGTGAGTGATAATAAAGGAGTTAGTTTCCATCAAACTAGTTGTATGATTCACAGATAAAAACCAACAAAATAAATAAAAAAATTCGTACGAACAAATTGAAAAGAGGAGTGAAGGTAAGTAAGTCAACGGGAAGGTTGTGAGATGGAGTGAGCACCGTTTACGCTACTTCTCCACTGTGTGCATTCAATGAAGTGATTCTACTGAAAATCTTATATAAACTATACATGCATGATGCATTGAGATGCATATGTTTTTATAATTGACATAAGATTAGTAAACACATGCGTGAGTGGTACGACTAATCTAAGAGTAGTAGTGCTTGAGGTGTGGAAGCTCTCTCTCTCTACACCTTCTTCTTCATAGATGGATCGTCTAAAATCACTTAAGTAATTATCTGTATAATAAAAGAAAGGAAATGATGGCGTAGCAATGCATGCTAAGGGACAAGAAAGGCTTCGGGGGAGAGATCACTTCTCTTCTACTCCATCCTCTTTGTCTCTGCTGCTTCAAATCTCTCATCTACATGATCAGATCATTTAAGCGTGATAGACTCTTTTTTTATTTTTTTATTATTACTTATATTTTTTTTTGAAAAAGTATTAAAGTAGTAATAAAAAGCGGGGAGAGGAGAAGATTGTCTCCTAGAGCGACTTGAATCCTTGAGCTTTCAAACTCATCTCCCGGAGCTTCCCTTTTCTCTTTACTCTCTCTCTCTCTCTCTCTCTCTCTCACTTTTCTCTGTTTTTTTTCTTGGTGTCTGTCTTAATTCCACCATTAATGCTCTCTACCTTCCCTTTTACTCTTCCCCTGCTTTTGTGTTTTCTCTTTCTCTTTTCTAAACCCTTTCAAACTCTTCTTCCTCTTCTTTCTTTTTCTCCAATAACAGTTTCTTGTGCTCATGTTAAAACTGCAGCTCTTTTCCGGTAAAAAGAAAAGCTTTTTGGTCAGTTTAGTTATCCTCAAGCATCAAAACCTTACTTGAGCTCTGCATCATCATCCATGGCCATGGCCGACTAGCCTTCTTTCTTCGCTTTTTACCTCCTTAATATCTTTAAAAGCGAGAGGAAATGTTCAACGGCGCCGTTTCACTACTCTTCCTCTTCCTTGCCGTCGTTTCAGCGAGGGCAGATCCGACATTCAACGACGACGTTTTGGGTCTCATCGTTTTCAAGGCCGGACTCGACGACCCTCTCTCTAAGCTCTCTTCTTGGAACTCGGAAGACTACGATCCCTGCAACTGGGTCGGTTGCACATGCGACCCTGCCACCAATCGGGTCTCGGAGCTCCGCCTTGACGCCTTCTCTCTCTCCGGTCACATCGGCCGTGGCCTTCTCCGTCTCCAGTTCCTCCACACCTTGGTCCTCTCCAACAACAACCTCACCGGAACCCTAAACCCCGAGTTCCCTCACCTCGGCAGCCTCCAAGTCGTCGATTTCAGTGGCAATAATCTCTCGGGTCGGATCCCAGACGGGTTCTTCGAGCAATGCGGGTCCTTGAGGTCCGTTTCCTTGGCTAACAACAAACTCACAGGTTCTATTCCTGTCTCCCTCAGCTACTGTTCTACTCTCACCCATCTTAACCTCTCAAGCAATCAACTCTCTGGGAGGTTGCCCCGAGATATCTGGTTCCTCAAGAGCTTAAAGTCCCTTGATTTCTCTCACAATTTCCTCCAAGGAGATATCCCCGATGGCCTCGGCGGTCTCTACGATCTCCGTCATATCAACTTATCCAGGAACTGGTTTTCCGGTGACGTTCCTTCCGACATCGGACGATGCTCTTCCCTTAAATCGCTTGACTTGAGTGAGAACTACTTCTCCGGGAATCTTCCGGATTCGATGAAAAGCCTGGGCTCTTGCAGCTCCATCCGTCTGCGAGGAAACTCTCTGATCGGAGAAATCCCTGATTGGATCGGCGACATTGCCACTCTCGAGATTCTTGATCTCTCCGCCAACAACTTCACCGGCACTGTCCCATTCTCCCTCGGAAATCTCGAGTTTTTGAAGGATCTCAATCTATCCGCAAACATGCTCGCTGGAGAGCTCCCACAGACTCTCTCCAACTGCTCCAACCTAATCTCCATTGATGTCAGCAAGAATTCATTCACCGGAGATGTGCTTAAGTGGATGTTCACCGGAAACTCTGAAAGTTCCTCGCTTTCCAGATTTAGCCTCCACAAAAGATCAGGGAACGACACCATTATGCCCATCGTTGGATTCCTCCAAGGTCTCCGGGTCCTCGATCTGTCTTCAAACGGCTTCACCGGTGAATTACCGTCTAACATTTGGATTCTCACAAGTTTGTTGCAGCTCAATATGTCCACCAACTCTCTCTTCGGTTCCATACCCACCGGCATTGGAGGATTGAAAGTCGCTGAGATTCTTGATCTTAGTAGTAATCTTCTCAACGGAACCCTTCCTTCTGAGATCGGAGGAGCCGTCTCCCTGAAACAACTTCATCTCCACAGAAACCGCCTCTCCGGCCAGATTCCGGCAAAGATCTCTAACTGTTCGGCTTTAAACACAATGTAAGTCAACTCAATCTGTTATCTTTCTGTTAATTCACTGTGTGTGTTTTATCGTCTCTCAGTATTAATGTAGCAGTAATATGCAGAAATCTATCGGAGAATGAACTATCCGGTGCGATTCCGGGGAGCATTGGCAGTCTGAGCAACCTTGAGTACATTGATCTGTCGAGAAACAATCTCTCGGGAAGTCTTCCCAAAGAAATAGAGAAACTTTCGCATCTCTTGACCTTTAACATCTCCCACAACAACATCACAGGGGAGCTGCCAGCTGGAGGTTTCTTCAACACCATCCCTCTCTCTGCTGTCACCGGAAACCCATCCCTTTGTGGCTCCGTCGTTAACCGCTCATGTCTCTCTGTCCACCCCAAACCAATCGTCCTCAACCCCAACTCCTCCAATCCAACAAATGGTCCTGCTCTCACAGGGCAGATCAGGAAGAGCGTTCTGAGCATATCTGCGCTCATTGCCATTGGCGCAGCTGCCGTCATTGCCATCGGGGTGGTGGCTGTAACTCTGCTCAACGTGCACGCCCGATCTAGTGTTTCACGTCACGATGCAGCTGCTGCTCTCGCTCTGTCGGTTGGAGAGACGTTCAGCTGTTCGCCAAGTAAAGATCAAGAGTTTGGAAAGCTGGTCATGTTCTCAGGGGAAGTGGACGTGTTTGACACCACTGGCGCTGATGCGTTGCTCAACAAGGACAGCGAGCTGGGACGAGGCGGGTTCGGTGTGGTGTACAAAACGAGTCTTCAGGATGGGCGTCCTGTGGCAGTTAAGAAACTGACAGTGTCGGGTCTAATAAAGTCGCAGGAGGAGTTCGAGAGAGAGATGAGAAAACTCGGGAAGCTGAGGCACAAGAATGTGGTGGAGATAAAAGGGTACTACTGGACGCAATCGCTGCAGCTCTTGATCCACGAGTTTGTTTCAGGCGGAAGCTTGTACAGACATCTCCACGGAGATGAGAGCGTTTGCCTAACTTGGCGTCAACGTTTCAGTATCATTCTAGGGATAGCAAGAGGTCTGGCTTTTCTGCATAGCAGTAACATCACTCACTACAACATGAAAGCAACGAATGTGCTCATTGACGCCGCAGGGGAGGCTAAAGTCTCTGACTTTGGGCTGGCCAGACTGTTGGCTTCGGCGCTGGACAGGTGCGTCTTGAGTGGCAAGGTACAGAGCGCGTTGGGGTACACAGCCCCGGAGTTTGCATGCCGGACAGTCAAGATAACCGACAGGTGCGATGTTTACGGGTTTGGGATCCTGGTGCTGGAGGTGGTGACAGGGAAGAGACCCGTGGAGTACGCTGAGGACGACGTCGTGGTCTTGTGTGAGACGGTGAGAGAAGGGTTAGAAGAAGGGAGGGTGGAGGAGTGCGTTGACCCTCGGTTGAGAGGGAATTTTCCAGCGGAGGAGGCAATACCGGTGATTAAACTAGGGTTGGTGTGTGGGTCCCAAGTGCCGTCGAATAGGCCGGAGATGGAGGAAGTGGTGAAGATATTAGAGCTCATACAATGTCCCTCTCATGACTTAGAGTGATTAGTCAACTACAGATGAATCAATCCTCCTTGTTTGTATTTCTTCATTCCTTGTTCAATTTTCATATTATCATAATATAGTGTTCGTCTTTTCTATAAAGAAGTTTTTCTCGTGAGTTCACAATGTTGTTAAGTTGTGAATCTTCACACTAGGTTTCACAATGTTGAAGGTTGGTTCATAAAGTAGATCCAAAAGATCAACTTCTGTTACACTAAAAAGATTGTTGGTCAAAGAACTCCCAATTATACATATAACTACAATGCAGCCTTTGTGTTAAGGTTTCTCGGTTTGCTATTTTGGACGTGTTATTTGAATCTCTGTTTAGTAAGCATGATGCAAAATAGAAAACAATATGATTCTGTACAAAAATTTGAAATGGCATAAAGTCAGTCAAGCGCACTAAGCATTACTCAGAGTCTCGCACTGTCACAAATTTTAATTTATGTTTCAAAATAATCATTACTCAGAGGCTTTTTGATTGTTCTTTTCCATAAAGCGAAAAAGAGAAGTCCACCATTGTGAAGTGAAAGTCACAAAGGGTCCAAGCATGAGCTTTTTCTGTAATGCTTTCATTATTGTATAGTTATGGAGTGTCCCACACACATACTCATTTCTCATTTTCATTACTCCCAAAACTTTTAAGTTTTACTTTTGTCAGCTAATGAGCATACACTCTCATTCATTTAAGCCATGCAATGCATATACATTACTCATCACACATGGTGGTCCGGAGAAACGTATCTCAAAATAAAGTTACTTCAGTGTAAATTACAGACGATTCAGATTTCAGGCACATTTCTCATTTTAATATCATTATTATGTCTTTGCTTTTCTCATGTCGTGTCTACTGTCTCCCCCTTTATACTCCTCGTTTACACACTAAAAAGCACATTACAATATTCCTTACCTTACAATTTAAACTCCATTACAACTTTTGTTGTTCCTCTTTTTTTGCTTCCACTGTTAAAAGCACCTTCGGCTACATTTCCACAAAAAAAAAGGCTTCGGTTTATATATTTTAATAAGAAAATGAATGTGGATATGGACTATTATGGAGCAACATCAACATTTTGGGCCGTCAATGCAAAGAAGATTCAAACAATTGTAATTTAGTAAGCGCTGGACGACTTTGCAAATCTTATATCACTGCTCTCCACTAAAATAGAGTCTTGTGACAATCTAAGTTGGGAGATAAAACAAGTCCATATTCCCACCTTTTCTGTTTAGCCGGCAATAAATGGGCCGAATTTGGTCCAATAAAACAATTATCAGAATATTTGGGCCTGGTAGCCTAAAGAAATGTGACGCTTTGGCCCAATCACTTCTTTCACCAACAATCACAGAGGTCAGATGGGAATGTTGAAAGAGGGACAAAGAAGAAGAAATCGTTGCTTTTATTTAATACCAAACAATTCATAACAATCTAATTCGCTGCTCAGCTTGTTGATCCATGGGACTAGAAAATTGATGACGACGATGATGAGAGTAACCACAACACCAACGCCTTTTGCTTTCTTTGCCACTACCACCGCTCGATTCCTAACCAATTTGATGAGTTTCTTCTTCGTATCCACTTCCCTCTGTTTTCGTCCACGGAAGAGAGCAAAAAGACTCCGTCGGAATCTGACCCAATCGGACGGTTTGGATTTGAGATGATGATGATGCTTTCGGAATCTTAAGAGGATTGACCATCGATGAAGCGAGAGCTTGTTCCGTATATTGAGCTTCAAACTGAAACCTTTGGCTCTCACACATACTTTAAGCTTCCACACCACCCCCACTCCCAACCTCCTCCTCTGCTCTTCTTCTTCTTCTTCACTCATCACTCATCACTCATTCACTCTCACTTGTCAATTAGGGCAGCGTCATACATAACCTAAGCAAAACAAAAACCAAGATGGGCTTTTCCACTAACATAAATTGAAATTAGGCCCAATTATATTCGGCCTCAATCCTGATGTTGTTGTGTTCTACATAAATAAATGCTGCTAAAACATACGCACTGAATAAATCTCTGATTACTACAAGTACAACTGAAGACTAAAGAAAATAATCTATCTATCTACCCATATTATTAATTTAATTATGACGATAATGATAAACTCATTAAACTCTAATTATGATTACTACTACTGCCAACCTAACCCTCGCGACGATAATTAAATCACTCAGACCCCGCCACGTGGACCTCGATGAGTGAATGCCGACAATTGGGACATGAAGAGTGAGAGACAAGCCACGTGTCGATGCATGACATGTGGAAACTGTGATTACACGGCGGCAGTACTCGCACTCTCTCGCCGTCCGCGAATTCCCCCAGACAGATTGCGCACTCCGTCGCCGCTATCTTCACTTCCCCCGACCCGTACTCAGCTACTGGAAACTTCTTCAGTTCTCTCTTCTTTAATCCAGCTCTGTCGGCCACCGTCCCCGCCGCCGCAGAGGATGATAACCCGAAACCGCATCGCATCGCGCACCGGAGAATCGAATTCAGCCCAAGCGCTAGTATCAGCGCGCAGAGAAGAGCCGCAAGTATGATCACCATGTTTGCGTCGAAGTTCATGTCCCTCGTGTACCCATCTCCCCCGCCGCTTCCGCTCGTCTCGTTCCCGCCGCCGTGGGATTCCAGTAGCAGTCGATGCATCCGATGAGTCTCCGGCGTCGATTTGTGTCTTCTTTTGAATTTGTGTTCGGGAGAGACGTGATGATGAGGAGGACAGGACTCTTTAAGTTAAACTCTGCTTTTGTCTCTTTGATTGTCTCTGAGGTTTGTGGTTATCTTTTTAGACAAAAGTGGGGACCTTCCTTTTCTGTTTTCTCTTTCTTTTTTTTCTTTGTTTTCTTGGCATCATATATTTATTATATATGTGGAACAATCTATCGATATGTAGTTACGGGAGAAAAATAATAACAATTCACAAGTGAGAATAAGACAACTACAGACTCTGTTCTTGGCACTTGGAAGATATTTTTTGTCTGTCTCTAACAAGAAAATCTATATACACATAAGTCACTTGCATTTATTTGTTTGTGTATATATATGCGTCAGTTTTCAATTAACTGTCTTGGGTCCCTCGGATCAGGATTTGTACATGTAATCTCTATATATCAAAAATGAAGTGAAGAATAAAATGAAGTAAAATATAAAGTAAAGGAAAAGAAGGAGGTGAATATTACAACAACAGAGCACTGAGAAGAAACAATCTTTAAGGATGAAATCATCAGAAGTGGCAACAAACTATTTGGTGAATCATAACAACGCCCACTACACTCACATTTACAAATGATACGCAGATATGCCTGCGTCAGCCTCATTTCCATTATTGGTTTCTTTATATATAAAAGAAGTTATGTAAGCGAACCAGGTTGGTGTAACTCCCACGTTTCTTGGGTACTAGCTCATTTTCCATCCAAGAGGTTGATGTTTTGGTGAGATCTTATTACTCTTATGACTAGATTGTGTACTTTATTATTGTGATAAATGACTAATCTAGTGAATGATAACATCACATGCCATTATCTCTTCTTTTTTTGTTATGTCTGAGGCCCACTTAAATACTTGACATCCAAATCCAGGGCCCATATTCAACCCATAATACTCCCTTGGCGGCCATGTGTATGTCTATTGCCCCGACGCCGCAATGCCCGGGTGGGCGGGACTCTTAGTTTGTTTTAGTTTATTCATGGGGTTGAATTTTTTTTTGTCTGTTTTTGTTTTAGTATCTTGTATTTGTACTTGTAGGGTTGGTGGATTAAACTACCAAAAGGTCCAAAGAAATAAAATCAATCAAGACTTAATTTGCCGTAGAAACAAAGGATGCGACTTATAAGGGGAAAAAGAGATGTAGATAAATAGTCTATAGATTATATTTGATTGGTGCATTACACATATATTAGTAAGAAGCTGAAAAGCACTAAACTCCGGTTACATTAGACGAAATACATGTCCTTTATTCTTGGTCGTTCCCGTAACTTATTTCTCTCACTTAATGCTGTATAGATAGATGACTTATTAGAACAGAGAATATATAAATTAATGTGGATGAATTGGTTATTAAAAAATGTGAAAGCATGTGTGTTGTTTACCTGTTGCAGTTGGTGGAAGGGTCGATCTTGTAAGGAAGTTTGACACCGCACTTGCCTGGCAAAGCAGCAGCTTTCTTGAGATAGATTGACGAGTAAGACACTCTTCCCACCACAGACTTGATGCAGCGACACACACCTTGTTTGTCTGATGCGCTAGTTGCCTGTTTGCTGAGCATCCTGATGCCATTGCAACAGCTATACGGAATGGCTCCTCCCTGCACCACGTACACAACGCACGGGTAAAGGTTGGCCTGTACGGCGTTGCAAGATATGGCTGCTTCAGAACCCCATGCAAATATGGAAGCAAGAAGCAGGCATAGTGGTAACACAACTCTCATCATTTCTCTATCTCTCTCTTTTCTCTCTATCTCTCTCTTGTCTCTGCGTACTATTATGCTTAGTATGCTAGTGAGAATGAGGTTTATATAACCTCAGAGAAGAGAGTAGGGTGGGTGGTTGAGGGGGGCTGAGGAGTGAATGCTATTAGTTGAGGGTAATTGAATGCAACCTTCACCTACTAAGCTCAAATCCCAAGAGAGGACTTTGCTCTGTACACTTTCAGTTTCATCCTGGAGGAGCTTGAGTTGACCTAGCTCATTGCGTCCTTTGGTAGCATTGTAACTTCTTGCTGTTTAGTTCGAGAGAGATCACGCTAAGGAAACCTTTTCTTAATATTTTAAACAACAAGACTTAACTCACATCACAAAATCTGTCTGAATTTCTATCCCACAACACTTCCACCAACTTGCATCCTCATCTTCAGGTTGGAATCTTCTATATACAAATATATCATTTTTGAATTTTAATATGTACTCTCTCTAGTCTCTATATGTATACATATATATCCAAAAACTTCAACTCTAAATTTAGTCTTGTGGAGGTCGAGTCAATAATTAGATCATCTAACAAGTTTTAGTAGTTGTGGCTTTATATAAATGTCGGGTTTTCTTTCTGCATATTTGCTAATAGGAGGAACATAATCAAATTAATAAATGATATTATTAACTGTTGAAATTCAAATATTAAAAGGGTTATAACTCTCTCATATATTGTAGTCTTTATTTATCATTAAGTTAGCAAATAAGCTGTTATCAACACAAATACGTTTTATAAAATTTGAAATTCAGAAGTTAATTACCCAAACACTTTTTTGTGTTTTAAGTAGAAGACCAGGGAATTCATGAAAGTCACTTTTTTCTTCACTTAAAAATTATATGTAAAAACACAATGTAAGAAAGAAGTGCAGAATCAAGGACAAACTAGTAAAAATTAACTCTCCTAAAAAAGAACATGCATTCTATAGCTTAAGGGACAAGTCTATATCAGAATCCTTGCAAGGATCAGCTTCAGGTTGATCTTTTTTTACGGCTTGGTCGTGAATGCTGCCCTCTAGATTTGAAATCAAGTTTATGGACAAATCGTCTGTCTTTGGAACCGAGAGGTGAGACATGGGAGGGAAATTTAGTCCCCCTCTGTATCCAAATCGACATGCGAAGATGTTGAACGGATAGGGCTTAGTAGTTTTAGCAATGTTAGGATTGTAACGAACCCCGAGATCATACTGCGAGGAGCTGCTGCTGAAGGAAAGTCCACTTGGCGGGTACTGGCTGTAGATGGAGAGTTCAGGATAGTTGATTTCGATCTCTTTACGCCTTTTAGCCAATGATCGCTCTTGCTTGTGAGCGTTCTGATGTCCTCCTAAGGCTTGAGACGTAGAGAACTCTTTTTTGCAGAAGGTGCAAGCAAACACCCTCGCTTTAGCCTCGTTTCTTGTACTACTCTCGTTGAACAGGAAGCGGAACTCTAGCCGCTGCTGATTCTCCTTCGACGGCTCAGCCGTGACCTCCTCTTTCGTTTTACCCTTGGTCCTAGGGATGGCCTCATGCGAAGATGATGAGATGCTGCTGGAGGAACATGATGTGGGTGTAGAGAGGTTTAGTTCCATAGTCCAAGGAACAAAAGTGATTTTGGGGGTTTGTGTTTGTGTGAATATGAGATGAGAAAGGAACAAGAGTGCTTGTATTTATTGTTCAATAGGGTGCTAATCGTTAATGTCTAGAAAATCTTGACAATTATGGTAGAGAATCCCAAGTTCAGAAAGTAACATTCAAGGAAACGGCTTATTGACACTATTTTTTGCCTTAAGTCTTTGATTCTTAATATATCATCCTCAAGATTTATGCCTCTCATCACTTTTCTTCTTTCCCATTTGCAATCCTAACAATTCCTTATTTCCTTTTCTATCTACTCGTAGATTATCAATTAATCTCCTTATTTGGTAATATTTTCTTAACTTTCTGTCAGTTTCGATTTGTACTTTCTTTATATATTACTAATATGATGATGTATATTAGTTAGGAAAACACAGGTCCACTCTTAGTTGTTTCTGTATCTGTAGTAAACCAAGATTAAGCAAGTTGCATTTACTCATCCTTTGTTTTAAATTTCAAATATCGAAATTTCGTTTTTTTCTTTCTGTATTCAAAGATACGTTACATTTATTTTTACTTAGCTGGATGTGTTATTGAAATGGAAAGTATATGTTTTTGCTTAAATAAGCAATCAAGTCATTTCAACCCATTTATTATAGTATTTTTTTAAGCTTTAATTATTCTAGTTTGTCAATATACTGTACATGTACTAATATTAATTTTTATATGTATGTCAACGCCATTTAAAAAAAAAAAAA
>Ga0041059_1003429_pt1 | contig 10862 bp, 7 predicted proteins | sample AraColnosormetaG_FD_56232 | JGI IMG/M metagenome (GOLD analysis project Ga0041059, IMG submission 56232) | Arabidopsis roots microbial communities from North Carolina, USA - Col MF nosort | ecosystem: Host-associated > Plants > Roots > Unclassified | place: USA: North Carolina | collected 2013-09-02 | reverse complement strand
AAAAAAAAAAAAAAAAAAAGAATCAGAGGTTACCAGGATAAAAAAAAAATTGTGATTTGGCGTGTTAAAGACCGCCCTTGTGTGGATTTTACCGGATCACTAGTTTTTGCCGAAGTTTTTGCATGTTTAGTTCTAGTGGGTGAAAGAAAAATCGCTTACCAAACGAACTATAGTTTAGTCGTATTCAAGTCGCATGTTTAAAGGTCCGACCGGCCGGATCACTCCGAAATCAAAACACTGGTTAGATTTAGAACTACTTAAAAAATGTTGCCGCTTAATCAGATGGTGTGATTAGCTAGACGGTCATTTGACATAATTTTACCTATGTGATGGAATGTTGATTTTTCAAAAGGTCCCTCGTGCGGTAATATTTTAATATTTAATTACGTCTTTAGCATCTTTTATTTTTGTCGGCAATTGCTTCATTTGGCTTAATCAAAGATAAGACACCACAAAAATACTATTTGGCTGAAATAAAATCTTACAAAGATTTGAAATAATTAGATCATTTTGGAAAGTTATCAGTTACTATTACTTTCACATGTTTTCTTTCATTATTTTGCAAATCACTAAATTGGATCGTAAACAATTATATATTGTGCTGTTGTATGAGAATTAAGTTATTTCAAACCTTATCCAACAGTCTCTATATTGCCGTTCATGAGATTAATGTGAACATAATAACAGTATAAGACTATAGCTGAGTTTCATAATTGAAACTTTAACAAGTGCTGTGAATATGCGGTTAAACAAAGTAATTATATAAATGTGCAATTTTTAATGAATACTTGCTTGACAGCAAACCCTATATAGTCTAAGTTTTAGGTCACGAGTAATAATTATCAACTAACGGATGGATAGGATCCATTTCGTTTTCCAACCAAACTACTCCATGAGATAGTTTAAAGGTTTTATAATTATAAAAATCATATATTTGTATCTGATTCAAAATTCATTAGATCTTTTATTGAGATACCTCTTATAAATCCGTGGTATAGTTAAGTAATTCCTGACCATATCATAGTCTATAAACTAAAGGAGAAAAGGTTAAACAGACACCTTTTAATTGGCGTGAGAGTGAGACCAAACAAGCAAATCCACTCCAGGGACTTTGATCACATGGAACCGCGTGATTTAGCGGCGCAATTTGATGTTAATTAGTATATAGCGTCATTTGGTATTTGATAAGACCAAAATCGACAAAATTTTAAGTCAAAAGTCAATAGTGAACTACATTCAAATGGTATATCTGACCCCCAAGAAAAAAAAAATCATGGATAGCTATTGTTAAATCTTCCTTGCTTGTATACAAAAATCGGTCTCAATAAATATATTACAATCAACGAGAAAATCAGATGCAAAACTAATTGACGTAACCCAGATTCATGAGTCATGACTATACAGTTTTGTCTAACTAAATAAGTATTGATGTAAAGTGGTATGTTTAGTTCAGTCCAAAAGTCACGACTCAACTGAGGTTTTGACTTCTCGTAGATGCAACAAATGCATCGTTATCAACCGACCATTTAATATACACGACATATATAATGAAACATTGCAAATTTGCAACCATTAATAAAATTCAACACATTTCATTATGGGTTTCGAGTTACGAATTAGCAACAACTACGCTTTAATTATATCGTTTATTAAAAATAAAATAAAAAATACTAATTAACGGACCGTGGATTTTTTTTTTGTGTGGACTCTATAATAAATAATTGTCTGTATTTACAATTTTCACAAATAATAATATTTTTTGGCAGAACTGAAACAATGAACCCCTAACTTTGATGACTGGATCTTCAATGATTAAACTAGTTGCCTAATCTCCCTTTTGTCTTTTCTCAACAAATTTTCTTTATTTTTGTTGCGCTCGATGAAAACCTAGCTTTGTATTGTTAATTTAACAGCCATTGTTATTTTTACTTTGACTTCCCATTTATTAATTTTAATTTATATATATATCCCACTAAGAATTTTTTTTATTTCGGAATGACTGTCCTATAAATTAGAATCCTAGGCAATGAGATTGTACTACATGATCAAATGATGAAAGTTCCCAATGTTTTTCGAACCATAGGGATCAACATTATAGGTGGTATTAGACATATGAATTTGTAACAACGAGGTAACCAAACTTATACTACTAACTTGCAATTTTTTTGAACAGCGAACTTTGGTGATCCAAACTAACAATTTACATATAATATTTCCGCAGTAGTTAAGTGATGGTTTAGAGATTTTATTTGCTTGATGCTTTCAACTTCATATGCAAAAACTAAATATATTTAATAATTTTTTACCAATTATATTTTATAATATATTATCTATTAGTTGAATCATTTGTAGTTAATGATATTTTTATGTAAAAAAAAAAAACTAAATAAGATTTTTGTGATTTTTAACAAAAACCTTAAACGTTTATTAAAATGAAACAGAGGAAATACTATTATATTGGAGTTGAGAAAAAATATTGCGTGCTCAGAAATAATTATGGCAAATGATACTAGCATACAAGGTAGTACAGTAGTGTTTAGTGGTTAAAATAACAAATGATTATTAGAACATGATCTTACTATGATTTGGCAATAGACTCAATACACACAGAAAGGTAAGTAGAGAGTGCATGACTTGTTTGGGGAAATTTATGGACGAAGAGAAGTCCCAATTATTATGTCTTTCACCCTCGAGCCTTGTGCTTACCCTTCACTTTCTCTCTCTACCTATTCATCTCTCTTACAGGATAAAACTAGAAGTCAATCATTATCCTTGTTAGCTAGTGTATCTACTCCTGATGGCAAAAACAATTTACTAGTATTGCCAACTAGGAGTACGATTTTTCTTGTTAATTGGCTAATACTGATGGCAAAAACAATTTACTGAGATATTGCTCCTGGCTTAGTATTGCTCAACCAAAACTTTAGATGAATACGAAAGTACACATCTCGATTCTCTATCGCCTTGTCTAAGAGGATGTAAAATATTCTTGAAACGAGAGCGTTTGTATTCAGCAAAAAAACATAGCCAAAATTAGAGTTTCTTGTTGGTAAAAAAAACAAATATGAGTTTAAATTTGGATCAAGTAATGGTTGTCCAAATAGTTGTTGTCATTTTAGTCTAAACTATAAATTACTTTTCGTTGGATACAATTTTTTAAGTGACCACAACGAAATTTTCTTTACCGGCGATATATATAGACTCTAGAAATTAGTTGTCTGATTCAACCAAAAAATTTTCCGAACTAAAAAAATATATATATAAAAAATTTTGAGAATGATTTCAGTTCCGGTGGAGCCATATTGGCTCCCGTATGATGTTAAACGACAATAATTGGATGTAGATTTGTTAAAATTAACATAAGATTGACGCTAAGGTTCCTCATTCCTAACCATCAGTTTGTTAGCTTAAAGAAAAGTGATAATTACGCTCTTTCCGCCTAGAATGGCTTTTTGTCTTGTTGAATATATAAAGGAATGAAGTGACTCAAAGCTTCGTGGTAAAGTTAAGATATAGAAACTTTATTCGTATACACTATGTAAATACACGCAATATCTCAACTACCCTTTAATAGTTGTGTTATCAAATAATAAAATATATAATATGAGAAAATATGTTAAACACCTTCCTTTTCGGTCTTAATTAATGATCAATTTTGTTAAAATCGTTACAAAAGGGATAAGAAACAATCACCAACAGAGACAAAAATAACATTACCAACACATATAATACAACTCTCATTAGTGAACACTCATGTAACCAAAACTGTTAACCATTAGCGTATGATTGAGAACGATCCTCCCTCATAAAATATGTGAAAGTTATCTAAGGGAATGTTAAGATATAGTTTTTGTTTTATTCAAACACCGTTAGTTAAACTTGAAAGCATGCATGCTAATGTTTGGGATTCGATCCTATGCGAGAGATCAATCTTAAGAGAGGTTAAACTTCACATTCAATAATGTACCGGGAATGGAGACTTCAAGAATCATCGGCTTGATAGACCACTAATAAAAAAATGACAAAAACTAGAACATCCAAATATATGTCGTTCGAAAATGTAATTCCGTAGCTAGCTTATACAATTCTATACACAGAAGATATTTCGAATATAGACACATATAAGATGTTGCGGTAATGCAATTTTAAGTGTAGTTGGACATGGATTGGTGAGAAAAGTAAAGTGAAAAAAAGAAATAATTAAGGAAGAGGGGGCTATAGCTCTGAAACCCTAGACGAAAGCAACACTGCATTGCCAATAGTAGAAACAGTGCGATCACGAGATTCAACTCATTCCTACTTTCTTACTTCTTAGTATCCACTCCACTTGTAGTACTAGCTAGCTCCCTGCCACGTGGTCCTCTCCTCTTCTTTTAGCTTTATGGGCCTTGTAAAGCCCGCGGGCCCCATCTGCCCATCCCATGCACATGCATCACATTATGCTTTCTCTCTATCTACGAAATTACGAATATAAGTATACGTATAGAACACTTTTTACAATAACCAAGGGTCAAAGTTTTCTCGAGTCGGAGGATATGAACTAAATAGTACATTGTCTACCAGCGAAGCTTGAACATGAGATCTTGAGACACATTTCCTTTGGAAGGTACTGAATTGAGTGTTCATAGCGGTTCAAGGAACTCGATTAATTTAAAATACCTGAATTACCATTTTTTTGGGGATTCGTTGTGCTTTTTTAATCAATCTACCGGAAATGAAGACAAGTTTTGCTAAAAACGTAACACTTGAATATTGTAAATTTGTAACATAAAACTCTAAAACCTTAACAAATTAATACCTCTAATTAAAATAGAATACTCATAAAAATATAAAATGTAAAAGATACAAATATTGAATATCTTCTAATATAATTCTAAGATGCGAAAGATATAGTAGTCGAATTAAAGCAACCAATTTCAGCGTTTCCTTAAACTTATATTTCCAAAATATCATCTAGGACAGTTTGTTTTTTTTAAGAATCGAGACCCTCTACTAAACTCTTGCATTCAATTTGGTAGAATCACGTTTTGTGTAGGAGAGAAGTAGTGCTTTTGGTTTGTAGTGTAGAGTAGGGTAAACGTGAGTATATAAAACGTAGAGAGGCATATATTATACAGAGAGTGTGCTTTTAAAGAACGGACCGGCTGAAGAAAAAGATAACGTTGTTGTCTCCGTAAAGGTTACCAAGTATCACTGTCACGTGACCACCACCATTCCTCTTTTCACATCTTTCTCCTTTCGATATTGGTTATATTATAGTTAAGTTAGCATTTAGTTAAATTTACTATATATTAGTAAGCAATGAAGGGGATATTAGTACAAATCTGGACATGAAATGTAGGCCTTTATTTGATTGATTGTCTTGGTATAAACATTTCATATAATAGCTTTGTAGATTTATACAACCAATTAAATAATTAACACTTTACATATACAGAATAACATAAAATGTTTAGATCATATATTTTGTCATTTTGGATCAATAGAGAAAAACACTCATTGTTATTTTCTTATTTATACTTTTCTGTATCAGTCTATGTGTAAAGTACAAGTGGACCTGCCGTGAATGGCATAGAGCCCACGCTTTACTTGTAAAAGTATATTGGGCTTTACGGCCCACGGACCAATTTATGTTTTGCCATTGGTTTTTTTTTTGTTTGTTTTGTTGGGAGTTAAACCCACACATCTTCTTCGCAACTGTTAGTTGTGTGTGTTGTTGTTGTTGGCACTGTGCCACTTTCTCTCTCGATGAACCCTCTCAAGCAAGCTTCTTCGATCTTCCGAGCTTAGTTTCGTTTCTAAATGTAAGTTTTCAAGTTTTTGTTTCAGTAAGAAGATTGATAGACCTAATTATTTGTTCCCCTTCTATATAGTAGAGATTTCACCTAGATTGGTCCGTACATATCTTATACTGGGATTCGAATTTGGCTGCCTCAGAGTCAGAGATTGATTAATTGATCAGGTCACCGGAAACTTTTTGTCTCGATTTGGATCTCTTATGCAAAATCTGTTGTGTCCTAATTCTATTTGATTGTAAATCAATTTGATTCTGGGTTTATTACAGATTCAGCTGTTGAAATCGTGCTTATTGCTACAAATTGAGAGGCACTAAATCAGTGAGGTCGTAAAGAAGAAGGCAACCACAATGATGCAGACTTGTTGTATCCATCAATCGTTTTGTTTCCCTCATAGGTATTTTGTGTTGCCATAAGTTTATAAGCTTTCTCATTTGCTTCATTGTCAGAATATGTTATTTTGGATTCTTGAATATTAATTTTGCAGAGTCTTTCCACGGTTTGATGCTTCGATTGGTATTAAGCCCCCAAAGCTTTGTCAAGTTGGTTTCATTGGAAAGACTCAATCTTATGGGATTTCAAGTCCGATACGGCAAAGAAGATTATATGTGAATTTGAATGCTAATGATGGTCACCCATCCATGTCTATGTTGGAAGAAGAAACCTCTACTGAAAACAACGCACCCAGTCAAGAAGCCGAGCTTCCGTTCAGCAAATGGTCACCTTCTAAGTACATATGGAGAGGTTTATCAGTTCCTATTATAGCAGGACAAGTCGTTCTCCGGATTTTAAAGGGTAAGATTCACTGGAGAAACACTCTTCAACAGCTGGAGAGAACCGGACCGAAATCTCTAGGAGTTTGTCTTCTGACTTCTACATTTGTTGGTATGGCTTTCACAATCCAGTTCGTTAGAGAATTCACTAGACTAGGTCTAAACAGATCCATTGGAGGTGTCTTGGCTTTAGCCTTCTCTAGAGAGCTAAGTCCAGTCATCACATCGATTGTTGTTGCTGGACGAATGGGAAGTGCATTTGCAGCTGAACTAGGGACAATGCAAGTCTCAGAGCAAACTGATACACTCCGTGTTTTAGGAGCTGACCCAATTGATTATCTAATCACTCCAAGAGTCATCGCCTCGTGTTTGGCTCTACCGTTTCTGACACTCATGTGTTTCACTGTTGGTATGGCTTCAAGCGCTCTGCTCTCTGATGCAGTTTACGGGATCAGCATTAACATAATCATGGACTCGGCTCACCGAGCACTTAGACCATGGGACATTGTGAGTGCCATGATTAAATCTCAAGTCTTTGGAGCTATAATATCGGTAATTAGTTGTTCTTGGGGAGTAACCACTACTGGAGGTGCTAAAGGTGTTGGAGAATCTACAACTTCTGCTGTCGTCATGTCTCTTGTCGGAATCTTCATCGCGGACTTTGTGCTTTCTTCCTTCTTCTTTCAAGGTGCTGGAGATTCTTTGAAGAACTGTGTTTGACATATTATTTTCTGTCTTCTTTTGTTGTGGTTTAGATGGGTTTATGTAAATCAGTTGTCTTAAATTGAGAAAGTAACATCATTTTAGAAAGAACAGAAAGATTGCTATATTTCTATTCCAATAATGATACACATTGAATAATCTTGAACTATATAGTTCATCGGAAAATTTGCAATCAGTATGGGCGGAGTTAAAATGTTATGCTATGAACTTATGACATAACATCTTATTTGACCAAGCAGATATAACATGGTAAAACCAAACTAGCTTACTTGACCAATAATCCAAAAAAAATAAGCATGAAGTTTTGAAAAAATGTTGAAAACTGGAAAAACTTGGCCAATCTCTTGACTTTTCTCTTCACCTGCCGCTTTGCATACGACTCGACGCTTCCTCAAAATGAACCATCTTTGTCCTACGAGGGTACGAGCCTGTCTCATCGTCTCGAGCCGCCAAACCAGCTTCTATAACCAAAGCTTCAAGATCAGCTCCACTAAAATTCTCACAACGCCTAGCTATAGCATCCAAATCAACACTTGTGTCTAAAGGAATCTTCCTCGCAAGAGATTTCAGAATCAAACCTCGTTGAACAGAGTTTGGAAGAGGTATATAGATATGTTTCCCAAACCTCCCTGGTCTTGTAATCGCAGGATCCATCATCTCCGGTCTATTCGTTGCACCAATCACAAACACTCCATCTCGTTCTTTTCCACCGCTCATTTCATTGAGCAACTGAGTCAATGGTCTTTCAACAACCCAAGCACCTTCTCCTGACCCACGTTTTGTTGTCAATGCATCAACCTCGTCGAAGAAGATTATGCACGGTGAACACATCCTTGCAAGGTTAAATAGCTCCCTAATCGCTTTCTCGCTATCTCCAACGTATTTGCTCAAAGCTCCGGTCCCTCGACACGGATAAAGTTGGTTTCTGCTTTGTTAGCCACGGCTTTGGCAACTAATGTTTTACCACAACCAGGTGGTCCATATAGCAAAAAATCCCTCCCTGAACAGAACTTGAATCCCTCGCACTCTTCTGGATATTTCAACGGTTTGATTATATCGCTATAAAACTCCTTTCTTATATGATCAAGACCGCCAATATCTTCCCATGTTACACTAGGAGTAGTAGAGAATCCTTCTCTTGTTAACGAAGGTTTAAACTTTTTCAATGCTTCCTCAAAATCCGAGATAGTGTAGAAAAGTTTCTCTATCACTTGTGGTGGAAATGGACATGGCTGCATACTCAACAAAGAATCAATATCAGTTCCAAGTTCTGATCCTCTTGATTTCACTAATCTCTCCATTGCCACATTTGCAGCTTCCTTAACCAAAAGTGCTAGATCCGCTCCAACAAATCCTGAAGTCTTACGAACAATCCTTGCAATATCAAAACTTGGGTCAAGAGGACGGTTCCGTAGTATCAAAGTAAGAATCTCTTCTCTTGCCTTCTCATCTGGCATTCCGAGACAAAAATCCTTGTCGAATCGTAGTGACCTTCACAAAGCTGGATCAAGAGCTTCAGGTCTATTGGTAGCTGAAATAACGATAACATGGCCGCTAGTTTCAGAACCAGACTCTCTCATCTTTTGAAGCATATACTCTTGGTCCATACAATTCATCAACTGTGTAACAATACGAGTCTCCATACCCTTTTGCTGATGATTATCCCTCTTTGACGCAATCGCCTCAATCTCATCGATAAAGATAATCGAAGGAGCAGTTCTATACGCTTTAGAGAAGAGTTTTCTTATATTCTCTTCAGATTCACCCGAAACACCAGAAACAACCTCAGAAGCAGAGATCATATGAAAAGGAACACCAGTTTCATTAGCAATGGCATGCACGAGCCAATGTAGACTTGCCACAACCAGGTGGACCATGAAGTAAAATCCCAGAAATTGGCTTCTCTTGAAGACGTTCATGCATTTCAGGAAAAAGCAGAGGATTCTTTACTCAATTCGTTAGGTCATGCAATATCTCCTTTAACCCACCAAGATCCTTAAATTTCTTACCTTTTTTATTCTTATTCCCTATCTCTAATTCCACATCTGAAACCCTAATATGTTTCCTTGTATCATACGAAGCCCTAAGGTTTTCATTTATCAAATCAAACTGTGGAGTTGACTTACCACTATCATCTAATACATTTCCGTCCCCACGGCATCAGACCACGACGATCCTGAAGGTGAAGCTGTGGCGGCTCTCTTCCGTGATTTTGATCTTGCATTGCTTTCTTCTTCGTCTTTGTCGCTTACATTTCTGGATTGAAGGGTTTGGTTGACGTTAAGTAGCAGAACATGACGACTCAATCGAGCCCATTCACGGTCCTTTGAACGGAGCTCATTGACTATTTCCTCTGCCGTTGATCCCTTCTCAGATGACTGGAGAACTAGGTTTTGAAATCTCCGATTTGAAACGCCGCCGCTCCGACCTCTTTTCACCATCGTCGACTTTGGTATTTGTCAAATTATTTAGGTTAAATTTTCGTAGTTATATCTTGACAAGTTCACAATCCATCTTTTGCCGCGTAATTCATATTGGGCTACAATAAAGCCCAATAATAAAGTTTAGTCACAGCTCGTTTGCACAAACCAAAAGACATAGCGATGCGCCGTTGCAGACCAGCTAACATGACATTCATGTAATATATATGCACAATGTATAAAGTATTAAAGTATGAACCACTAAACACAACAATTAAACTCCTTTTCTTTAGCTAAATAAATTGATCATCTATAGTTTATTGGTCATCGTCTTTTGGTCTAAAGCAAAATTCATACGGCGACTATTAATTTTGAAAACAATTTTGGATTTTAACATGAATACCCCAATCAGCAAAACAATAAATAGAAAAATAGAATATGAATGGGATGGGTTTTAGGTCGTGCATGTGCATACATAATTGCAATGGCAGGAATATTAATTGAGGAAGCCTTAATTGGCTATGGTACTGTCCTTAGTCCTTCACGTTTGCATTATATTGTCCTTTTCACCAACGCATCGATAAGCTACCCTTTTTGGTTACTAATCATCGATAGATATAGTCTCAGGCTCTTAGCTTTTCGATGTTTAAACTGAAATTACAAACAAGTACGTCACGGCTAGCATTAGCGTTTGCATAATTAGTTACGTTCAAAACTGGAAAAAAAAAAAATAGTACATCACATTATATTCCTGTTTCTAGTTTTTTTTTTAAAACGCTAGTTTTGTTATTTTGAAATTGTAATGAAGTAAGGCATGCAAATACATTCCGACAATATATAATCAAGTATATTTAATTAGAGTTTTTTGTGTGGCCCGAAAGGTAGTTAGAAAAGTTTACAACTTTGAATCCATGTTGAAAGTTAGATACAGCCTCTATTGCGACTAATGTGTGCCATTAATTTGCATTCATCGGAGTTTTATAACATTTTATATTTGCCATCTTTTTCAAGCTAAACCTGATGAACCAAGAGTTGTTGTTTTTTTATAAAGACCTAGAGTCGTTTCTCTACAACATTTTCTCTAATCTTCAACCAAAATAATATTTGACTTGGACAATAGATGTTATCAAACAAAACAAAAAACCTCGACA
>Ga0041059_1003428_pt1 | contig 10863 bp, 9 predicted proteins | sample AraColnosormetaG_FD_56232 | JGI IMG/M metagenome (GOLD analysis project Ga0041059, IMG submission 56232) | Arabidopsis roots microbial communities from North Carolina, USA - Col MF nosort | ecosystem: Host-associated > Plants > Roots > Unclassified | place: USA: North Carolina | collected 2013-09-02 | reverse complement strand
TTTTTTGTTTTTTTTTTTTGTATACTAGCAGAAAAACGAATTTATAAAACTTTATAGTTACATCAATTAAACAGCAGCATAACAATGAGTTTTGCATGAACGAAATATTAAACTTTTTGACGAAAGCTGTATTCACATTTAAGCCTCAGTATTGTACGTATGCATTTGCGTATTAGTATTATTATAATCACACTCACATTGGCTGACCTCAGTGCATCTATTACTAGTATATAGTTACAAATATAGTAAACTTATTATGTGTCGACATGTTTGACATTTTGAGTAACCCCAAACTAGATCTTGATGACAACCTAATCTTAATGATGATCGGGATCGCTGTCAGCAATTCATCATGCTTATCACTTTTAGCATATCAAGGCTTAGACGACAAACGTTAATGGTGTCTTTCAATCTCTTTACAACTTTTCATATTACAAAGTTCCATTTTGCATTTAAAAGTTATGTTTTGTGACGACAAAAAAAAAAGTCACGTATTGTTATTTTGTTATACTACATTTTTTTTCCAGCTTTTATTATAGGAACCTTTATTATACTCCATTCATTTCTTGAAATTTTAAATTTTTAGGTACTTGTTAGATATTTGTTTAATATTTTGAAAATTTGGATAAATTTTATATCATAATTCCCTATATATAGAATTATTGCTTAGTTATACTTATGATTTCTCTTTGAAAGTAAGAGGTGAAGTATATATACCGTATTTTGAGAATGATTACCACAAATTATGCAAATATCAATCTTTGTGAAAAAAGTGTGTAAGAATATATCAAAAGGTGTATAAAAAATATATAAAGCACACAAACGCATCACCACCGTAGGATTAGTTTTGTTCCATATCAATGGCTTAATTGTACAAACACATAAATAAAAGCATATAAGAAAGAAGAAGTGTGCAACAAGACAAAAGGAATTGGTAAACAAGAAAGTTCAAAGTCAACTTTTTTTGGGTTCAACGTCACAAATACGCAAAGTAAACGACTCATTTGCTTTGCTCTATCTTGGCCTTCCTCTTCTCATTGACAAAGAAGACGACAAGAGCCACGACGGAGAAGACACTGAAACAGATGGAGGCAATATCTAGGGACGCGTGGCGGCCACTGATAGCCTGAACGCTGAAGAGATTGGTTTTCTTGGCATCGTCGGTGCTCTGTCCATAGGCAACTTCATGGCCAATGGCATCAACCGCGTAGGCACGAACGAAGTAGGTTCCGGTGGGGATGTCACGCTCAAGAGTCCAAGTAGTTGATTGAAGTGTTTTGTCATAAGGCTTGGCTATGATCTTGTGTGGGCAGGTCTTGTCTTTGAAGAGCTCGTCATGGGTTTTGCGCCATGGTCGGTCAACTTGGCTAGGTGGAGCGTAGCATAGCTTAACTTTGATGATCTTAAATTCAGCCTCTCTTTTAGACCCAATCGAGCTTAGCGTCCATGTAATGTTCAACGTATCCTTGCCGGCATCCAAAACTAAAGACCAAACATTCAAAATATTAATTCCAACTTATTCTTGTAAATTGATATTAGATCATACTATCATTCATATCACTTAATTCTAAGTAATTCTAATTAATAGGATAAGATCTAATGATGTTGTAATAAACGACTAAAGAGAACTAATGTTTCCAACACTCATAAAAATTTGTCTTAACATTCATAAAGCTTTAAAATCTAACATGGTATTAGAGCAAAATCGCACATTTATAAGGCATGGCTAATGAAGTAGCAAATGATAGATGTTTTGAAGAGAATTATACATACCAACACCTGGTCCTTCTCGGCTGGGTTTAGTGGTGACATCAAGTGCACCTTTGTCCAGCTCTTTGAAGAGTCTTACTTTTTCCGCCCCGTGGATGGATTGGATCAGTGAGCATATGAGAAGTGAAGCAAAGAGGATCTTCTGGATCGCCATGGATATATCCTTGAAACTGAATATCAGAAAAATAAGGCTGAGGAAGAGAAGAGGAATATGCCTTGTGTTTTGCTGACTTTTATGATTGATAAGAAAAGTGGGGTGCACATTTATGTCTTTATATAGTGATTTATGGTAATACTTTTGATCCAAATATCTTGTGGTTTAGCATAAACAATTAATGAGAACAAAGTCAACGGTTTGGTCTGAGATTACCCTTTCGAAGACTTGGGAAGATTGTGTTCCCTCTCTGGCACAAGTGTCTGTGTTGTCTCCGTCCAGCTGAGAGATGGCTCCTAAACATGCCAAAGGATGAGATATGAGTATTTGTTTTATCATTTATCAACTGAATAATTCAGTTTCAGATTCCAAAGAATTCTATATTTCATGGTTACGTCACCTATAAGATACTCTACATATTGTAATTGTATCCTCTTTTTCTATGAATCCTCTAGAAGATATACTAATCGGTTAGAAAATATTTTTTTTTTCAAAAAAGATTGCATGGAATAAGCATAGCACTTTGCTTTAATACATATTTTTTGTGAATAATTTTTATTAGAGAAATATCCTCAATACCACTAAATTAAGTTTTTATTCTAAAAACCTATCACTAGTGTTTTTTTTTCAAAAATACAACTACAAACTGTTAACTCTAAAAATACCATAAAGACTAAAAATGATTTTGTTTAAGGATTTATAATTTAAAAGTTTGAGTTTGGGTTTAGGGTCTTGCTTTCAGGATTTAGGGTTGAACTTTTAAGGTTTATACTCGAATATAAACTTTATAGGATTTAGTGTTTTATAGGTTTAAAGTTTAGTTTTAGTTTTTTTTAGTATTTGAAAAAATATCTTTTAATGGTATTTTTGTAAAAACGTATGTAGTGGTATTAATGAGATTTTTTTTTGTTTGTTTTAAAAGTCAAAATTTTGGAATTATAGGTGTGTCTATCAGAAATATATTTGTAAGACGTGATTTTCCGGCTTAAAAATGAAAATATTGATTATATTTAAATATGTTGATCACAAAGTCAAACTATTTTAAATATTTTAACTTGGTCACAAAGTTTAAACTGTTTGAACTATTTTAATTATATATATTAAAAATGAATTTTAAGAGCTCGTGGATTATGGTAAAATTGGATAATTAGAGGGTTGATGTTTGTAGGTCTGTGATCATTCAAAAAGTTGATCTACCAAAACATGCAAAATATTTTAGTTTAATACATGGAGTAATATTAGATGGGTTATTCCGAACACAAATATAGATTGCATTTATATGTAAGAAAAAAACAATCGTAAATTCAATTTAAAAACTCTATAATCAGCCCGCATAATTAACTCAACCCTCACATGTTAAAGAAAAAGATAAGAAGACCCTCTATATGACTTGATACGCTTTATCACTGTCTCTCACGACTCTCTATCTTCCAGTGAGCAGTCTCCAACAATGGCGTTTCCTAAGTCACTTTTGTTTCTTTTACTCGTACCTCTTCTCTGTTATTTTACACTGATAACAAATAAGGTTCTTCCTCAGGTAACCGTTCACTGGAATTTCATATGAAGTTATGTGTCTTTGTTTTGTTTCTGAGAAATTCGGATAGAAGTTGAATTTTTTAGGGTTTAATATATTTGGCACAAGAGAGACTTTTGAGCTTCCGTTCTCTGTTTCTGGAAATCACTTTGACGTTTTGTCTCTTTCCAAAGTTGGAAAGAGTTAACAATTACTCAAGCTGCATCATCTTTGATGTGGTTGGATCTCTTCAAGTGATATTTTTAATTAATCTTTGGTTCATGTATTCAAAATTGTTATGTATAGAAGAAACTTATTTACACTTTTGTTGCTGTTGATGCTTTTTTATTTAGACTGAGAATCCAGTGAAGCAGAAGGAACGGCTTATGAACTTCAGAAACAGGTTGGTGTTTTGTAGTTTGAGGTGTGTATTTCCTTCTTGTTTTGTTACCTCAATTTAGTTCTGCATTGGCAGATACTTGAACTACGAGAAGAAGTGGAAATGCAACGCAAGAGAAGTCTGGAAGTGGAAACTCGAGCTGAAATCGCAGAAAAGAAAGTCGCGGAACTTGGCTCAAAGCTTGAAAATGTAAGAAACATGGTGTCCCTTGGATCTGATGTATGTACATATTCAAAAGCTTTCTTTACTTTTTTTTTACTTGTGTTCAGATCGATGGGAAGTTGCTTGGTCTAAACCTAAATAAAACTCAGGTAACTCTATAAGAAGGTTCATAATTAACATCGATAAAATTGTCATAGTGATCAATCTTAAATGATCCTCTTTTTTTTTATTATGGTTGCAAGCATATATAGTGACTCTGCGGCAACAAGATCTTAGCCAAACTCTTCAAAAGGTTTTATTCTGAAAGTTTTTGGTTTTCGTTATAAGACAAGTCATTATTGCTTTATTCTTATTAACCTTTGAATTCTTCTCTTAGATATCACAGAAATGGATTCCAAGCATCAAAGATGTGTATGTGACATTAACCATTTATCTCCAACCAAAAATTCAATACTTAACCGATAAGTCCATCGAGGTGTTACATACATGTAAGCAGGCTTTTGACCCCACATTTCACCCAACCATTCGACGTTTCCTACGACTATCTTGAGGTTAATATGTTTCCATCTTTATTCATTATGTCTGATTCTCTTTTGACATTGCACTATACATTGTGACCATTGTTACTTGTTTTTCTAGGTAAGCCGAGTTATGACAATATGGAAACCACACTTTGAGAAAATACAAGTTGCCTTAGAGGCATATACTGAAAACGTAAGACATGGCTTCGAAAAGTTGGTTAACTGGACAAAATCTTTGGGAGGACAAAAGTAATATCTATTTTCTTGTTTGGTTTTTACGGCTACCAGCAATTGCCGGGTGGTTTCTTTCCCATTTTTTTTTAGTAATTGGGATGGGAGACGCTCTCTTTAATCATTTTTCGTATTTTTTTTTTCTTATTTTGGATGGTGATGGTGTTACCAGATTCAAAATCAGAAGATTCATACCACCGATGTCTTCATCCAGTGTCATGTTGATTCGTTTGAATCGTACTATATTCATAAATATAAAGTTTGTTTTCGGTGGTCTCACTCACCAGCGCCATATATGATTCTCAACCGACGGATTTTCTCCTAACGGTTTGGCTAGAAGTCATTTGGATATTTGATCCGTGAATCAATAACCAAATATGAATTTGACCTCTGAGATAACTTCTCATTTCTAGTTTTCTAATTTCATCCCTACGCTAAATGCACCAATTGTCCCTTATTTCGTGAAGCACGCGACACATGCTTTGGCTAAGCCACATAACCTACACTTGGTAGCATTTGAGATATCAAACTTTGGTTTTCAAAAGTTCGACATCTTGTGATACTAATTGGTCGAAAAAAAATCACAACCAAAACGATTAAAAAAAAAAGTTGAAAATGAAGAGTTGACTTCTTTAATCCTCGAGTCTTGATAATAGAAGAGATAGAAAAATAGAAAACGATAAATTTAACAAAACTAAAACTTTCTCATTTAGGGAACATGAGCCTCTTTAGGAAACTTTTTCTTTACGTCTACTTTTAAATTCATTACAATTACATAACTATTTATTTATATAAATGAACTTCTTGCTAAATTCATATGGTAGGGAGGATATTATTACATGAATAATTTGAGTGATGTCTACCAAATCTCTGGTCCTAAAACCACTCTGTGATTTCAAGGTTAATAACATTGATTGAAGCAGAAAAACAAACCTTTTCGTTTGTCTTCACTTTTGGCCTTTGGAGTTTCCCCACATTCATCAAGCTTAGCCATCAAAGAGCTAGTTCCAGGAGAATCCGGTGGCAATAGCGTGTTCTTCGAAGCAAGAATCCGTTGTGGAATAGCGGATATCGGAGATCCAACTTTAGAGAGATAGTTAAGAAGTAACTCAATGATATGCGTGAAGTTGGGCCGAGCATTCGGATCCTCATTCCAACATGATGTTACAATGTCGCCCAACTCCTCCGGTAAGCTCTCCGCGCTTGGTCTCACATTCTGTATAAGAAACATGTCAAAACAAAGAGAATAAAGTTCAGCGAAAATCAAAAGCAAAACAAGACAGTGTTACACACTTTGAAGGCTGCTGCATATGCTGCTTGGAGATTTGACATTCCCTCAAAAGGCAATTTATTGTGTAAAAGCTCCCAAAGAACTATTGCAAAGCTATAGGCGTCGACTTTATGATTGTAGTGCTTCTTCTCTCCCAATCGAAGAGTTACCGTGCTGTACAACTGTAATATTCCACCAAGATTGTCTTTAAGTAGCAAAGAGAAGCACAAGAAATGAACAAATATGTCTATAAGTAAAGAAGAACCTCAGGTGCCATCCATCGGTATGTTCCTGTCTCAGCCGTCATCATCTCAGTCAGTGACTCTTCTCTTGCTAATCCAAAATCTGCTAGTTTTACTGTTTTATGGTCTGCAGTTAAAAGCAAGTTCTCTGCAAAACAGAACAATAGATCCTTTAACACCATCTTCAACACTTAAGATTAAATCTTAATCATAACCAGAATATTAAAAGAACTTGAAGCGTGTGTGGTGTCAGACAATAAAAAAGAAAGAAAAGATTCTTTGTGATTGAGATCTGAGCATGTGGTTTCCATGAAGCAAGGTGTTTTGCAAATACTTTAAGCAGATCATTAAATGATACATATCAGGTTTAAAGAGGTAGTTTTACCGGGTTTGAGATCACGGTGAATGATCCCATGGGAATGCAAGCATTCCATACCACGAGCAATATCAAGCGCAAAACCGATAGCCACACGAGTCTCCAAACATGCGGGTCTCAAGTTTAATAGATATTTACGCAATGTACCGCCTTGAAGAAGTTCTGTAACTATCACCATTACAGGCTCCTTGCAAGCACCAATGAACTGATCCAGAGACAAAACACAATCATGAACTCATGAAACCCTTTAAGCTAGTAACAACAAAAACAGCCATAGATCTCAAGAAACAAGAACCTTGACCAAATTCTTGTGTTGAACACGTGAGAGCATTTCTACTTCTCTAAGGAATCTTGAATCTCTTTTAGCAATCTCTTCTGGTGTTTCTCCTCTGTGAACTATCTTTATAGCAACTGTCTGATTCTTGTATCTGTCTCAGATCATAACGACCAAACACAGTAGAGATCCATTAAAAACTCCAACTTTACAATTTCAATAATTCAACTAGACAAATCAAGATAGATGAGTGTACCAAACAAGCATTTTATTCATACCCTTATAGAACAAATACTAGACTTCACTTACCCACAAATCAAAATCCAAACTTTCCCAATAATCTCATAAGCAAATCAAATCCAGAAAGTTAACAAAGAAGAAGAAAGGAGCTTACTTTCCCTCATAGACTTTAGCATGAGCTCCTTCACCAATCTTTGGACCAACAAAGAGAAGCTGAGGATCAATTTGCCATTTGGGTTCCATTCTAAATCCAGTCAAAGAATCCATTGCAAGATTACTTCAAACCTTGCAACCACATTTTTTCTCGATCTGAAATACCAAAAAGACTTGTCCTTTTTTTGTTTGATCACTTTCTTGATTTGTATCTATGAAGATTTGAGAGCTCACAAGACAAAGAAGAGAAGAGAAGAGATAAGTAAATAGCTAACATGCCCTTCGATGAGGCAAAAGCGAAGTATCTTCACATGTCCGTAAATTAAGCACAAGTCTTAGAGAGAGAAGAAGGCGACACCAGGCAAGCTCTCCCCCAACTAAAATTATATATGTATTTATAAAATAGAAAAAACACAATGGATAAGAGAAGATTCTTAACAAAACTAAGAGAGAAGAAGCAGAGCAAGAAATGAATCAGTGGAGAATGGATCTGTGAGTACAAACAACAACACTGGTTCACTTTGGTTTTTGGGTTTTGTAATAAGAAACTTGAGGGATTCACTTGTTCTGTTTTGGAACTAGCAGAGACTTCTTCTTGATGTGGAGAGGGAGATAGAGAGACAGAGAGAGTTATGAGTATGGAGTGGTAATGATAGGATAATAAAAAGATAAACCAGAAGAAGTTTATATGATTGATTGGTGAAACATATCACATGGTTCAAAATTTCTTGCTTTTGTTTCTCAAAACATTCTTCTGAGTTTTAGGTTTAATTTGAGTAATATTCAGAAGCAAATATTGGCTATAAATAGGGAATTTTTATGCTTAATTATTATTTATATGTGACATTTGGAACCAAATTTGATTGTGTAACATGAACCAAGTAGGTTGCTTTGTGGTCAAAAGCAAAGAGATTCATTAGTACTATACACACCTATAATGCTTCCATTGTTCTTCTTTAGTTCTGTAGCTTCTTCTTTGCATTTCATCATCAGAGAAGCTTTGCTACAACAACACATGAACACTAGTTGATTCACACTAGCTAGAGTTTAGCAGATCATTACCAAGATGAGGGATTTTCAAGTTTGGGCAACTCCCAAGAAATGTTTTTAACCATTTCCAATTAGGTACATAAATATCAGCATACATGTGGGACATGTAACCAAACCGAGGAAGCGGTTCTAATTTTGAGTATTGATAGATGATCTCGAACCAAAAAGAAAAGTAATGTAGGTCATAAACTTTCATGAATCATGATAGAGAACGTACATGTCTTATACTGGAATTGACATGACATATATAGCTTTAAAGTGTTTAGATATATGATCATTTCCCCGACATTTGAAATCCCGAGCAGAAAATTGTGGATGCTACTTCTCCTCGATGAAACCCTTGTTGCTTCATCAAAACTGTCCAAACCAAAGGCGAGATAAACATTTAACTTGGCAGTGGAACTCAAATTGTTTATTAAATAACTTCCAGCTTGGTCATCATCAATAAACAAATCGCGTAAAAGAGGAGCATCAGTCACAACTCCATATTTATCTTTATATGTACTTGTACAACCGTAGAATCGCATAGCTTTATTTTGAGTCTCTTGATCAGTGACAAAAAAATTCAGCCGGAATGACTTCCGGAAGATTCCAACATTCAACAATATTTAACTCTTCCAATACAGGATAGCAAGAGACAAGTCTTGCAAAGGTGGCCTCACTGGGAGACCAAATACGTTACAAATGCATAACAGCATAAGGTAAAGAAACGAACTCGGCATCATCCATGGTCACATCAACGAGATTTAAGGATACCCGAGTCTTGCAGCTAGAAAAACATGGGGATATTACAAATACCATCTGAAGGACAACAAACATGAAGATGTTGTACCTTACGTTTAATCGCAGAATCAATCCATGACGTGAGAAAAGAGGCATCATATCATCATCTACATTGTTCAGATTTGTATCTTCGTGAAGATGTAACTTAAGCGTGTTTATGATATAAATCATAAACAAAAACCATAAGATATCTCAAGTTAACAAATCCATTCTTAGATTTGTGTAAAAGAATATAAAACATATTTCTTATCGGGCTGACGTATTTGTTCTAAATATCTCACCAGTCTAGTGAAAGTGTCGCAACGTAGTACAACGTATTGTATGTTTAAATGAGTGACAAGAGGTAGCAAATTGTATGTGACGTCATCTAAATGGATATGAGATATTACAACAACCTTTTTAAAATTTATAATTGAGGATCTTTTGTAAGTATATTTTAGACATGTAATTGGTTTTACTTAAGGTTTTCTTCCTTATTTTATTTTAGAAAGCTAAACTAATTTTGTAGTATAGTAGAGAAGAAAACTGTAAACTTTCTGATCCCATTTATTTATAGTGAAATATGCAGTGGCAGGAAATTAAGATCATTTTTGGTTTTATTTCCTTAACCATTTTTAATATCAAAATTGCGATCAGAATCCCCGATTATGATATGAAATAACTCAATAAATATTTTTCGTATTAGAAAGATTAAAACATTTTTTTAACATCTAAAGATTAATTCTATAGAAAATTGTAACTATAGAAGTATTGAATAAACATTTAAAGCACACATACATTATGTATATATTAAAATTAAAATTCGAATAAATAAATACACAAAAGGGGAAAAATCATTCACAAAAATACATATATTTTTGTTATATACAAAAGTGATATGTAAATACTCTCTAACAACAAACAATCTTCATGAGACTAACCACGAGGATTTGCTTCTCTAATCAGAACCCTGAACAAGCTCATCGCCACGTCCGCCGTGATCGTCTTCCCCCTCCGCGCTAAAACACGGCGACGTGTACCCGAAAAGGCCAGTAAGACGAGGACCGTTATCCACGCAACCATGGTGGCTCGTGCTGCTGCCACCAGTAAAACAAGCGACAAGGCTGCAGCGAGGAAGAAGCCGATGAACAGAAGGAGTTGATAGAGCGGATTCGTGACAGATTTAGCGGTGGAGATTGTGTAGAATGAAGAAACAAAGAAGATGAGACATGAGAGAGTAATGGTGGTTGTTGCTCTACTTTTGCAAAGATCCATAGCTTTGTGAATGTGAAGTCAAAAGTGGTTGTTTAAATTTTTTAAGTTAACAACAATGCTTATAAATGGAAATTAATAGGCTTAGGAAATTAGTTTAGTTGAGTGGTGTTTCATTGGAATGCATGTGAAGGCACATGGGGGGAGGTTGAGTTTTATGGGTTGTGTTATGAAATGATTCATGAGAGTGGTTTGAAGTAGGAGACACTTAAAGGCATTGGGTGTCTATTTTGGATTAAAGAAATGAAAAAGATGGATGAAGACAATGAACAGACAGATGCATGGGAATTGTGGGATTCCTCATCTCGGGGCAAAAACTGAGGAGCAGTGTATGTTATGTTCGGTTGCTGAGTCAGTTTTTGGGATGTGTTACTGAGGTACCAACTCGAGGTTTAAAGATTGGCTATTAGATTGATGTAATATTATATATATATATATATATATATATATATATATATATATATATGTTAAAA
>Ga0041059_1003427_pt1 | contig 10865 bp, 4 predicted proteins | sample AraColnosormetaG_FD_56232 | JGI IMG/M metagenome (GOLD analysis project Ga0041059, IMG submission 56232) | Arabidopsis roots microbial communities from North Carolina, USA - Col MF nosort | ecosystem: Host-associated > Plants > Roots > Unclassified | place: USA: North Carolina | collected 2013-09-02 | reverse complement strand
AAATATTTAGACAATGATTCATAAACATATCATAAATAAGATTAACATTAATAAAATAATGGTTTTTTTACAGGACGGGTTTGGCGGGACGGGTTTAGCAGAACGTTACTTAATAACAAATGTAAACTATAAAATAAAAATATTTTATAAATAGTTAGAATTTGCAAAATTTTATATATAATAACTTTAAAATATAAATTGTCTCCACGGTGTACCGCAGATTAAAATCTAGTTTTTTAATAATTTTCTAAGGAAGTCATGGACCTTTGTCATTCGTTTATTTCGGTTAACCAAAAATTCACATAAAACCAAAAAAAAGAAAGGATTTAGAATCTTTCTTAACATAATATATATAAACTATGTACGGCCACGGCAATGTTACTAATTCAACGTATTTAGGGTGTGATATTGGTTGGGGTTGTTACTGAAGTTTTTAACTATAAAATTGGCTGCAAGAAATTTGATTATTGCAACTTGTTTGTTGTTAACTATGACAAAAACAATGAAACAAGAAAATATGAACCAGAAATAAAAATTTGAACTTTGAGTAACGTTAAGAAATGTGAGAAATTTTAGTAAATAAAAAAATTGATTGGTAAATCTTCCCTATATAATTAATAAACTTATATCGGTCTTTATATCAACTCTTAATTAAAATATAATGCCTCAAGATGTTTCCTAAGGCTTTATATACTAGTTAATCAACCAAAAAAATGTGATTTTAGTTAGGTTGAATTTACATATGTTTTCTTGTAATCGATCATTAAAACAAAGTTGCTCTTCTTGTATTATGTTCAGACAACTTGGCTGTATTAATGACGAGTTAGAAAAGATGTAGAAGTTGTGCTCGAACTTATTTTGGAAACACGTTTTCATAAAGTTAACACCACCGGTCTGGCCTAAACATAGCAACCCAATAATACATAGAACAAATACTTTTTCTTTCTAAACAAAACTAAGAAGAAAATGATTCTTTTCTCCTATAGTTTTGTGTATAACAGGTTCATCAAATTAAGTCTTTTAGCACAAAAATAAAACAAAAGAGATCATGTAATCGAGGCAAATGAGCTTTTGTTTGCGAATTTAATTGATAGAGAAATAGATACTTGAGAAAAATAAAAAAGCTACTAGAGAATTGTTACAACCTTCATGTTCACGAGGATCTTGTTTCTTTTTGTTGAACCAACACATCAAAATCACTCACTGTCCACTCAGCAGTTTCTTGTCTATTGCTAACATATATATCTGTAACAACATTGATCGATGTCCACATTCGCTTTGCTGGTTTGGTTCCCGGGTACTCCTGTCTACAAAGACAGATTAGTTTAATGCTAAGTCCAAGTCTTAAGATATGTGCACATAATCATTATAACCTGGTAGAAGTAGAGACGGCTTGATAGAGCTCCATTGACCTCCCAAGTTCTTGAATCACCAATCCAACCATTTCCTTGCTTAATTCTCGGGATAAAATTGGCTGTTTGGTCCTGTGGTGGGTTTATAATGTTGTAGAGAACATTATAGAGACAAAGAAGTAAACTAAAATTGGATTCTACAAACTTTAAAAGACTATTTATAAACTAAGTCTCAGTAACTTCTTGTACACGCAACTCGAAATGGTATGAAGTATGAACACAATGATTCTCATGCTTCATGATCTCGTTTCGTAGAGAATCGCAAAATAAAATGACGAAAGTAACGAATGATCGGCGAGCAATACCTGCGAGGATCAGGCAAGAGAGATCGGCGCAATCAGCGAGTCTAGGGTTTTCCATTGAAGGAGCTTCGTTATCAACTTCATTACAGAGATTCCAAACTTCTAATACGATTCTTCATCCCTCTGTCTCCTAACGCTGAGACATATCTCTCCGCCGCGCAGTTTTGAACGGAGGAAGAAGAACTCTCCGGTAGGAGAAGCAGAGCAAGCAAGAGTGAAATCGCAGGCATTGAAGGAGCAAACTTAAAAGCGCGTGAAGTTGAAGGAATGGTATAGGCGCGTGAGAGTGGAGAAATTCGCGCGTGATTTATTGCGGTAAAAAGGTAAGATGTCGCATTCTGGAAAATCTGAATGATTGCTTTTCTCTGCTTTTGGAAGAATCTCATTTACTCCGTTTAGTATTTATATTTACATCCCTACACTCTTCATAAATTACAAATAGACATATAAATTTCACTTAATTACAAACATAACCCGGTACTTTTTCACCTAGAGATATTCCAAAAAGCAAAAAGAAACGTCATTTTCAGAAACAGAGGACCCTCTGTTTCGTTCAGTGAGTGTTTGAGCTGTCTCTATAGGCAAAGAAACGATAATTGGGGACCATATGTTCTTCTTTTTCCAGATGAAGACGAAGCCTTTTAGTCCACGAAGAAGACAATGTCTTCTAAGTGGTGGAACATTTTCCTTTCTTCTTCTTTAAATCTTTCTGATTGCCTCTTAAATTTTCTGGGTCCATGGCAAGTTTGCACCTTGGAGGTGCTTCGTTGATCAATGAGGTCGTTTTTGGCTCCTCCTTGATTGGTTTCAGAAGTAAACGGTTTAAACGAGCTTCAGAGGTTAGGTTACAAGCAAAGTGCAAAGATTCTAATTCCTTTTTGAGTTTTTTAGTTTAATTATTGTTGATTTGTTGTTTGGTATTGTAGAGATGTAGGTTTTGTGTTCAACAAATGTCAGAGAATGAACAGAGAACTAAACACGAACTGGCTCGTTCTGCTAAAAGGTGATGACTTTGTTCTCTATGTGTGATTTGTGTTAAACTTCATCACTCATTAGTGAGTAATGTACACTGAACTGTGTAGTCGATTTGAGCTAGTTATGATAAGATTTGTGTGGTTCTGGTGATTTATTTTTTCATTTAGTGGTTGTTGCTTTGAAAACGTTTGTTACAGTTTCATTAGCAGTTTTCTCTTTTGTGACATGATAAGTTGTGTAATAGAACCGTACCAAATGCATAAGAATAATCAAAGTTTCAATTTTTGGATAAGTTTGGCAAATGTTTCATAGAAATAGTTTCTCTAATGTTGCAGAAGCGAGTCTTTGAGACGTATTTTAAAGCAATATGGAGTATCTGTAGAAAACCCTGAAGAAAGTAAGACAAGTAGTAGACTTGATGACCTAGATTGTGAAGAGAAGCACGATGCTGTTACTTCTTCTGTCATAGATGACGACTCTAAGATGGTATATATCACAGAACTTCTGGATTTGTACTTGATATATCTTGTCACTTGAATGGTATTATATGAAATGGGGAGATTCTGACTCTCATTAGTCTTTGGAAAATTGATGAGTACTGACAGAATACAACTGAGGAGTTGCCTGATTTACGCCGGGTAGAGAAATACACTGAGACTGTTGGTACTGCAGATAATCTTTCAGGACAAAATCACCAAATTCTCCCCCATGTAAGAACATATCCCTATAGATTTCATGTTCTTGTCTTATTGGAACCCTTTTAGTATATTCAGTTTTCTTACTGTGTGTTTTGGATCCATGTGTTTAAGTGATGCTGGAGGTGCTACTATAAACCCTTTCATTAGATTCTTTGTAGATCTCAACTCAAATTAGAATTGCATATTCTTAGTTTGTTTTTCAACTAGTAATAATGTCTCTCTTTAGTTGAACACAGGTGTTTTGTTAACTTCTCTGCTTCCTGTTCTTGGATTCTGCATCATATGCATAATTGGGACGTTACACACAATAATCTCCAGAAAGACATCACAAGGTCATCATCATGGCTCCGAAAGGTGGAGAACCGCATTAATGGATTGGAACGAGCCGCTTGCTTCTGATGGACATGATTCGATGTCTCCAGAATACAGAGTCAGTTACATACTTAAGTTCTGAGTTGTATTCGTTTACAGATTTTTTCCTCGGTTTTTAAAGAAGCTAACTGCATGCAGGTCGCTTCAACGAATCAGGAAGCTACCGCTACTGATGAAATGAATGAAGCATATAGCAGAGTAGAGCTCGAGTACAAGAGATTTCTATTAGAATGTGGGGTGGGTGAATCTTAGACTCTGGTCTCCTTAAGGCTCCTACAAGTAGTTCTTGAGCAAATCATGGCTACTCCAGAGTCTCTAAGGACTTTTTGTTTGGTGATTACTGGGACACTGCATGCATTTACCATATAAGACTTTGTAATTGTGAATATAAAGGGTGGTTAAATGCGATTTGATTTGGATACATCACATTGTATGGAGCAAATTGGGATTATTAGGTAAAAGCTTGATTGATAATGAAATGAATATAAAGTATTGGCTCTACGGAAGTGAAAAAATGAACAGAATTACAAAAAGAGAACCAAAACCGTGCGCAGCAGAGTTTCTCAAAGCAAAGGGGTAAAATATCCATTCAATAGAAACGGTTCTGGAAACTCTGCAATTTTGGGAGAGGCTCAATTAAAGCCGTACATGTCAAAACTCTTGTCGTCAGGTGGTCTTGTGTTGTTGCCACCTTCAGGTACTCTAAAGCTGTCCATTGGAGGTGGCCCTGCGGCAGCTGGTGCCGTTGGTGGCACCCAATGCGGGGTGGTAGGAACAGAGAAGTTAGATCCAGAAGCCTCTTGATGTAAGACAACAACATTAGGATTTGCTTGTGGTGAGTTTCCTGTGGTTCTTCGGTTTGAGGAATTTGCAGAAGCTAGAGACGATGGATACGATTGTTGTTGCTGATTCTTCATTGGTGATTTGGGCCGCAGCGATTCTATATCGGGAGTAGTCACAACAAGATGCGGTGCGTCTGGAGGTGGATTTCTTCCTCCTCCTCCTAGCCACACTTTACCCTCCTTGTCTGCGAAGTTCCTCACATAAGCCTAAAGCACACAATATCCAAAACAGATCAAACAGTCAAAGAAGCTCCTTGCATAGGTCTAAAGCTCATATAAACAGGAGGTGGATAGATGTCTACAGAGCGAACATGAGATCTTACCTGTGGCTCAAAGTTTGAGGACGAAAGGCCTTTTCCAACAGTAAGCCAGCCAGCTCGAATATTGTGGTCTTCACCGAAAAGCTCAAGCCTCCGGCGACCAAGTGCAAAATGCTCTATTATCCTATACATATCTTCAGGCTTCTGAGTCGAACCTGGAGTTTTGCAACGTAAAGAAATGCAGTTAAGCAAACCAGCTTGCAATAATAGGAGGATACAAATTCACTAATATTTTAGACATGGCAATGCTAAAATCAACCACAGAATCTAATGTATTTCTCAATGAACCAGCTTACAGTGTGGATAACCCAAGACTAATCCAGCAAACTAATCACGTGTACCATAACCGAGAGCCAAAAGAAACATAGGTCTTTGTTTTCGAGAACCCAAAACCTTGCCTCCCAACACTAGTACCAAATACAAAAACACTCGATACCTTAATCACATTAAGCAACGATCCTATTTATACACAATTGATTGCTGATGTACTAGCATGCTCACTTTAAAAGAAACAGGATGCTGGAAGCAGAACAGAGAGAAGGAACATGATATGACAAGCAAGACACTCTCGATTTTATCAGTCTATCAGGAACACACATTTTACTAACCATAAGGAGGCTCTTCAGCAATAATTACGTCAGTGTCGATGTTAGCATGGATTATATGGCCATCAGTGCTACGTCGAACAGTACCCTTTATCCCCATCAAGCAGTGCTCCTATACAAAGAGAAACCAATACAAAAGATTAAGCAAAAGATATGCAACACGGAAAACAAAAGAGAAGGCAATGGCAGACCATACTGGACCTTGGAACGCTGAAACACAGTACGAGAATCATGTCGCAATGTTGGTGCTGCATTACTTTTGTTGGTTTTCACCCAGCAAATGTCTTCACACCTTCTGAAACCCCACTGTCAAACCCAAACAAAATAAATACAGATTAAGTACATACTGTCAAGAGAAACAAATCCAAAACAATAAAGGAAATGCGATTTGGTTTGGATCCTGTACCTTTTTCAGGCATTGGCGCCCTTGCTCAAGCCCAACACCATCACCAACCCAGAGGAAGAGGAAGGATGGAGTGTCAGCTATTGCCTACATATACATGGAAGAATTCACTTTTGTTATAAATAACAATGATGGCAAACAACCTTACCTACAAGGTCTACACACAAGTTAAAATACTATATGTTTCGTACCAGCTACATCATCTAGGAAACCGTACCCACAAGATTTACAGACAAGTTAAGTTACTATATCTATATGTTGAGTACCACTACGTCATCTAGGTAACTTTACCCACAAGGTCCTACACACAAGTTAAATTACTATATGTTGAGTACCACTACTTCATCTAGATAATACTCAGATGACAGATGATATATGCTACCCCGCTATTAGATCTATTGCTAAGCAAAGAGCAATTGAAGTATACCAACGAGCGAATGCATGTACCCTAAAATCCTATGAGTAATTGAAGAGTGTAGAGGATAGTCACCTCAATCTTGAGATTGATAATGTCCTCAAATGTCCAATACTCCATACTATCAGAAACACCAGGAGCTCTATGGACATATTCCTCCCATGGTGGGTCAACAAGAATAACATCAAACTTTGTTCCAAATAACTCGGGAGATAACTCAACTTCATGCAAGTCGCCTTTCAGATACATTGGTGCAGAAGCAGAATTAGATACAATCTCATCCTTCTTCTGTATGAGCTCTCTAAGCTTGGGGTAGTCTTCCACATTGGTAAGCTCCAGCTCCCGAATGAAATTCTGGGGCCGCATTCCAGTATCCACAAAGTTCTGGGAATAGTCATTTTGCTCTCCCCTAGAAGGAGCTTTACCAGGAGGTCCACCACCTCGAGGAGGAACCCATCCCCCTGAAGTCTTATCAGATGGCATTCCACGTCCCATTTGTCCAGAAATATTGGACCCAGGAAAGTTAGGAGGCCCTCCTCTATCAGAACCTGGTGGAGTAAAGAACATATTCGGGTTTGGTGGTGTGCCGATTGAAGGAAATCTTGGGCCTGATGGTCCGGGAGGAAGAGGTGAAAGAACAGGAGGAACAGGTAGCATATTACCATCAACACCTCGGGCCCCAGGCCATATAAGAGTTGGGGCAAATGGAGGCATGAAGACAGGGGTGACAGAAGTGCCCGGAATTGGCGACATGCCAGGAGTAAGAGAATGAATGGGACTGGGTGGTGGCATTCCAAGGTTTGCAAATGGTGACCCCATGATAGGCATTGGAATGGCACCTTGTTGGTTTTCTCTGCCACCGGCAGGTCTTCCTTTCCCACCCCTTAAGGGTCTGTTCCCTCTAGTGCCTTGTGGAGTCTGATAACCACGATTAGGGGTTTGCACAAAATTAGTTCTACCAGGTGTTGAACCTCTCTGGTTTCTTGCTTTAGCCCCTGAGTAATCAGAACTGGCTTCACCAGCTTCATCTCTCGAATCTTCCCCATAAGACCCAAAACCAAAAGTTTCACTTCTCTGTCTACCTTCCTGGTTGTGAGCCCACTCTTCCTCATTATTACTAGGTTTTTTAGGAGGTTGCTGACCAGATTCAGTCATACGAGCAAAGTTGGGTCCTGATTCTCCCCTGACATAATCATGTGGCTTGGTTTGTATCTCAATCACATCATAATTCTCATTTGAAACGCCACCACTGGACAAAGCTTTAACAGCTTCCCCCCTGTTTCCATCTTTCCTCCCACCCAAACGACCATGAGACCTCTCTCCTTCACTCCTTTCACGTCCTTGCCTAGGAAATTCCCGTTCCCTACCACGATCATAAAGCAAGTCCCCATCTTTCTGATCTTTATCACCACTACTAGAATGCCTTCTCTTCCAATTATCCTTCAAACCTTCTTGATCTCTATCCCTATCAGACCACCCATCATCCCTACCTCTAGACCTCTCATCTTTTCGACTATACTTCTCCTTCTCATAATCCGCATCCGGTGTTTTCGACCTATTAGATCGACCCACTTCTCTAACTACCTCAGAACCATCCTTACCACTAGTTTTCTTCAAAGGACTACCTCTATCATCATCTTTCACACCACGACTCTTACTCTTCTCATCTCTACTACTAGTCTTCAAACTCCTATCAGACTTCAAATCTCTCCTACTCTCACCATGTTCATTACTAACACTAACTCTTTCTCCACCACTATCATGTCTAGAATCAGAAAGCTTACTACTTTTATGATCACCATCATTAACAAGACCACCTGCTTCATCCCATCTCTTCCTCTTACTCGAATCAGAAGAAGATCCATGTGTTCGTTCTCTCCCATCTCTTTCTCTCTTGGAATCACGATCTTGATGCTCAACATCAACAACAGACTTATTATCTTCTTTGCTTTTACTTCCACCACTTCGAGAACTACTCTCAAAGTCTGATGCTTTAAGACTCATTCTTCTCTTCTCACTTCTATCTCCACCGTCTTGCTCTCCATCTTGATACCAAGTACTTAGCTTCTCCAACGAACTCTCTTCTTGTTTCTTCTTCATTTTTTTGCGAAAACTGTGCTACAAAACCCTAAACCCACGAAATTAGGGTTTCGACATTACCACGATCAATTCGGGTTCGATTTTCTATAACTGAGTTTCGTTACTTAAAACATCCACAATAGAGTTTGGATTTTCAATTCCAAAATCGTTTCGAGATTACAGATGAAAAATTTGAGTTTAGAAATGAAATTAGAGCGAAGAAGATCGGAAAATGTTGGGTCGGAGAAGATGAGTGAGTTTGTGAGAGAGAGAGAGAACACGGCGAAGTGCGAGGAACACGAACGACATACACAGAAGTCAAAATGGATTGGGTGAAGCCCATTTACTCCAATTTACCTAGTGTCTAAAAATTGTGTTATTGGGCCAAGCCCATTTATTCCAATTCACCTAAACAAATGGGGAAAATTGTCAAAAAAATCACGAACTTTCAAATTTGGGAAGATTTAATCTTAAACTTCACGGAAGACAAATAAATCGTAAAGTTTTTGTTGATTTTCGAAATAAATGACAAAGTTTTTGTTGACTTCCCATTTGAGTCATGTCGTTAAATAGGTTAACAGAATTATTTTACGGCGTTAATGTCTCGTGTATATGCTCTGTTAGAACAAAACGACGTCGATTATTGAGAGACAAAAGAACGTCGTTTTGTCTGTTAAAACAAATTTAAACCATGAATCTCCAATTCGATTTTATTATCTGCGATTTTGAGGTCAAGGTGGGTCTGTGATTTCGAGATAATGAAATCGATTTGGGGATATAAGGTTTAAATTTGTTTCAAGACAAAACGACGTTGTTTGGTCTGTGCAATAAACGACGTTGTTTTGTTCTAACAGAGCAAATAAACGAGTCATTAACGTTGTAATTTTTTTTTTGAACCTATTTAACGACATGACTCAAATGGCAAGTCAACAAACACTTTCTCATTTATTTCGAAAGTCAACAAAAACTTTACGATTTATTTGTCTTCCGTGAAGTTCAAGATTAAATCGTCCCAAATTTGAAAGTTCGTGATTTTTTTGACAATTTTCCCGTATAAAAAAATTCTATTAGTATTTTATAATAAATATCATATAAGAATATCTTTTAGTGCTTAAATATATTTTAATAAATAAAAACAGAACTAGAAGTCAAAATTAAACGATAAATTATTCTGTTATTGGTCAAATATATATTGAAACTTGATATATAAAATGGGATATTCAATATTGACATAACTATTTTCAGTTTTAAACATGTATAAAAAAAGAACTTTGGCAAAAATTTATTAAAACGAAGTTGCTAAAGGAGAAGAATCAATGTAGTGGAACAACAACATGCTCATGAGAAAAAATAAACACAAAATTAAATGATCAAAATTTTAATAAGAAAGATGGATGTTTTTTTTTTTTGGTAAAAGAAGATGGGTGGATTAATTTTGATTTAATGACGATCATTTAAGGTCAAGAACAAAAAAACATAACAAGCAATCTTACATATAAACAACATAACATTAAATATCTAATAAATATGCCTATGTAAATTTTATAAGAAAGTGAATGCCGTAGGCGAGTGTTTCTAATTCTATCAAATAGGCACGGCTCTTAGATATATTATGCATGAATTTGAATATTCACATATAACAATTTAAACATGAACCACGATGCGAAATGTCTTAACGCTAAAATTGCAATGCTTTTCCAACATAAAAATTAGGGGAGAAAGCAGAAAACTTTATTAAGATAAGGACCTTTTATGCTATATGAGCCTATATATGAGAGTATATTTAAAGTCTATATATGGTATGCACATGCAACTGCATGAATAATTTGTATATCTAGTGATTAATATAATATATTAAACTAAAACCATATCTTATGTGTTTTTGGCAATGTAACTTCACATGATCTGCGAGCATCTTACAATCATTGACGTAAAGTTTTTGCCTTGATTAATAGTTGTTGTTATATTTTACTAATATATGTTGTTTGCTGTGCTGTTGTGCATATACTATTATAGCTGCATGTGCGGCCAAGGAACGATGACGAACCATGATAAATGGGAAAATGATTGTTTACAACTTAATTTATTTTCTCCATTACAAACAAATTTATAGCTTTTTCTATTCCCAATTGCTTAACATAGCCGTCTCACAATTAGAGAAAGCGAAAACATTAATTATCCCAATACAATAATGAATATATTCAAACGCCGAAGGGAAATTGTCAAGAGTTGTTAAGGTTTTAAAAACCTTAAACTTCAATACAACCTTCACAGTTCACACCCTTAGAAAATGGTCCAGTTTTGGCCCAAATATTTAACAACATTTGGGTTACGAGTATTTGCCCTTTACAAATGGATCAACAATCTCCCTGGATCAATATTTAGTGGCCGGTTTCATGAATCAACATATTCTTTTTTTTTTTTTGTCTAAAGAATCAACAT
>Ga0041059_1003426_pt1 | contig 10865 bp, 10 predicted proteins | sample AraColnosormetaG_FD_56232 | JGI IMG/M metagenome (GOLD analysis project Ga0041059, IMG submission 56232) | Arabidopsis roots microbial communities from North Carolina, USA - Col MF nosort | ecosystem: Host-associated > Plants > Roots > Unclassified | place: USA: North Carolina | collected... | reverse complement strand
CTGTTTTTTTTTTTTTTCACATTTCAAACCAGATTTAGAGATCCATTATTTGATGAAAGGTTCTATCTAAAAAGGTGTACCTGGTAAATGACGTATTTGATGAGAGGCTCGATCTTCATTTCTTGCTCAAGCTCGAACAAATGAAGCTTCCACTGCTCACAAGAGAACCAGAGTTTAATATCTTTAGACTCAAATAGTAATAGCATGGACAAGAGGAATCGAGTATTGAAACACTTACAGGGCAAAATCTATCCAATATCATGATCTCACCGCTGGGGTCTGTCTTGAATCTTTCTTCAAGACACTGCATCACAATTGATCGAGCCGGTAACCACGATCTTGCATGGAACTGAACACTCTACAACACAATATAAAAGAAACTAGTGTAAGCTTACATTTGTTTTATGAAACATGTTATGTCTCTAGGAAACTACCATTGCAATGGACATAAAAAAACTAATAAGCACATAATGTTATATAAAAGAGATCTTACTTCGAGGAACTCTTTTCCAGCTAGAGCCATTGCACGTTGGAAAGCTTCATTCTCCTTTTCTTGTGACTGGTCAGGGTCAATCCAATCCAGATTTAATCTTCCAACCCTTGGAGACAGATGTGTGTTGTTCACATATCGTGGAGGCTGATCAGTATCATACCGGTTTATTCCATTGTCCACAGCATCAATTGCCTGTAAAAATTAAGCAACATAACGTCATCAAAACAAACAAGAACTTATATCCATATGAAGAATAAACAATAGGAACTTCTGAAATTACCTCCATGAAGCTCTTGTAGACAGCTAAAAACAACCGAAGAACATCAGGGTGATCTTGTTCGACATTAAGTTCCTTAGCTATGATCTCCTTTCCAAAATGCTGAGAGTAAAACACCAACATTCAGAATTCGAAATTGACATATTCATAGAAATATCAGTGAGAATGAGAGCAAACACTACAATACCTTGTAAACAAGACCAGCACTACTGAGCTTAGTGTTGAAGCCATGTCCAAAAACCTCTTCAAAACCTTTCTGGTGATGATCATAACGGTCATGCTCCGGATCATAAACACCTCCAACATCAAGCACTGCATCAAGTTCTGCCAATATCTACATGTACCGTACAACAACATAGAATCATATCCTCCTCACAATTAACCCAGATTTACATCAAAAACCCCTAATTCCAAAATTAAGCAGTCAATCTCTAGCTACTAATCAATCTCCTAATACTCATTTCCTAAGCCAGAGCTACTTCAGGAGGATTGTTAGAGTTACCTTAGGGTCACGAGAACGGACGATATCAGCGCCGGAGAATTTATCGACGAGGCGAATCATGAAACAGCCGAGAGCTTCGTCGCAGTGAAAGCTTCCATTATGAGTACCAACTTTCTTGACGGAAATTTCAGAAGGAGAAGGAGAGGTAGCGGTAGAGTAAACCCTAACGACGCTTGAAGGAGCCATTACTGCTGCTACGAGAGGAGGAAGACGAACTTGGAACAAGGCCAAGTTTCTGATTAAACCTTTCGTTACCGAAAACATCATCTCACGAAGAAATGATAAAATGCCAAATGGGCCTCTTCCACCTATTTATATGATGCTTAAAAGTAAAGGCCCATGGGCCTTAAAATTTCTTTTGTTTCTTAATCATGTTACCAAATAACAGTCATCAAATTCAAATACAAATTTAATACTTTGAGTTTGCGGTGTATAAAAAAAATTCAAATGTGCAAAAGAGATATAATTTTGTTTTCGTCTACATCAAATTTAACCTTTTAAAATTCGGATTTTGTGGCAATTACATTAACAAAGCTAATAGCTAAAGTCTGTTACAAATATTCATTTATTCTCTTTGTGTCTTTTGCGAATTATTCTTAATTTTCATCGTCACTGTTTTTTCCCTACATTGCAAAAAGAAAAAGAAAACAAATCAAAAGTCCAGTTATAAATTGAATTTGAAAGCATTTCTCTTTTACTAAAGACACTTAGATTACCTTGAAATGTTTCTTAAAATGGATTCTTTTCTTAGATGAAAAATCGTCATCAGATGTGTTTCTGAAGAATGCAAGTGTCTCAACATCCCCATTTGCGATGCTTGCTTCAAGCTACCCAACCAAAAAAAAAAAGATGAAACACAAAGTACGTTGCAAATCAGAGTTTTAGTCAGATTATAGAAGAAAGACATAATAATGAGAACCTGAACATGAATAATGCCCAAGACAATGCTTGTAATTGGTAACCAGCTCTCTTCTGGAGAAATAGACAGATTTGAACTGCCAAATTAAACATGAATATAAACTCAAACACTAAACTAGAACAACCAGATGACCAAATTCAGACTGAACAATTATGCATCTTAAACAAGATTAATTACCTCAAATAAGGAACAAGATAAACAAGAGCATAAACAGCATAACGAGATTTTCCAGTGTCAAGCCAAGCAAACACCCAACTCTGTATTTAATCATCACAATATTTTGAATTTGTTTAGTGTTTAAACATTTAATTATAAGAGATTTACTAAGGATTAAGGAGAAATGAAACAAACCAGCCAATTGAAGTAAGGTATGAAGCTGATGATTCCCATGGCGGCTAATCTCATATCTGTTGACACAATCGCTGAGTTTTCTTCTTCTTCTTCCTCATCGTTGACTCGTTTCGCCACCGGAAAAACAAATGAACTTAGGATACACGCACCAATTGCTGTTACGAGTGGTGCGTCCTGTGAAAACTCCGCTCTGCAAATTACTCTCTCAATCTTTCTACATAGCTGAGAAAACAAAGAAAGGAACCAGTTATTGAGAAAAATATCTTGAGAGAACCATTGCTAGTTTTGATCGATCACCTTCTTAGGGTTTTGTAGAGGATAGGCTAGAGGAAGCGGCGACGGGGAAGAAGAAGAAGAAGAAAGTAGTCGGGCCTTGGTGTAGAGTGAAGCGGAAGATGAAAGTCCGCAAATCGGGAGACACGACAGAGACGCCATGATTTTTGAGCTTCGAGCTCGGTGGATCGTCCGGATTCCGGGACACGACTACGGTTACGAGAAAGCGAGAGAGGCGGATTTTTAATGGGCCGTTAAAGCCTAGACACTTATAAGCCCATTAGCCCAACATCTAATACGGCTGTACTAAAAAGTTTCCCAAGTCCGTAGTAGTATATGTTTGGAGTTTTCTTTTACAACAAGAACATACACAGTAGTTCACACTCAAGGATAATTCAGACGACAATTGGTAAACATGTAATTTTATAAATGTATTCGATGAAAATAAGAAAAAGGGTCCCAAAAAGCGTTTGAAAATGACAAAAAAATTTCGCTAAGATCATAATACATCACAAAACTACAGATAAAAAAGCAAAATAGTCATATTAAATGAAGTATTTATTAACCGGTGATAATACCGGCTAAAACATCACTCTTCCCTCTCGCATAAATTGTGTAAACCAAACGAATTGCGTCAAGCCATCCATCTAAAGACTCCCATGAATCTGCAACCTGTTATCCAATTCAATTTTTCATTTGGTTTTATTTTTACCATAACATAACCAAAACCAAACTAAAAATCCAAACCATATCCGGTTCTAACAGATCTTAAACCAAAAACCAGGATTGGAGACACTTACCAAGAAAACTGGGCCATGAATGGTATCAATGCAGAGACCAGCACCAGGAGGTAGAGTGAGATCAGCACAAGGTGTTACTGATACAATCTCTGTAATGTTCACTTTTACCGTCTTCCTCTCCACGTTTGTGCTCATTGTCTCTGCTTTTCCTGACAGGTTTCGTCCCATTTCTCTTGGTTCAGGTTTCAGTACCTACAAGCCCAGCAGCGACTTTAAATCTCTAGAAACATTATACATTATCTTTTGGCGTAATCAAACTGAGAGGATACCTGTAGAAGCCTCTCGTGATTGAGTTCAAACTCTGTGCGTTTCCAATCACTGTGAGGAGCAAGTGAGTTGCCCACAGGTGGTGCAGTTAGATATCCAACTTTAAGATGCGGGAGAGGTAGCTGCCAAAACAAATTCAATTTATTTTTTGGTCATTTCCACAAGAAAACAACTTGATTGTTTAAAGTGAATGGAATGTACCATGGAACGAACAAGCCTCAAAGCGCTGCTGTAAACCTGGACCAGGAAAAGGATCAGCCTAACCCAAAGATGTTGAAGCGATGAATCTTAGTCTGGCATTCAATCTTATTTTATACAAGTATGATTCAAACATCTTGATTCCAGTACAAAATGGAGATAATAAGCTTACTGAGTAACTTGGCTTCAATGAATGCGCTGCAGCAATGTAGATGGCAGACTGGCTGTATAACTCACCAGGGGGCATGTCTTTGCCGTTGCCTGAACCCCCAGTTCTAAGTGTGTCTTCTGCTAATCCATACTGTAAATGTGAGAAAAATCCACAGTGGTTAATTAACTGGATTGGAATTACAATCCTGCATGTAAAGAGTTATGTGAAAAGATTGAAACTGACCAGAACGGTTCCAAGGTTGTATATGGCTCGATGGAAATCAAATTGCAACCTGATTGCCGCCCGAAACTGTATGGTAAAACAAGCGACAAGGGACAGTAAAAAATCAATCGTGCATATCAAATGCAATGTTTACATTAGTTCGACAGACGAATAAGCACCTTACTAATGGCAGTTCTGACAACTTTTTCCTTCTCCCTAGCAGGAACGATTTGACTGAGTTCCTAATGACAAAACCCAGGGAATATTCTAAGTTTTTTAGCATCTTAATTTTTACAAAAACACATTTTTATGTCACAACATATCATGGAGATAAACACATGTCAGTCAGTTACCTGTAGGACCAGTCCCCAGTTGTTTAACGCCTGCAGAAGTTGATAATTTAAATCATATGTCAGATAATCAAAAGACTACAAATTGACGACACAGGCTTAAAAAGGACATCATATAGTGACAAAGGTCTGGTTCTGATGAGACGGTATTGTGAAGTTCGTATATCAGATGACATAGATGAAGGACCATACCTGGGAACTGTTCCAATTGAGCTGGACAGCTTTTTCATAGTTATCAGCCGCCTGAAATCAGAATGTCAAACACATACTTCTTTAGAATTAGAAGTTAAGATCAAACTACGATAATTTTAGTTTTCACAATTAGCAGGATAAGGTCAGGTCAGTCCTCATAACATGCAAAGCTACTTACTTGTTCCCATAGTTCTTCAGCTTCCTTTGTGCGACCACGTATCTTTGCTCTATCAGAGATTGCAATAGCCCAGTTGTAGTAAGCCTATCATACGTCATACATAAAAGTTGAAGCCATTTATTATGAACTGAAAGCGATTACATTGCATTTGCAGTTACATAAACCAGAAACAAAACTAACAGATATAGAATCCTATTAATACATACATCATACAGCGTCGGGCAGAGACGGGTTGCCTCATCGTACTTCTTACAAGCTTCCTCCAGCAAATCATCTTTAGAAGGTGAAACAGAATCCGGGCTGACATTATCAGCACTTTCCTGTGGAGAAAGTATGGCAAATGATGAATTCAGTATTATTCCCAGTAAGCATACGAACGAAAAAAGTTCTAATGTCCCCAAAGAAAGACACTTCTAAGCTCTTACAGAAAGACTCTTATTTCATTCCCAGTGTTTAATGAATTTTGGATGTATGTTTTAGCTTCTTATTTCAGTGTCTTTCAATTCTTTCCTTCAACAGTTTAAACAACACTTGCAAGCAAGTAATAAGCAAAATCAAATCCATCTCGTTAATTATTTCCATATGAATACGTCCAACTAAAGCCAGTCACATATAAGAGAGACCAAGAAAGGGATTGAAAGAGAGAAGTGCTAAATAATAACGAAAAGAAACCAAACCTGGAGAATAAGTGCCCAGTTGTATAATGCATCATGATCATCTGGATTTCTCTCTATCGCACTTGCATACCTACAAAAGTTGCAGCGTATAACTTCACCGCCCGAAACAGCAAAAACATAAAATATCAAACCTTCCAATGAGCAATAATGAAACTAGTTTACTAAATCTCTGTATCTATCAATCCTGCCTATAAGGGTATAAGTTCCAAACAAAAAAACAACAATCTAATTCATTGGTCAATCAACTAACATTGATACAAAGCAACAAATTTTATGAATGCAATCAGGAGATCAAAATCGTTACATACTTGCGGGCAGCAAATGCAAGAACACGTTGGCGAGATCGACCCTCTTCGTCGTTAACTTGGATCCTGTTAATCAGATCCATTGCAGGATTGTTCTCCGCTGGTTGAGAAGCACTTTCTCGACTGAGCAAAATCATAAGATAAAGCACAAACAAAGTGAAACCAAATTCCAAAGACTAGTTACATGATCAAATTATGAAATTCAACTCAAATCAGCTGAAACTAAAGAGAAAGAGAGAAGGAACCTAAATGGAGAAGCAGAACTGTGAGGAGTGCCATCTCCTTCCTCGCTTTTTAATTCACTAAGAAGCTCTCTCATGGTAAATGTCTTGTTCCCATCATCATCTTTCTTCAGAACAGAAGTAGTAGATTCCTGTTCAACCTCCGTCGACCGGATCGGGATCTCCTCAGATCCTCCCGGAGACAGATCCACATCGGTTAAATCCGGTTTCGTATCGGTTACCACAGATTGTACCTCCTCCGGCTTCACCTCAGATTGTGCTTCCTCCGGTTTCGCATCGGTTACCACAGTTTTTACTTCCTCCGGCTTTACCTCAGATTGTACTTCCTCTGGCTTTGCATCCGTTACCTCCGATTGTACTTCCTCCGGCGTTAAATCCGCTTCTATTTCCGGAATTTCTCCGGTTAGTTTGGGCTCAGTTTGGAGTTGTGGTTCCGGAATCGGATTTTGCTCGGTTTCGGACTCAGCTGGTGCCGCTCCATTTTGTAATTGAGGCTCTTCAACAGTATCCGCCATTAGAGAAGCTGAAAAAAGATCGCAGTATGTTACAATCCGAGACTGATCACAAAATAAATCAAGTCTCCCAAGAGGAAGAAGATGAAGAAGAGATCTGATGTATCTGGAAATTGAAAACGAAGAATAGTTAGTTTGTTACAGTTATACACCTCTAGCTCAACCAGAGGCTCTTAAAACCAAATAAAGTCAAGTCCTTCTTTTAGCCTCAGCGGGTTCTCGTTTGGCTAAGTTTTTCTACATTTAATTTTAGCAATAGTGAAGACATTTTCATGCGTTTTAGGACAACGGTTTTTATCACATTTTATGTAACAAATAACAAAGAATGCAACAAACAAGTAAAGAGAGAGAACAAGAGTGAAAGATATAAGTAGTCTTAGATCTTGTCGTGAAGATTGACGACTAAGTCATGAGCATCGTCTAGAAGTTTCCAAACATCAAGATGACCAGCCATGCTGTTACATTCCTTCATTATCTCATCCATCCCACTGTATTTCTCTATTATCGTCTTCCTCCTCTGCAGCACGCTTGCAGCTATCGCGTAAAGCAACAAATCTTCTGTCGGTGGTGCTCGTAACCGGATTCTCCCCCATGTCGCCTTCGCAATCCCAGTTCGTATTGCAGCTTGATCCGCCCACATTACTTCCCAGAGACACAACGTCTGCTCAAAGGTTAGTTCTCGTCTGAACAGAACTACAACCATACGGTATACAAAGAAGCAGTCTTCTGCTTCAAGGTTCTCCAAGTGTCGGTACAAGTGAATGTCTTTGAATTTTATGATTTTCGATACCATTGAGAGTTGCCGCCTGATTCCAACCTCGTCTAACCGGAAATTATGCCGTGCTTTACTCATGAAGCCAACAAAGCACCAGAATGCTAAGACGTCGTCTTCCATCACTGCGATTAAAGGAGATAGTAAGTCGCTCATTCCTTGACAGTAACCAATTTCTGGATCATAGACTGCGTAGGCTTCAAGGATCCCGACCAGGCGGGCTGCGTGAAATATCCGGCAGGGTTCCAAGTGGTCATAGTCATTGAGACCAACCTGAATGGCTATTCCCCGGGCTTTTGTCTCAGAAACAGCAGCTTGAGTTGGTGAGTAGGGCACCCATTCGTCATTTGCTCTCACAGCATCTAGGCGGATAATTCTCTGCCAAGTTGACATGAAATCCTCGTCCGCTGCCTGAGATTTTGGCTTTGATGATGGAGACGAAATTTCTTTTTCTTGGTTAACAGTATTGTGGCTTTCTACTTCTTCGTTAGCTAGAAAAGGTGAAGTCTCGGTTTCTTCAGGATTGGTTGAGTCTGAATCATTACCAGCAGCATCTTCTGTGGTGACATCGCTCTTTTCACAGTTCTCATCCTGCATAATCGATTCAGAATTCAACTTCTCTGATTCATCTACGGTGATGGTTCTTGTGGAACTCTCGACTTCCTCAATATCATGGGATTCAAGAACCTGACTGTCTTCAGTGTTGCTGCTCTGAGCTGTCTCCTTTGAGTCGCAGACATTTTCATAGCGTTCATGAATCTCGCGACACTGTCTCCGCAGGTTTTCATATTCCGTCCTGCAGGATTTACAGATATAAAAGACGTTACTTACAAACTGACTCGAAATCTCAGTGTAGGAGTTCCAAACTACTACTTCTTATTCCTAGTTTTATCAACACATTGAGCAAGTTAATAACCAGCTGCCACCTAGGAGAACAGAGATAAATGGGAAACGTAACATTTGGTAGAAAGTTGAGAAGCCATTAAACTCTCAATAAGTATAAGCAAACATACAGTTTCAGCTGTCGAATGGAGTCTCTTTCTTCTTTGTTGCTCTTTAAGTCATACCTGTGAGAGGTAAGTAGCATAAGGTTACAATGTGTCGAGATGATAAAGACTACAAATAACTTGCACAGGTTTCATTATCAAGTTAATGGAATGTAGGGCGACGGCTGGTGGAGTTTGGTATGGCGAAACTAGGACTAATCTTATAAATCTCTTGATAGAAAAACATTAAGGCAACTCTCTGATCTCCTAGTTAATGAATGCTTTACTGATGCACTGTTTATTCAACCTTAAACCTACATAACATCAATATCCCCAAAGAAAAAGCTAATATCAATAGACCATGCATGAGTATGAACATAAGGCCGAACAGAAAACCCCCAATGGTAGCCGAAAAAGATAAAACTCATAAAAGTATACAAAAAACAAGGAAAAGTGACAAGATGCTGATTCTTACACTCCAAGAAGGAACGGCCAAACTTCTGGTCTGATGCTTGGATGTACACCCTGAAACAAAAATAAAAATTAGTATATCAAAGTGTCAAAAGGTTATCAACTGCAGATTACAGCAGATTTTTTTCTTATTTAGCAACATACCCCACTACGAACTTTCTTCAGAAATTTGACACCTCCATCACTGAGTCGCCCTTCCTCTGTGAAAAAAGCATTCCATTGTTTAGGTTGAAGAACTCGCTTTCTTCTCCTTAGTGACCACGGTGATCCAATGCTTCCTCTGAAGAAGTAGATGAGCAGAAAATGAGCAACTTCGTCCAGTAAGTTTAGAAAGAAAAAAAATTACATAAAACCAAACCAAATGTAGTGATAAAAAGCTTTCTTTGAACAAATAAGACAGGCTAAATGGTACATGTTATGTCCTATATTCATATATGTTAAAAATAATTGAAAGTATCAATGGAGTTCTATCACACATCAGAAGACCTAAGACTCTTAACCACTTCATCACTACATACAGAAACAGTCCAAGAGATGCCAAGAATTAGAATAAGGACCAGAAGACAAAAGATCATATCAGGCTGCAATTATTCGATCCAACTCTTCATGGTATGCATATTTATGATGCAGAACTTAAACAAAATAGCTTCATTGCTTGGGTTGTAGAAAGAGTTATAACAACAAAAACAGATTTCTGAATTCGATGATAAGAGATTTAGCAACAAAAAGCTTATGTATCTGACAAAATTGCAAAAGAAGAAACACAAATACAAAGCTTGGGGAGTTGATTATCGAGAGTTCCTTTAGGAGTTTATACAAAGTTCATGAAGTTTCAGACTTCCACCTAAGGACCCTTCTAGAATCACTTTGTTTGTTCAATACTAACCAAGAGAGCATGTCATACAAAAAGAGACAACCCAGCAAACAACCTAAAAGTAAACATTAAACATTGGTTACATTTTCCCTCATTATACTATAAAAAGCCTTAGTGCTTCGAGCCTCAAAATCATTATACGCATCAGAGTCTATGAATACAGAATATGGCCAGGACTATGTTCAGCCTGAGAGTCTTACAAGTTCCATGACAAGAAGAGGTAGTGGAAGTACGAGTTAGCAGCTAACATTGGACCAAGAACTCAATCACAATAACCTAACTAACAGAGAATTCTTCGAACCTAAAGGCATGACGATCCAGCCTCGAATTGGTGAGGTAACAAAGAAGCAAGAACCAATCAAATCTATGGATACCAAATAACTACTTAACTAAGTAGTGAACAAGCATTGCTTCTTTGCTTTGAAGAAATCGATTAGAACATAAATCAGATCGTTTTTGTGTGTATACCTACGAGAGTAGACGGTGAAAGCGACGGCCACGGCCATGACGGTGACAGCGACAGCTAAACCAACATTGGAAGGAATAACGGCCGACGACCACAATCCACCGTAGTAGCCATTTCTACCAACGCCGCCGCCGCTGCTACCGTCGGCAAAGACGATCCATTTCCCGGCGATGATCGGGGAGAAGAAGACCTTCGTCAATCGTAGTCGTGGAAACATCATCCCAAAACTAGGGATTTTGCTCACCGAGATTTCTTCTTCTGATTCTCAGAGTAAAATCATAGCAATTTCCTGAGTTGAATTGGATGAAAATTGATTATTGAAAAAGTCGAAGGTCGTTTATAGAAATTGGGCCCACTTTTTTAATGGGCCTTCATACAGTTGGGTCA
>Ga0041059_1003425_pt1 | contig 10869 bp, 8 predicted proteins | sample AraColnosormetaG_FD_56232 | JGI IMG/M metagenome (GOLD analysis project Ga0041059, IMG submission 56232) | Arabidopsis roots microbial communities from North Carolina, USA - Col MF nosort | ecosystem: Host-associated > Plants > Roots > Unclassified | place: USA: North Carolina | collected 2013-09-02 | reverse complement strand
ACCAAATCGAGCCTTAAGATCCGAGAGAGATTGCTCGGTACACATTGATGAACCGGGAGGATTTGGCATTACCGCCTTTTTCTTCTTTTTCCTCTTCTTCTTCTCAGCTTTCTCGAAAGCCTTCTGCTCGTTAAGACGCAAGATATCCTCTGTCTCATTCGGGCCGAAGTAAAGAAAGTCCTCGATCTTAACCGTCGGCATGAGGGGCTCGGACGCATCTTGCCAATTGGATGTCCCAGCTTCATCGACCATAGGAGCAGAAGACCTCCGAACGAGATGCGGCTCGGGATCGTCGGGTAAATCCAATTCCCGAGCGATATCGGCATTGGTGTCTTCCCGAACCGTGAAGGGAGTCGTCTGCTCGGGGGAATTCGATGAAGAAACAGCATCTTCAGAAGACGTCCAAACTGATCTCCGTTTATAGATCTGAGGCAGATCGTCTGGATGTTTTGAATCGCTAGAATCGACAAGAGAAGCGCTCGGGGTCGACGGTGATTGCGAAGAACTCATTCTCGGCTCGGGACGTTAGACGAGAAGGAAAACAACCGGAAAACTCTATTTCTATCCCGGCAAAATCAAAAATAACAAAGAACAACGGGACCTCACCGGAAAAGAAAAAGCAATAGAAATATCAAGATCAGAGAGAAGGAAGCAAACCTCGTTTATTTTCTTCGAAAACTTCAAATGAAGTTATTGAAGGAGTGGCTCGCTGCTTATATAGAGATTTTCAAAGGCGCGTCGGGTCCGCATTAAACATCCAAAACGCGTTCAAGCGCGTGGGCTCGGCAGAAGAAAAAAGATCCGCATGATCCTCGGGAACAAGCGAAAAACGTTTCCACTCCTCAAAAATAGTCGGTGACACGCAACAGAAGTTTGACCGTCCGAGAAGATGAAGCGACAAAAACTAGAAGGTGAACAGTCGGCTCGGGAAATCCATTCATGAAGCTCATCATTCTACTGAATCATTTAGCTGGGGGGCAAACTGTTGGGGTCGGATTTGACCCAGTATAGCGAGCCGACCATACCGCCTCGGGAGCCATATATGAATTATTCCGAACCGGACCAAAACACCTCGGAGTTCTCGTCAAGAGCCCATACCGAGGCGATATCGAGAACGCTTCGGGCAGTCTCATAAAGTAATCCCCGACCCGACCTCGGAACGCCTCGGGGATAAGACTTGGAAAATCAACCCGAGGCGGGCTCGAAAACACCTCGGGATTTTGAAGACCAGGCAAGCACCAATGTATACAGCCTACTGAGTAGCTAACCGGATTTGCTAGCTGATCCTTAGTAGCAACCCTCCTAGTGTCATGTTAAACTCTCGTGCTGCCATTGTTTCTGGCGAGCTTATTCCTTGCCTACCTTGTTCTGGTGACAGTGTCAGTTTCATGTCCCCAAGGACCCGCATGGTTCGAGGATTACTAGCGATTTTACGTTCTTGCACAAGAAACAGAGCTATGTGTTCGGTGGCGGGTTTATTATGTGTTCTCTTGCGATCAGTGGAGGAGATAATATCCAAGGACGCCACTATGATGTGGAATGCAGCAGTTTTTTTTCACTGTATTCAACATTTAGCCGGGCACTCTCTTAGTGTTGATGATTTGTATAGATGGCTTCATGTTATCAAAAAGTCTCTTCCAACAGTGTGGTCAAATCCATTGATAGATGCCTTGGAGAAGGCAATGAATGGAAAGGAATCAAGAGGACCTGCGTGTAGCTTTGAGTTTGTTGGTGAAAGCTCAGGTTTACTTGGTCCAGGAGAAAGTCGCTGGCCTTTTACCAATGGCTATGCATTTGCGACTTGGATTTATATTGAATCATTTGCTGACACATTAGATGCTTCAACCGCGGCAGCTGCAATTGCTGCTGCTTCAGCGGCAAAATCAGGAAAAATATCTAATGCAGCGCCTGCGAATGTACACACTGGTGAGGGTACTGCTCATATGCCTCGTCTGTTCAGCTTTTTGACCCCTGATAATCAGGGAATTGAAGCTTATTTCTATGCACAATTTTTGGTGGTTGAGAGTGGCAGTGGGAAAGGAAGTAAAACTTCACTTCATTTCACTCATGCATTTAAGCCTCAGTGTTGGTACTTTATTGGCCTTGAGCATACCTGCAATCAGGGACTTTTAGGGAATTCAGATAGTGAATTACGGCTATATATTGACGGGTCGTTGTATGAAACTCGACCATTTGACTATCCTCGGATATCCAAACCGCTTTCTTTCTGTTGCATTGGGTCAAATCCTCCTTCTACAACTGCTGGTCTACAACGTCGTCGACGTCAGTGTGCTTTGTTTGCTGAGATGGGACCAGTTTATATATTTAAAGAACCGATTGGTCCTGAAAGAATGACACGATTGGCAACTAGAGGTGGGGATGTTTTGCCTTGTTTTGGCAATGGGGCAGGTCTTCCATGGTTAGCTACAAATGACCATGTCCGTAATGTGGCAGAGGAAAGTAGTCTTTCGGATGCAGAGCTTGGAGGATACATTCACCTACTTTACCACCCATGTCTACTAAGTGGGCGGTTCTGTCCAGATGCTTCTCTTTCTGGAGCAGCAGGTGCTTATATTATACTCTTGATTTTTAATATATCTGAGAAGGCTCTACAAGTCTGAAAAATATTCCCTAGTATGATGTGTTTTATTAGTACTTGTTTTCAGATGCTCATTTGGTTGAGTTTGTTGTATACTTTTATCTGTTCTTGTGCTATCTATATCGCTTTCACTCGGTCTCACTATTCTCCATTTTCATATGAACTTTGTTTTTATTTATCTTGTGTCTTAGGAGATGAGAAAACACCATATTCTTTTTCTGCTGTAGTTTTCGCACTTTGTTATTTGGTTTTCCCTTACTTTGGAAGTTCGTTATTTTTTCTTGATTAAGGCACTCAAAGACGACCAGCTGAGGTAATTGGACAAGTCCATGTTGCAACGAGAATGAAGTCTGGAGTCCTTCTGGGCCTTAGCTTATGGAGGACCCATGTCTTTGCTTCCTCTAACCGTAAGCAGTGTGCACAAAGATAATCTAGAGCCATGTTCTAGAAATGTTCCATCTTCTTTGACAACATATTCTCTGGCTGCACCTATTTTTAGAATGATCTCATTTGCTATTAAACATCCTGGGAACAATGAAGAGTTATCTCGTACTAGGGGGCCTGAAATTCTGGCCACAGTTCTCGGTTACCTTCTTCATTCACTTGCATCCTTTGATATCAAGCACGATAGAGTAGGAGATGAGGAGCTAGTTGCTGCTATTGTTTCTCTTTGCCAATCTCAAAAGATCAATCATGCTCTTAAAGTGCAGCTCTTCTGTACACTATTGTTGGATCTGAAGATATGGAGTGTGTGCAGTTACAGACTCCAAAAGAAGCTGTTGTCATCTCTTCAAGATATGGTTTTCACCGAAGCAACAGCTATGAGGAATGCTGATGCCATTCAGGTACTTCTGGATGGATGTCGAAGATATTTCTGGACAATTCAAGAGAAAGACTCCGTGAACACGTTTTCTCTAGATGGGGATGCACGTCAAGTGGGGGAAGTTAATGCATTGGTTGATGAACTTTTGGTGATTATTGAACTTCTAATGGGAGCAGCATCTCCTTCGTTTGCTGCTGATGACCTCCATCGATTACTTGGCTTTATAATTGAGAGTCCACAACCAAATCAGGTAACACGTTTCTTAGTGATATTTCATAATTGTTAAACATGTGTCATTTCTCAGATCTTTTAATATTTTTTCTCTGACATCATTCAGTTGTTACCTCTATTTAGGTTGCAAGGGTATTGCATCTCATGTTTAGGTTGGTTGTACAGCCAAATGCTGCAAAGGCTCAGACATTTGCAGAGGCATTTATCACATCTGGTGGGATAGAAACACTTCTTGTTCTCATAGCAAACAGAGTCAACACAATGGGCCTGGTTTGTTAAAGTTGGATTCAGTTCCACAAGATAATGAGGGTGACCCTCATGCTCATGATGATAATGTAGGATCTTTGAAGGAAACAGAGTCATTTCAACAAGTAAAAGTGCATGGATCCGAAACTGTCATTTGTGAGACTGGCTCAGTTACCCTCTCCAGTTCCGTGAATGCTGACAGAATATCCTCTGTTTCTGAAACTCCATTCAATAATAATGCAAGAAACAATGTTGACGATAGAGATCGTGTCATGGTTGGGATCATCAGATTGATTGGTGCGTTGATTTCAAAAGGGCACTTAAAATTTTCCGTTGGTGCCAAATCTGATGTAATGAGTAACCTCATGGGTAGTGAGTTTCGTGAAAATGGTGGAACAATGTTTGATTATAAAGTCGCATTGCTTCTATTTGCTCTGCTGAAAGCATTTCAAGCAGCTCCAAACAGATTGATGACCGACAATGTCTACACAACTTTGCTTGGGGCTTCGGTATGACATGTCTTAATATATCTTTCATTTGTTTGATCTATCTTTAAGCGTAGCTGGTTTAATGTCAAGAATTTGGTGGAAAAAGAGAGTCTCTGAGGTGCAACTTTTTTTTAGTAAGATTTATATGTATACCTGGTTTAATGTCAAGGATCTTTCTTGCAGGTTAATGCTTCATCAACTGAGGATGGCCTGAACTTTTGTGATTTAGGTCATCGATTTGAACATCCTCAACTTCTGTTAATCCTCCTGCGTTCTCTACCATTTGCATCTAAGGCACTACAAAATCGAGCACTTCAGGTATAAATGTCATAGTTAAAGACACTTTTGTGCACCAAATGCACTTGTGAAAGTGCTCTACAAACTTCTACTTGTCCGGTCTCTACAATGTCTCCTTCTGAACTCACTTTTTCTACGTCAGGATATTCTATTTTTGGCTTGTACCCATCCAGAAAAAAGGAGTAGTCTGACCAAAATGGAAGAGTGGCCTGAGTGGATCTTGGAGATTTTAATCTCTAACTACGAGGTATAACTCAAACGTTAAAAATTTTAAAGTTCGCCTCCATGATTATTGTATCAGTAATGAGCCAAGTTGGCTATATTTACACTAGTGTGATAAGGCGAGTTACATTTTTTATCTGGCAAGTCTCTTAAGCATGTACCATAAAACTTTAAAAATGCTGACTATTCTGCGTACACACAGAAAGATGCAGGGAAACAATCTGCTTCACCCGGTTCTGCTGAAGAGGAGGATCTGATTCATAACTTCTTGATCATAATGTTGGAACATTCAATGCGCCAGAAGGATGGCTGGAAGGTAAATTTGTTTGTTTCAGCGGTCTACCAGATTAATTCCCTTTCACGTTTTTTCCAAGCTCATTTGTGTTTATTTATATTTTTCGCTACATCTGATTCCTTTTACAGGATATTGAGGCTACAATTCATTGTGCAGAGTGGCTTACTTTTGTTGGTGGGTCTAGCACTGGGGAGAAACGAATTAGGTATTTTCATGCACTACTGCGCCACATTTTACGCGTGCCTTTTGGGATGCCAATAACATTTTGAGTGTCATCTGTTTTTCTTGTCACATTGTTAGTTTGTGAAGGTATCTTTTGGATCATATTGTTGTTGCACTGTAGTGCTTCTTCCATGTATTTTGAGATAAGCATGTTTCTGTTCAATTATATTTACACTTTTTTCCTAATACTTTTTTCAAAGGCGTGAGGAATCACTGCCAATTTTCAAACGAAGACTTTTAGGTGGATTGCTAGACTTTGCTGCCAGTGAACTGCAAGCTCAGGTATAGCTCCTGTTTTATCTTTGACTTATATGGTTAGTTATACAATTCCTTGCTAGAGAAACACGAAGTTCGTCTTACACATGCATTGTATAGTTGACATTGGTCGTACTCTCACAAGAAAATATTGTCAGATCTTTTTTTATTTGCTCTATATTAGCTATAATATTGTTAAAGACAGTAAGCTTTCAAGCCTTGTTCTGTTATGTTGGTCGACTGCTATAATTTAACCTACACATTAAACTTTCCCCAAACAGACTCAAGTTATAGCTGCAGCATCTGCTGGTTTCGCGGCAGAGAGTCTAACACCAAAAGATGCAAAAGCGGGAGTAGAAAATGCTGCACTGCTTTCAGTGTTTCTAGTGGAAAATACAGTTGTGATTTTGATGCTTGTCGAAGATCATTTGCGACTACAAAGCAAGCAAAATTGTGCTGCAAGCGCAGTTGATGTCTCTCCATCTCCTCTTTCACTTGTTTATCCTCCCAACTACCGTTCACACACATTGCCAACGGTCGGAGAATCATCAGAGGTTTCTAGTAGCTGTGCTTCAGTGTCCAGTGATTCAGGAGGGGTCCATTTAGATGTAAGTGGAAATTACTCTCAATTTCTTTCTTCCGGATCAATATCTCCCCTTATTTATTGGCTTTTTTCCTTTTTGTTTTTATAACATCATTTAAGAAAGATAGTTCTGATCATCTGATTAACTTTCTGCTATTTTCCTGCTTTTACTTTTTCTTCAGATACTTGCTTCAATGGCCGATGCAAGTGGCCAGATATCTACAGCCGTAATGGAGCGTCTTGCTGCTGCTGCTGCAGCTGAGCCCTATGAATCTGTTTCTTGCGCTTTTGTTTCATATGGAAGTTGTACCAGGGATTTGGCTGATGCTTGGAAGTACAGAAGTCGATTGTGGTACGGTGTTGGACTACCTTCTAAAACTAGTTGTTTTGGTGGTGGTGGAAGTGGTTGGGACTCTTGGAAGCATGCTCTACAAAAAGATGCTCAGGGTAACTGGATCGAACTTCCTTTGGTTAAAAAATCAGTATCCATGCTTCAAGCCTTGCTGCTAGATGAGTCTGGACTTGGAGGTGGCCTAGGAATTGGTGGAGGATCTGGTACCGGGATGGGAGGGATGTCAGGCCTCTACCAGTTGCTAGATAGTGATCAGCCTTTCTTATGCATGCTTCGAATGGTACTCTTGTCTTTGAGGGAAGAAGACCATGGTGAAGATAGTCTGTTGATGAAAAATTTAAGTTCTGAAGATGGTATAACTGGTGGACTCCAGTGCCCCTTAGGAAATTCTGCCTCAGTAGATATCAGTTCTCAGTTGTCTATGCGACAGTCACCATCAGCTTTATTGTGGAGGTAAAGTAATAACATGTTTTTTCTTACTTCCCTATGTGACTTTGCGAATTATAAACCCATCTGCATTGATACGATTTTGTCCAAAGTATGTTGTCGCTCACTCAAGATTATGACCACATGCCTTAAGCATTTTTAGACTAGACTTTGTCACAAAATTAGAATACAAGGGCATATTTGGCATCTTTTGGACGCCTGACTTGACGTTGCATGCCTTCTAAATGGTTGTTTGCTCATAGAGAATTTAATGTGACTGTTTTTTTTTATCTCCAGTGTGCTCTCTCCCGTTCTAAACATGCCAATCTCTGATTCTAAGAGGCAGAGGGTATTGGTTACTACATGTGTTCTATATTCTGAGGTTAGTTCTCCCCTAATTAAGGTTCCATACTTCAATTAATTATGGTCTGGTCTCACATTTTCATGTTGAGTTTTTGGAGAACGATAATGGAAATTGCTCCCCTAGTCTTCTTTGTGAACTTAATAATGCTCACTTTGTTTTATTTTATGGTTTTTCGATTTTTTGATTCAAAATCTGTTGCAGGTATGGAATGCTGTTAGCAAAGATAAAAGACCACTACGTAAGCAGTATCTAGAGGCTATTTTACCACCATTTGTTGCAATTCTCCGAAGATGGAGGCCTCTTTTGGCTGGTATTCATGAACTTTCCACTGGTGATGGTGTGAATCCCCTTGTCGTTGATACTCGTGCTTTGGCTGCTGATGCACTTCCCATTGAGGTTCCACAAATCTGTTCACATACCCTGTAGTTTCTATCACATATATTTATAGCTTCTGACAGTGCTGCTTCATCCCTTAGCCTAAGGTATTAAACTGTTACTTTTTATTCTAGGCGGCTCTCTCTATGATTTCTCCGGAGTGGGCAGCTGCTTTTGCATCGCCTCCTTCTGCAATGGCACTGGCAATGATAGCTGCAGGGGCAGCTGGTTGGGAAGCGCCGGCACATCCAGCACCTCCAGCGCCTCCACCTCTTAGGCGAGACAGTTCATTACTTGAGCGTAAGAGTACCAAACTTCAGACCTTTTCAAGCTTCCAGAAACCCTTGGAGGCTCCAAATGATGATACACCAGGTCGAGCAAGAGATAAGGCTGCTGCAAATATTGATTCACATTTATTGATTCAACCGCTCACCAGATTGACAGGCGTATGCAAAATGATAAAATAGTGAAAAATCGCTTATGCATGGGAATCCGTGGTTGGCGCAAACTCGTTCGTTACTTGGTGGACATGAGATGCTTCTTTGGACCCTTCGGAGACCATTTATGCAGTCCCAAACACGTAAGCTACGTTGTTCTGGGGTAAATTTAAAACATGTTGAGAACATTTCCAGTGATGTAACATCATCACATATGCAGGTTTTCTGGAAACTGGATTCTATGGAAAGTTCTTCGAGGATGAGACAATGTTTAAGGAGGAATTATTCTGGCACTGGTCATCTTGAGACAACAAGAAACTATGGGGATCAGACATACTTGATGAATAATCACGACTCACCTGTTCTTGCTGTTGAAGCAATATCAAAGGAAATAATGTATGAAGATGATGAACATGGAGATGCCGATGATCTTGAAATAGAGGGTAATGTTGGAGAACGCAAAGGGGAAAACGAAGAGAGAAGGTCTGGCTCACTTGAGGATGCAATAACACTGTCAACTGGAATCAACGATCATCGACCTTTGAGTGAACAGAATATGGTTCAAAATTCTACAGAAGTAAAAGATCTCAGTGAACTTAAAGAAAGGATTGTTCTTGAAATTTCCTCTACTATGGTCCGACCACTAGGGGTTGTGAAAGGAACCTTTCAAGTATGCTCTCACTAACACTACCTATTTATCTTTTGAACAAATAGCTGACACAAATGAGTATTCCATTGATGACCAAGAAATAAAACAGAGCATAAGTGACCAGATTTTGTAATGTTTGTTTTCTGTCTTTCTCAGATCACAACACGGAGAATAAATTTTATTGTTGACATCAGAGAAGACCAACATTTGGATGAAAAGTCAGACGGTTCAAAATCAAGAGACGAAGAAAGAGATCGAAGTTGGCTGATGTCTTCTCTTCATCAGATTTATAGCCGACGGTAAAGTTCATCATTAATGTTGTCTCTAGCTCACTATTTCCTCCGCATTATCATGTAAATAGATGGAGACCTATATCTTTGTTAATATTTTTCTTTCACAGATATCTACTGAAGAAGAGTGCTCTTGAACTATTTATGGTGGATCGCTCAAACTTCTTCTTTGATTTTGGGGTATCTAAAAAACTCTCTCTGTTACATTACATTATTTGATCTCTTTCGTTGGAAATTTCAAGTTTCTAGCTCCTCTCACTATATGATGTTTGATGAAAACTATAGAACACCGAGGGACGAAGAAATGCTTGTCGGGCTATTGTTCAAGCAAGGCCTCCTCATTTGAAAAATATTTACTCGGCAACTCAGGTTTTTTTTTTTCCCTCCGTTTGCCCATTCTTTAGTGCATGGTGGACAAAGCTAGGAATCAAGCTGAGTAAATTTTTCTCAATGCTGCAAAACTTACATAAAACGTTTCCTTTTTAGAAGCCAGAACAAGTTTCGAGAAGAACACAGTTAATGGAGCGTTGGGCTAGATGGGAGGTAACCAGAGAATATCCTTTATCTCCATCATGCAATTTCATTTTGTTCCCTTGAATAACATCTGGCAGTAACTCTCGCTGGATACTTTGCATCTTTTCTGCAGATCAGCAATTTTGAGTACTTAATGCAGCTCAACACATTGGCTGGGCGTAGTTATAATGACATCACTCAGGTAAATCTCGTGCTAGTTAAAATGTTTTTTCTTATAATCTTTGATATCATTTTCTCTTTGGTTATCTTGATCTATTTTTCATATCTTTGCAGTATCCTATTTTCCCATGGATTTTATGCGACTATGTATCAGAAATTTTGGACCTATCAAATCCATCTAATTACAGGGATCTTTCCAAGGTGGTATTATTAGTAATTTATTATTAGTAGTTTTTCGCTTTATGCTTGCCTATAGTTATCCATAAACCTATAAAACTGGTTGTAATGTGGATCCGTATATGTTCAGCCAATTGGTGCACTGAACCCGGAGCGGCTGAAAAAGTTTCAAGAAAAACACTCTAGCTTTGAAGATCCAGTCATCCCCAAATTTCATTATGGTTCACATTACTCAAGTGCTGGAGCAGTAAGTTATCTTCTCTATGATATCTGCCATAGTTTTTATCATTTCTTCTCTTACATTTTCTTCGTTTTAAAACTCTGTTCCTCCTATCACCAAAGAAAGACAATAATTAGTATTTTGATTTGCAAGAGGATAGAGTTTTCACTAAATACTAATGATGGTCTAATAATTTGTTATTTCTTGTGTGTAGGTGTTGCATTATCTAGCTAGAGTCGAACCTTTTACAACCCTTTCGATTCAACTGCAAGGTAGAAAGTTTGATCGTGCAGACCAAATATTTTCAGACATTGCAGCCACTTGGAAAGGAGTTCTCCAAGATATGAATAATGTGAAGGAGTTGGTAAGACTTGGTTCCTCCCAAAAACATTCAAACGAGTATCCATAATCGCCGTCCTTTGCTTTGCAAGTGAAGAGCCTAGCCATATTTATTTTGCTTCCTCATTTTCGTATATTATACGACCATCTATCTTTAGGGTTTATGAACTTACGGACAAACCCGGAATTGTTCAAAAGTTTCAGGAAAATTTATTGCAAATGGTAAATTCAGTTTGTCTTTGGCGTTTTAGTTACATTCGTTTTTCATGGTATCAACATTAATGTG
>Ga0041059_1003424_pt1 | contig 10873 bp, 6 predicted proteins | sample AraColnosormetaG_FD_56232 | JGI IMG/M metagenome (GOLD analysis project Ga0041059, IMG submission 56232) | Arabidopsis roots microbial communities from North Carolina, USA - Col MF nosort | ecosystem: Host-associated > Plants > Roots > Unclassified | place: USA: North Carolina | collected 2013-09-02 | reverse complement strand
TCATTCAAATTATAATTGATGAAAGCTCTAAACATGAATCATTTGTGTTCAAGTGTTTGTCATGTTTCACCATTACTCCATATGGTCAAGTTTAAGTGGATGAGTTATCATGGACACAAACTATCATTATCTACTTGGATTTAGCGTGTTGATGTTTGAAAGTAATGTCTACAGATTGTTCTTGTGTTTTGGAGACCTATATGATTATTAGTTTCTACATAATGAAATCGTGTTGGAAGCTTTGATAATAACATGTCCACTTAGACGTGACCATGTGGAAATAATTGATTCTCGTATGCAAAGTAAAATACTCTTAACTTAGAAGTTCAACGATATTATCAATTTATCGAGCCAAAATCATATGATACCAAACAAGCTGATCAAATGGATATAAAATTCAATACTGGAATTGGCCAATTTGGTTTATTCACAACCTGGTGGTTCATGAAATCGAAAAATAAATTATTTAAGAGCAAAAACAGAAAACGATAGAAAAACGAAGAGGATGTGAATATGTGATGATATTACCATGGCAGTTCTTTAAATCCAACAGATCCTCTCTTATAAAAATCAGATTCATATTCTGAAGTTGGTGATCTGAAAAATTCTCCTTAATCAAAGCAGACACGGAGAAATCGGGAGATCCGATTAACTGGAAAAATAAAGTTGAATCTGATTGTTCAATCAATCTCTCTTTTTGTAGAAAGCTGATGATTTGTTGAAGAAGGAAGAAAGAAAGAAGTTGATGATTTCTTCTTTGCAAACGTTCAACAACTTTTTTCTCTCTTTAATGGCGTAAAAAAAATGTAAATTTTGAAGATTTGTTTTCTTGATTTTTTATTTTTGATAAAGCGAGAGAAAGAGAGAGAATGGATACGAAAAAGAGAGAGACAAAATCTCAAGGGTAATTTTGTCTATTTTCTCACCAAAAACAAGATAAAGTGCCTAAACTCTTAAAAGTGTCTAAAACGGAAAAACATTTCTTAAAAGTGCCTCATAGTGTCACATTCCCTTTATTTTATTATTATTCTATTCGATTTCTAGTTACTTCAAGATTTTTCCAGTTGTTAATCTGAACTGAAATTTACTTCAAAAAAAGCTGTATTTATTTAGTACGTAGAGTTTTTCATGTATGATTTTAGTGGAGTTTATTATTTACGGACAAATCTGTAACGTAGTTAACCTATGCGATAATCGTTATTTCCTTCAATTCGGTGAGGAATAACAATAAAACATGTTCTTTTATAGTGGATTGCGGCATAAATGCGATGTTAGACGTTATATTTCTGTAAATTCGACATCATCTTTTTCTAGCATCCTTATCTTCAAAGAATATAAAGACTTAAGACCTAATCTAGTTGAGTAAGGTATGAGATTCGAGTTTTTTCTTTTCCAAATTTTCGTGACTACTATAAGTAATATTAAATTATGAAGTGAAATTGTAATCTATCAACCAAAAGCAAAGAAAGAGAGGGGGAAAAAACACAAGGAAAAAAATGGCTCAATTGGCTGCTTTGTCGGGAAAGCAAGCTGATGAGTACTTGAACGCAAGGCCGAAATATCCTACAATATGGTACAAAGTGTTGGCTGGTCGAACCAGCAACCATAAGGTGGCTTGGGATGTTGGGACCGGCAACGGTCAGGCTGCTATTGGGGTTTGTTTTCTTTCTAAAACAATAGTGTTACTTTGAACCTTTTGAAGTTTTGATACATTTCCTTAAAAATACTTCAAGCCACGATCAATTTTTATGTGAAGCCTAAATGAACTAATCGTACGTGAGTCAAATATATATTGTGTAATTAGGTCGCTGAGTACTACCAGAAAGTGGTGGCAACTGATATAAATGAATCACAACTCCAACGTGCAATGAAGCACCCAAAAGTCACTTACTATCACACTCCATCATCAATGTCCGACGACGATCTAGTGACTCTACTCGGTGGAGAAAACTCCATAGATATCATAATAGCCGCTCAAGCTCTTCACTACTTCGACCTAAAGAGATTCTACCCCATAGTGAAACGTGTTCTTCGTAAACAAGGCGGTATCATCGTAGTTTGGGTTTACAACGATCTCATCATCACCCCAAAGGTTGATTCCATCATGAAACGTCTTGTGGATTCAACATTACCTTACAGAAACCCGACTATGAATTTGGCGTTTGATGGTTATAAAACAATAGAGTTTCCTTTTAAAAACATTAGGATGGGGACTCAAGGAAGGCCTAAAGCTCTTGACATCCCACACATGCTTTCGCTAGATGGATTTCTAGGGTTCTTAAAATCATGGCAGCCTCTAGTGAAAGCAAAGGAGCAAGGAGAGGATCTTTTAACTTCTTATATGATTGATGAGTTTAAGGAAGCTTGGGGTGATGATGAACAAGTCAAGGATGTTCACTACAAGGCATTTATGCTTGCAGGGAAACTTTAGGTAATTAATATATGTTCCCCTTTGAGATATATATTAACTATATGTCATACACGCATGTCATCAATGATCAATCGAATTAGGATTGAAAACTTATGTTTAACAGGTCTTGAGAGCAACCTGGTTGATTTAAATGCGGATCATTACTTTGTATAACTTTCGTTTCTGTATAAATTAATATATTAATTAATATATTTATAGCACTGTAAATATAAAGATGTTATATATAAATAAAAGGTTAATATAAGCAAGATGCTCATATCTGAAATAAATTTCTTCACAAATTGATTTTCATTAGTTACACTTACCCAAATAACACTATTTAATAAATCTAATTCAAAAATTTAAAATAGTGAATAAACTAATTGATCGGCATAAAAAAAATTGTGGCTATAGTTTTGTACACTTCACCTAAAAAAGTTCTTACAGTTTTTTACTGTCTAAAAATAGGAAAAAAATAATTACAAAAGAGAGAAAAGTCAACATTACACAAAAAAAAAATCAATTTGGAAAAAAATCAGAGTAGGTTAAAAATGAATTGGGCAAAATTCCGTGAAACTGGGAGCCCAGAAGACACCGACATGTCTTCTACTCCGATCTCGTCCGACACGACGGCGGTGTCCAAAGTGATCGATCCAAATTACGTATTAATGGTTGCTGATTTCTTCAAAGCTATTTCCCCAGACGAATCTTGCAACGATTTCACCTCTTTCGACTCTTTCTCCGTCTTATTTCAAAACAATACCAGAGCTCTCTCCATCGCACGCGGCCGTGTCTCGTGCTCCGTCACCGTCACGCCAGGCATATCCGTAATCATCTTCTTCTCTCTAATTAGATCAAATGGGTTTCGTAAAGTTTCGATCTTTGATTTGTAAAATTGATTGGTTTCGTTGTGAAAACAGAATTTCTTTAAGGGGTTACATGGAGGAGCGGTGGCATCAATTGCAGAGAGAGTAGCGATGGCTTGTGTGAAAACTGTTGTGTCTGAAGACAAACATCTGTTCATTGGTGAATTGAGTATGTCTTATCTCTCTTCTGCTCCTATTTCGGTAAGCCACCTAACATTCATTCTCGTCTCTCTTAAGACTCTCTCTGATCTTCAAAGCACAGAAGCTTATATTGTTTGAGATTTATTTTGCAGAGTGAATTGTTGGTGGAGGGAACGGTGGTGAGGACTGGGAGGAATCTGTCGGTGGTGACTGTTGAGTTCAAGATCAAGGAGACCATGAAAGTCACTTACCTATCTCGTGCTACTTTTTACCATTCTCCCATCTCTAAGCTTTAAAGCTTTTTCACATGCTCAGTGATCTTTTGCTGATCTATTTACATTCTTCTGTTCAATAAAACAAGATTCTGTATACAGATATTACTGTCTTTAATCAGTTTATACAACACTACTACATTATCATCCACCTACGAAGAATTTTGCATCCCCATTTAGCAGAGTATGACAAGGTGAGATCTCTGAAGTCTCTAAAGTAATCAAGTGCAGTGGTTTGACATAGATACATGAATGGATGCCGTTTGTGTTGGAAAGTATAGATCTATGGAAGAGCATCCGGGAACCAGGTTTAGGCCTCAGGCGTATATTGCTTAGGAAAAGGCCTCATCACGTTTCTCGGTGTTTCCATCAAGGACACCAAGTAAGATTTCCTGAAAATGGTAACTTGCATGATTCTTACACGAAATCAACCCATCTATCAAGCTAGCTGTAATTAGATTGGGGGCCTCAAATATTTAGTAAAATGGTGGTGGTGCATCAGATGTGTCACAGCCTGTGAGAGAGAAGTACAAAAGGAATCAATGTTTAAATTGGTAGTGTGCCACAACAATCTCACATACAGGTCCTCTTTTATTGGTCACTTGCTGCTGCTCAAAATGTTTTCACCTGCTTCCACTAGCGTCTATCATCACTTCATCGCAAGATTTCTGGTTAAGAAAATGCTCAGAGACCCAATTCACTGACAAATGTAGATCTTTTAATATTGAGTTCCTGATAACATGCTCAAATTGGGTTTACGAAACTGTAAGAACCAGAAAGCCATGCCATATTGCCATCCCATACCGTGTGGTAGAGAGCTTAAATGGAGCAATAAGATAATTGGGCTATTGATATAATTAAGTGGGCTTTTGCCCATTTATCACTGCTACCCAGTACCCAACTACCCATGTACGCTTTTCTTATAAGTTCCTACACATTATCCCACATCGCTAATATGACAAAAAACACTTGATTGTATATAAAGTGTGAGGAAGCATTGTTGGTCACGACCTTACTTGAACAGGATCTGTTCTATAGGCTCGTACCTCTGTTTCCTTGATTTCTAAGGAGACAGGCCCTTAACCCTGGTTGATGAACCATGGCCGTGCGATCAGAGCGTGATTGACGGCTACGATCGTCTTAGGACGCATCTGGTGCTGTAGAGGATCGTTACTCGGCTCGGTTCTACCTTGCCGGGGTGGTTGCACGGCGGTCTGACAGGTTCCATTTTTTTTCACTCCTTATATTGTCTTGTGGGATGTTTTGAGATGACCACCAAATTTGATATTCGAGCACGATTTTTAAAATTTTACAGTAATGTGGGTATTTCGTCCCAAGTCAACCACTTTATATGTACAACTCTACATTCCCTCTACGAAGATAGTGCATCCCAATAATGAGCAGACTATGAGAAGCTAGCAGAGATATTCTTCTTTTTTTGGTTTAAAGAAAAGCTAAAGTCTGTCAAGGAATCAAGTCCAATTGGATCCTGCACTGAATACCATTCGTGTATGAGGCATGGAACTAACGAAGGAGCATTCAGGAACACCTGCTTTGAAAAAAGGCATCACCATGGTACTCGTCAATGGAATCTCTAGCTTGTGTAGACCAGGATTTACATAAAGCCACAAGTAGGAGCTAGCTCATGTAAATGGAGAAATGCAAAAGTGATTTGAGAGCACTGATCATCACAAATCACATTAAAATAATGATGCTTATGAACATACCTCATCTAGAAATCTCTCAACAACCCTAAAAAGTATCTCTGTGTCTTTCGGTTTTAGCAAATTTTACATGTAATAATGAGAATGCGGATATTCATAATTCTGTTTCATTTCATCGTAATGAACTCGGAAATTCATAAGCCCATCTTGAATTCCTCATAATTGCTGTCTTGACCTGTTAAAAAACAAACAAACCAAGAGTCAACCTTGACCTGTATACCATCGTATTGTCTTAGTCGTATCCATGTTTAATTTCGATAGTGTGAATATATGTACGAGTTATAGACGATATATAACACTTTTTGATCGTTTTGTGATTAAATCACATGACATAAATTATATGTCATGTCAAGGCTAATATCCAAAATTTTATGAAAGAAAAGAGAACAATTTTTTTCCTATTAATAACAAAAATGATCATCATTGACTAAATCATATGATATGTCCAAGTTTATCCTGTGATACGATGCAACTGTTGTTTCTTTCCATTTTTCCAAATTATAGACCATTAAATGTCAACTGGGATACACAGTACACTGCATCAGTGCATTCAAAATTTCCAATGACAATTACTAGCTCTGGACCAAAAAATTAAGTACCGCTAATCATTTTTTCATTTAATGAAAGATTGGTAAGATGTGTTATGAGGTCACCGAGTATCATGTCACGCACATGACTCTGCATTATCTGACAGAGATGCAAATGAGAATCATAAGATAGAGTAGATATGTGGAAGTTCGTGGAAATTTAGATTTTATAGACTTGCTATAGGTATTTATAGGTCAACTTCTTTTAGTGTAGCTTTCCGGATATATATGCAACGTAAGGCACAATTTTCGTCTAATAATTACTAATAAATTCATTCACCTAACTTTATTTCGAATTTGATAAGATTATGAAGTGACTAGGTAACAATAAGATGTACTAATTTATAGGCTCTAACCGGTGAAATCATTTGTGGGGAATAAGCCAAATTATACGCTTAAACATGAAGAATGATGCTGACATATAATCTTTTTTCTTGGTGGATATGCTGATCATATATAATCTGTTAAATAATTAGCATTTAGCAAATATGTTAGCAAATTAACCATAAAACAATATTTTTTAAGAATTTTATTTTTTGATAATAAATATTAGCTAACTTGGTATATATAAAACCTAATACCGATCTTTAGGTAATTAGATGGAAACATATGTTGGCAAATGGGTGAGTTCATAATTTTAACATAAATGTAAATTGTTCAAAATTTCTCAATGTAACAGCTAGGTTTTTGTCTTGATTTCACTGTCTTTATCGAATACTGTAGTAGGTTTCCCAGCCACTGCCTTTTTTAAATATATGTATGTAATATTTTTCTAAGGCTCGATCGGAATCAAAATGGAAAATCCCCACCATATCCTATCAAAATGGAAATACACATCATATCCTATCATTTCCCTTTGTCGCATATGTAAAAACACTATTAAATTCGTTGTCAGGAACACTTGAAAGTGGCTTCGATCGGTGACTTTAGTCTTTAGATGAAGTCAATGGACTTGGCAATGTTTTTTTACCCAATATTTCCGGTTTTATAAATCTAGTGAAGTTCCAGACACTGTGATTTAAACATTATTTCGGAGGAGACTAAGTTATCCGTTTTAGTCTCTAACCAATTTAGACGTATTTAGAGTTCAGTTCCAAACTTCACAACTAATAAGAAAAGAAAAGAAAAAACAACTTCTTATGGTTGATATACGAATTGATTCAGTTTCGATGGCTATATGATACACGCCGATTTAATTACTTTGGTAGCAAATTAGACCCTTAATTTGAAGAAATAGATAAATTTGCAAACCTAGCTACCAATGCGATTAATCGATTATATATCAGATATCATTGTTTCACCAAGAAAAAACACTATAATTATTCAGTGTCAGAATATTTTACACGCAAGTACTATAGTTGATAGATCGCACTATAATAAAATTATCAGATGGGGTTTTAATTCCACAAAGTGTGCTGACAAACACATGGTGACGTCACACATTGTGATCCATGCATGCATGAAAAATCCAAGGCATGCTAGTATAAGATTAGACAACGTAACTCCTCCTGTTATAACAATATGATCATTACCCTTTTATAGTACATATGGCCAATCTATCTCAAATTTATACAAACTAGTATATAGCACACCCATACGTTAATTAAAAACACAATGTAAATCGGTTTGATATTACAAGTTAGCTTTTTGAACATTAAGGGCTATTATATTTATCTTTTATTAAAAAATGATAATTAAGGGGCATTTCCACATAGAAAAATATATGTAGTATATATAGAATCGTATATATGCGACTATGATCAGTTTGCGGCTCTCGAGTGTTGTGGGACGTTAAGTTGTTCTTCCTCCAAATCGAATGGCCGTAAAATGTTAGCTTTTCAGATTATGAGAAGACTTTTTGAAAACTTGACGCAAAGATTAGAAAATTGAAGCTGTCGAGTTAATGTATTTTGCTCTACATCCAAATTTTTTTTTTAATACTTGAAAAAAGATATACAATGCGAGTAGAAAACAAAATACAACGTTTCATGGAAATCAACAAGAGAAAAAAGGTTCCAACGAAATTCGTAACTGCAGGTTAACCCAAACAGATGTTTCCAATACATGAGAAATTCGAAAGTTATGTTTTTTTTTTCTTTCTGCAAATGATGTTTTGATGATATATATGCGGTACATATTTTCAAAAATAGATATTATATTTTTTAAGGCATATATATTACGTGGTGAAGACTTAATTGTAATTGTACCTTACGTGCAAACATGATCACATAATCATCATAAGAAACCATAAATTTCTTTACTATTTGTTTTACTATCTTCACTTTAAATTGAAGTTTATTTTTTTGCACAACCTGTCCAAGAATTAAGGAATGGTACAAGTGTACAACCGTACAAGTAGGACATGGAGTCAACGACTCCCCCAATATTTTCCATGAGTTTTCGTTCCACTCGTAAAAAAAGAAAAAGACGAAAGTAATCTATACGTATTAGATAATTAGTATTTTTGATTGTTTGATAAAGTCTACGTATTTGAATGTCTAAGTAAATTCCAACCTTCTTAAACAAAAGTTAACTCCATTTACACTAAGAGGTCGTACGAAAATATATTCAAATGAGTTGAATAATTCTTGATCAATATTTGGTGAAAAGTTATAACTATAGTTTCCGTTCAAATAAACGTTTTGCGAAGGAATTTTCCACATAATTTTCTCACAAGTTAAGTTTTTTAACATCAAGAAAAAGTATTTTGATGTTATTATCCTGAGTATGTAAGTTCTAATTAATATCTAAAAATATAATTAAGACTCTGTCGACAACTAAATATCAAGGCCATATAGAGCATACTTAACAAAAAAAAAAAACTTACACCATAATACGATACGAGTATGGACACTTCATAATTTTAGTAAATTATTTAGAACATGATTACCACATTTTATTTTATACGACAAAACTACATGGATTTTAGGAAATCTTGAGCTGGAGTTGAGATAAAAAAGAGTCAATTTCAAAAACGAATAATTAAGTAGATCTTAAGGAAGAAATAAACGAGTACTTTCCTTTATACAATTATACTCGTGTTTCATCGTAGCTGCTGGTACGCGCATTTTTTTATAACAACGAACGTTCTCGCGTCTCGCCGCGTTTATCACGCTGCTGGATTCAACTCGCTTATGCGGTTATGCCACATTGTTTTAATTCCTTTTTGTCGTATTACACTTTTAACTAGACAACATTATTCAAAAAACAAATTGTGTTTATATTAATTAGAAATCTTGAGATTGATGTTACGTAAATAAACTAACATCGTGATTCGCGAGATTCGAAATGTCATATAATCACAAAACTAAATTTTTTTTTTTATTATTATTATACTAGTAATAAAATACTCAGAATTTAGTTTATTTTATATTAAAAAATGTTTTTAAAAATGTAAATATATTTGAGAATTTATGACCACTTATAATTTATAGTCCTTTTCATAATTTACACATTCATCTAAATAGAAGAAAATGAAGGAGTAATATTTAAGCTGAAGCACAAAATTATATATGAACTAACACAGCAAAGAGTTAAGTATTATTTATCAAAAAACAAAAAATAATGATTCATTTGAAAACAGTTTTATTGTTTTCATAAAATATATTCAAACAATTTTATTTTATTTTTTGATATAAAACCGAATTCAAATGAACAAAATACTAATCTAAAATTTAAACGTAATTTCCTTGTCTTTTTTTTTTGTTGTCTTTGCCCTTTTTTGTTTGGTCGACTTCTTTATATCTTGATAATGAGCTGGCGGGAAAAAGAGAAGAAATCTCCGAGCGACTTCTTTCCAAACTTCCTTGTCACCTTCCTAAGTGATGTTGTCTATATATAAACTTGTTCTTTCATTCTACTTAATGATTAGACCAACAAATAAACATTAAACCCAAATGATATATTTTGGTAGATCAATCGACAATCATTATACAACAATGATGACAAAAACATTGGAGATTGATTTGAGATCAGCAGAAGGGCTTAAGCTAAACCGGAGACCCATCAAGAAAAAGACTTTCGCCGTCGTAAAAATCGACGAGAAATGTCGAAAATCTAATCTTGACGAATCGAGAAGAAGCAATCCTACATGGAACTATAAATCAGAGATGCCCATCAATGGTAATGAACAGTTTATCTTCATTGAGGTATTTTATCGAACAGGTTCTGGGCATGATAAAAAAATCGGAGAAGCTAAAATCCCAACGAATGATTTCATGGGAAGGTATTCACCTGAAGGTCACTTAAACTTCTTGAGCTATAGATTGAGAGATGAGTTTGGTGATAAGTGTGGGATCGTCAATCTTTCGATTTTGGTTAAATCGGATCCCACCAGAGATTACGGCGCGTGTTCGTCCCAAGCGGCGGTTACTGGTTTGTGGAGGCCGAGATTAGAGACGGCATCGATTGATGGATACGGTGGCCGGACTGTTACCGGAGTTCCGGTTTGGGGTCTGTATCAACGCCAATTTTAAAATCTTTTTTTTTTGGGGGGGGATGCACATATTATTAATTCTTCGTCTTTGTTCCATAGATTTTCCCAATTTGGAATTGAGGAACAAAGATGTGTGATTAATTTTTGTTATAATACTCACGAAACCAAAATTGAAAATAGAAAAGTCAAATTTGTTCGACGATGATATCTAAGAACTTGTTGTTATAGTTCGTGCATGGTGTGTTTGTTGGAAGAAGAAAACAAAAAAAAAAAAGTCTTGCAATTGTTCTGGTTTGTATTTAATGATTGTGAGTTATTGTAACGTTACTTGCGTGGTGATTTGTTGCGGATATGATTAAACAAATATCTAGTGGTATGTTTATAATCAATTTAAATTGTTTTGAGAATGTTACGTCATATAATCTTTTTTTTTTTTTT
>Ga0041059_1003423_pt1 | contig 10880 bp, 13 predicted proteins | sample AraColnosormetaG_FD_56232 | JGI IMG/M metagenome (GOLD analysis project Ga0041059, IMG submission 56232) | Arabidopsis roots microbial communities from North Carolina, USA - Col MF nosort | ecosystem: Host-associated > Plants > Roots > Unclassified | place: USA: North Carolina | collected... | reverse complement strand
TTTTTTTTTTTTGTTTGGCCGGTTAAAAAACAAAAGTGAATCTTTTTTTTTATTCAATTGATTCAATTGTATATCCATAAAAGTCTATTAATCATTTGATAACCGAAGTTTGCAGACGTTAAATAAATAATTTAGAACAAAAATTTCGACTTTTTTTACTAACATTATTTCGAGATATAAATGCAAGACTTTAAGATCAACTTCTTATATATATGCAAGGCAAAATAGTTTTTGTTTTTTGATAAGACAATCTTTATCTCTACATTAAAGAGGCAAGCCAATGTAGTAGAAGAAGTGAGTTGAATAATCTCATTATGGAAGAGAAGCTGTATGATGATGATGATGATGGTGTTTTGGATGGAGTTTTACCTGCAATTGCTGGTGAAACTGCATGGCCTCCTCTGCTTTGTTGCTCGTCTGTTGGTAATGGATTTGGCGATGAAGTGCTTCCCGGTGAAGCTTGAGGCGGCTCTATCTTATCTTCTTGACCTGCATAAAACAACCCCGGTATCATTCGATTTAGCTTTGGATCCTACAAGAGATCTTAGTACTAATGTTCTGTTAAAATCAAAATCTTACATTTAGAGGGTGACCAGCCTAGCTTCATGTTCTCTCTATCGAAAACCATTCGATACCCTCTCATGTAGTTCTCTGCAAAAGAAAAATATAAAGTGTACTTAATGGAGGATATTGGTCTGAGGATGTAAGAGAGAATATGTATAAGACTAATACATACGTCCTATGCTTCCTATTCCTTCTTGTCCACTAGGACTGATAGGCAAGCAAAATTGAACAAGCCCCTGAAAAGTGGTTTATGACGATGTAATACATCAAAATCTAAATCTTGTTTTAATTCTTTCTAGCAGGAATCATAAAATGTGTTTATATGGTCTAACCTGACTTTGTTGGAATACAAACAAAGGTTTGTGAATCACGAATGTGTTATTGTGTGAAAACTTGAGTTTGATCGCTGGCACCTTTGGCTCAGCACTGTCTCCATCAAAACAAAAAGGAGAATCCAAAAAACATTAAGAGAAAATTATCTGTATAATAAACCAAGTAAGGAGCTTCTTTATCTATATATCTGTTTTATAGAATTAGTGTACCTAGATTCATAGCAATACTCCCATGAAACACCTTCGAAGTTCTTACTCGTAGCGTTTATATGTCTGTCAATCTCAAGTGCAACTTTTCTGTATATTTCTTCCGGTAGATAAGTAAATGATTGTCCACTGTCAATAAAAGTTGTGAAGCTCGTCTGCTTCAGACACGAGTTGCCAATACAACAAGCCTCCACACCCACAATGTAGCCTGAACTGTAAACAAAAATCAACATAAGTTACTAATTGATAAAGCTGTCATAAAATGGTTAAAAAATAAAAACCATAAGTATAGAGATCGTTCATTACTATTTGTTGTTGTCAAGCTGGAGGAATGGGGTTGATTGTTGTATTGACGGTCCCATGTCACCGAAGTAAATTCTCCCTGAATCTTCCTCATCAAAGCACAACGAGAACGAGTTTCTCATGAGTCCCGCTTTAGAGAGAAAACTTGGAACCGAGATTTCTGCAGGTCCTAAACCCATCAAACCATCAGGGGCAACCCCATCCAAGTAGTCCCCACTTTGCTTCTTACCACATCTGCAATGTAAAGACACACTTATCAATACTCGGCTCAAAACACAAACAAACATCTCGCATACAATAGTAAACGCAAAACGCACCCTATAACAACTCGAGCCTTAACAGAGGAGGAACCATTCATCAGTCTATTGTTAGTATTATATGTAAGATGCAAGATGTCTTCAACAAGTAATCCTGAGCTCGAGGTGTTTCCACTAAGGTAGTTAACAGTATAAGGGCATTGCTCCTTTGGGCTCTCACAATCTGAAGCAGAATCACACAGCTTATGGCTGCACAGAAAGACTTTGCTGGTGCTTGAACTTGATGGATTATACTCGTTCAGATCTTTAGTAGCCTGCAGAACATGTGCCCCCAAACACGAGGAAGCATCTGCCAATCAATCAACTGGAAATAAGCGCTAACCGGTCATCATTTCACTATCTTAACTCTATATTTAAGTAACATATGCTTATCATTATATTTCACATACCAGGCTGCTATAATAAGTGGATGTTAAAGGAGCACATTGCACACAGTTACAAGGAATCCAAAGTAGATTACTTCCAGTATCTAAAGCCACAAGAAACGATACACTTGGAGTCCCTATGTCGATCCATGTATAGTGTAGCCTGAGTAAAACATCAAACACAAAACTCATATAAGGCAACAAATCACTACTAATCTACAAAATTCAAGAACTTAGCATAATTATCCAAAAAAGAAGTAAACCCAAAGGAAAAGACTATGTAGCAGATTGAGTTAGTCAAAACACGACTTTTCTTCGGAATCGAATCTAAAGGTACAAAATTTAGAAACTTGAAGAAAAAAAGAGGAATTTTTTTTCTTTCTAATTTTAGAGTGAAAATGAAAGAAACAATGTACCATCCAAAGTCATTTCCAGAAGATATAGTTTTGCTTCCTTCAGATGGAACAAGAGACTGAACCTTAGCACCAAGATTCATTCTCTGTCTTCGGAAATCACTTTCAGCCAGTAACCGATAATACTCTAAGCTCTGTTTATTCGGCAACGAATCCGACGAACTCGGAGTCTTAATCGACGCTCTTCCTTCGTCGGAGAAGCGATGAATCAGCCTTGATGAGAATAAGGAAGCTAGAGTCTCCTCTGTAGCTAGAAATAGCACACAGAAGAGTAAAAAAGCAGATCGTGACACCATTTTTTCGAGCTAGGGTTTTGCTGAAACAGGAAACAATTCTCAGATTAACACGACCTAGCACAGCTAATGTACAGTAAACAAGCAAACAATCTAGAGAAATTGGATTCTTAATCGAAGGATATTTGTAGAAGAGAGATATTATATCGAGAGAGTGTGAATGTTGGTCGGAGAGTTATGACTGACTGTTAGAGTGAGAGTGAGAGAGAAGAAGAAGAAGCTTAACGGGAAGAAATCGAGGTTGTAAAATGACGTAAATACCCCAAGCGGTGTACTTTACACGTGTACTCAATCATATGTCCGGTTTTGGTTTTGGGAATTACGGTTTTGTCTTAAATCATTTATTAAAATTACGTAATTACCCTGAATGAAAGGTGTGATATATGACACGTGTACTCAATTGTTCGATTCGGTTTGGTTTAACATCGTTCCGTCGGCTACCATTAGAAAACCTAATTTACATATAAAACCCTAAGCCGATCAAAAAAACCTTTGCATTTGTCGGGAAAATCGCCGGAAAAATGGGTTACGGGAAGCATAATCGATCTAAAGGAGGTAATTCAAGTCGTGGTCGGACTGATAATCTTGCAAGGTAAATCTTATCTTTGCGAATTGAGGTTTAGCTCTGTTTTCGATTTGTCGTAGTTGAGTAATTGTGATTTCGTTGAAATTGCAGGGAAGATGAATCGCTTCCTCTTGATCAAGGTACTGAAAAGTTGGATTTTTATGTTGTGTGGTGGTTATGTGATCTGCTTTAATTGTTTTAGTATTACTACCAGTACCAGTAATGCTCTTATTGGGTGATTTTTTATGTAGAACCTGAGGATGAAGCACCAGTTCCAAAAGTTCAATTGGCAATGTGGGTATGCATAGTTTCCTTTATGTTTTATTCAAAGCCAATGAAACTTCGAAGAACAAATTGTTGCTTCAGTACTCACAACTGTGTTTTTTTTGTTTAGGATTTTGGTCAATGTGATGCAAAGAGGTGCACAGGTCGTAAGCTTGCTAGATTTAACTTGTTAAAAGTAAGTATCTTGAGCTAGTAAAAATATATATGTCCTCTTCTTTCTAAGTGTTTCAGCTGAAAAATTCTTCTGTGATGATTTTGTAGGAATTACGGGTTAACACTGGATTCGGGGGTGTTGTTTTAAGGTATACCTCTTTTTACTGTATCCTAGGGTCATTTGTTATGACATTGGATGATGTTTTTAGTATCGTATTTTGAGTCTCATGATATTGGCAGTCCAGTTGGTAGACAATGTGTTTCAAGGGAAGACTATGATCTGATTAAAAGGAAAGGATTAGCTGTTGTTGATTGTTCTTGGGCACGTCTAACTGATGTCCCGTTTGCAAAGCTGCGTTGTACTGCACCTCGTCTTTGTAAGAACTTACGACTTAACTGATAAATATGTATCCAGATCTCTAGGAAATGTTTCTAATTTCTTTTATGGTTGCAGTACCATGGTTAGTAGCAGCTAATCCAGTAAATTATGGAAGACCATGTGAGTTATCATGTGTGGAGGCTTTATCTGCCGCTTTAATACTATGGTGAGTCCATAACATCTTCTCCTAAAACCCATCCGTCTCTTCTATTCGTCATACATTATCCGGTTTTCTAATGTCTTACTCTATCTGTTTTCCAATCAGTGGGGAGAAGGAAACTGCAGAACTTTTGTTAGGAAAATTCAAATGGGGTCATGCCTTTTTATCTTTGAACAAGTAACAAAACCGAAGAAGTTCAACATCGTCACATCATTTTTGCTTTTTGATCGGTGAATACAATTGAGCTATGTGTCTTTTAACAAGGTCTCGCTATATCGCAGGGATATTCTAAAGGAGTACTCAAAATGTGAGAATAGCGCTGAGATCATCTCAGTTCAAAATTCTTGGCTTACTCAGCAAACTCAGATCCCAAAACAACCACCTGCGCTCGAAGAACGTAAAGGCACATCTTTTTCTAATCTCTCTGTCATTACCACATACCTAACATAAGCTGAAATCTCACTTGCTTCCTGTTATTTCTTGTTTTGGGTTTAGATGTTAAGAAAGATGGTGAATCTGGTGATGAATCAGAGGAGGATGATGAAGATGGCCTCCCTCCTCTAGAGAGGAACATGAACCATATCAAATTAGAAGACAGTGAGGAGGAAGATAGCGAGTGAAAAGCCATTGGAGAAATCCTATTTGATCTAAAAAAGTTTCCATCTTTGGCTTACACTACTTGAAAGCAATGTTTTTCAAGTTTTCACCAGATTCTTCTGGTGTATTAATACCATGTAGTATAATGTTTATTTAGTTTTATTAATAAAAATATCTACTATACATTCTTAGATTTTTTAAATTTAAAGTTTTTGTTTTTTTCCATGTAAATATTAAATCTTTTTTTTAGGTGAAACAAAATGATAAAATAATTGAAGTGGAACAAAATATGGAGAAGAAAGAAAGTGAAAGCCCATCTTAAAGTTTGAAAGCACAAAAGAAAAAAACACAAGTTTCCTGATTCCTCTCTTCTCTGCGATTTTAGCTCTAGGGATCGATTTCGGCGTCAAACGTCGTCGTTTTCGACCATCTCCTACTTACTACTACTCAGCTGCTTCTGCCTTCTAGGGTTCTTTCTCCGTTCACCCTCCGCCGCACGAGTTGTCCAGCTCCGCCGCATTCTTCTGTCTCCCAGATCACCGGCTTTAAGCAAATCCGGCTGCTTTTCACTCTAATTCGTAAACCACTTGTGGGATTTGAGCATCTTTTACATTCTCCAAAATCTCTGCTTTCTAGGGTTTTGTGAGTTTTGGTGGGATGAGTAGTGTGTTCAGTGATCAGATCCTGATTGATAAGCTCGCTAAGCTCAATAGCAGTCAACAGTCTATCGAAAGTATCCTCTTTTAACCACTTCATCTCGAGTTTATTATGAAAGTTTTTACCTTTATGCTTAGATCTTGTAATTGTGCTTAATTTTTTCGATGTTTGGTTTCTTGACTCTTTTGGAATCAAGCTCTGTCACATTGGTGTATATTCAATCGGAGCAAAGCAGAATTGATCGTTACGACATGGGAGAAACAGTTTCACAGTACAGAGATGGATCAGAAAGTCCCTCTTTTGTATTTGGCTAATGATATTCTTCAGAACAGTAAGCGTCAAGGTAATGAGTTTGTGCAAGAGTTCTGGAATGTTCTTCCTAAGGCTCTTAAAGACATTGTTTCTCAAGGAGATGATAATGGCAAAAGCGCTGTCGCACGTGTGGTATTTCTCTCTCTCTCTCTTTCTTTCATTCTTCGTTGGAGCTTTTGTTCTTGTCTGGTTAATGCTCAATCTCATGTTTTGTATTGGGGGTAGTCTAGTGTTTGATGTTAGGGATGAAGAGCTTTAAGGTTCTTGAGATGTGTGATGCAATACAGAAGACATGAATAGAGAAGTTAATTGCTAATTGAGATATTTGGTTTACGTGATTTGTAGATCAAGATATGGGAAGAAAGAAGAGTGTTTGGATCACGTTCAAAGAGTCTTAAAGATGTAATGCTTGGAGAAGATGTTCCTCTGCCACTTGATATCAGCAAAAAGCGGCCTCGCGGATCCAAATCTTCAAAACGGGAGTCAAAATCGTCCAGAACGGTAAAACACTAAACACCAAAGTTTTCTTTTCTCCCCTATTAATATCAGTCATATTGCATTTTCCCGGTTTTTTGCTTTTGGATGCAGAAATTAGCATCAAGTGGTGGTGTGGCTGAGAAGATAGCATCAGCATATCATTTGGTTGTTGCAGAAAACTCAAATGAAGAAGCTGAGATGAATAAATGTAAGTCTGCAGTTAAACGAATCCGGAAGATGGAGAAAGATGTTGAAGAAGCCTGCTCTACTGGTAAAAACCTGTTACACTGATTATCGATTATCAAAATCTAGTGTAAATCAACTTGTGTCTCTACAGCAAAAGACAACCCGAAGAGAAAATCTTTGGCGAAAGAATTGGAAGAAGAAGAATACCTTTTGAGACAATGTATTGAGAAACTTAAATCTGTTCAAGGAAGTAGAAGTTCCCTTGTGAACCAGCTTAAAGATGCACTACGTGAACAGGTACAAAATACTTTTCTTGCACTTAGCAAGTTCACTATTTCGGTAATCTAATTTTCATTCTTTTGCTTACTTGTGTCAGGAATCCGAACTGGACAATCTTAAAGCTCAGATTCAGGTATGTGTTTGAATTCCCGCTGCATCTTCGTTTTGTGACCAACCTGAGCTTTCAGCTAATGAACCATTTTGTTATTATTAGGTAGCTAAAGAACAAACAGAGGAAGCCCAAAACATGCAGAAACGGCTTAATGATGAGGATTACACATCAAAACAAACAACTGCTGCCACTACGATAACCGAGACAAATGACAACACCAAATCTGGTCAAGCATCAAAAATGACGCCTGCATCTATTGCTGCAATGCTCACAGCGTCAACCTCATCACATATGATAATGCAGTCTGTTCTATCTTCATTCGCAGCTGAAGCAACAAAGACTTCTGGTCTATCCAAATCAGAGAGCACAGTTCCGGTCTCAGACACTAATGCTTCATTCCCTTCTTACAACAACTCCCAGAATCAGACACCTACCACACAAGGTCAGTACCATGTAATACCTAATCCACCACCACCACAGTTCCTAAAACCACCGGTAATGAATAACCCTTACGCCTTTGGCAACATTCCGTTAATGCCACCTGGGCTTCCGCCACCACCACCACCACCACATTTGATAGGTAATCAACAGCCTCAAATTCCTCAGTCGAACTCAGCTCAGCAATCTCAACAAGGTCCAACTTTCCAGCCACCAGGGATAATGTATTACGGAGCTCCACACCATTCTTAAAATAGAAATGATGTTAGTTAATAGCTTTAGATAGTTCTGACCCTTTTTATCTGCTCGAATGCGGTTTCGATGTTACATTGTTGGGTCAAATCAAAGTAGAACTACTGTTCCTCTGGTTGTAGAATCCTCACCTTTTCCCGTTACAGATATTTGTACCACAAGTTTCTACAACATAATGTAATAATTTCTCCTGTTCACTCTCTATCTCCTTCCTGTATGTATGTATACTTCTATACCTTAAGAACCGAACTGACTCAAACATGGAGACATAAGAGATTCAATTAACAATTTGAACAAAGCTTTTACATTCGTGTTTAAGGTACATTCTGTCTTAAACCCCAACCTGATTATCACTTCTTCATTAAAACCTGCTTCTGGAAAAAATCTTTGAGCCATAAGGGCATATGATACATGACTGCCATGAGGGTTGAATACCTGCCTGACGAGAACCAAGCGGGTGGATTCTTCTTCAGCACTGCGGCTACAGTGTCTCTGGCAAATGTTTCTGCAGGAGTTGGATTCATCCTCTGTGATATAAACGCCCTTTCTCTGATAGCTTCTTCATAAGGCTTGTATAGTTTCAGCTCAGGCATTTTGTTGAAAGTTGCCACAGCTGAGTTTGCTATGTTTGTTCTTATTCCTCCCGGGACAACATTGATGACATCAATCCCAAACGGACGAAGCTCCAACCTGACGTTAAGCAGGAAACATTACAAAACAATTGACAAACCAAAACCATCCGGTGCTGGATAATTTGAACAACTACACTTGTCATGAACATCAAGAATCATCAACCTAACCCAACATCAGACTTTAGTCCTCAGAAATAATGATACTCAAGTTTGATCACACCTTAAAAAAAGATTAGACCATTTCAACAATTTTTAGTTTACTACCATCAAATCTCCATTGACAGAACAAACAGAATATATATCAGCATGCGACATAGGAAGATTATTCAAACGACACAAATAGCGGCGTTTGATAAGTTAAAACAGTGGAACCAAATCTGAAAACGGTAAAAGCAAACCTCAGAGTATCGGTAAGAGCATGAATAGCAGCTTTGGTAGCTGTATAGACACCAGCCCATGGACCAGGTGCCATAACAGTGATACTTCCAACGTTGACAATCTTTCCCTTTTTCTTAGACACCATGTGTGGTACAACAGCTTGAGTCATCCTCATGGAACCTGCATTGAAAAATTCACTTCTTCAAAACTCTCCTAACAGCCCAAACGCAACACACATGATCAACACGTATTTGAGTTCCTTGAATGTCCACAGAATCAACATTTGAAATGGATTGTAAATTCCAATGATTCACTAATAAGCAAAAAAACCAGAACTGTTGAAGCTCCAATAAATGTAATAATTGAAACTAAAAATCAAATCTTTATTACCAAAAACATTGGTGTTGAATGTGTTTTCCATGGCGGAAATTGGAGTCTCCGCCAGAGGTCCAACGCACTGAACTCCGGCGTTATTAACAAGAACGTCGATCTTACCGAACTTATCAATAACCTCCGACAAAACCTTACTCACATTCTGGTCCGATTGCACATCAAGCTCCTTCACGAATAACCTCGAATCTTGCTCCAGATCCGTCATCGTACTCCGTGATCGACTCGTCGCCACCACTCGACATCCCTTCTCAGTGAACTCACGGGCCAGCGCGTGACCAATTCCTCCCTGAGAACATCCCGTAATTAGAACCACCGGACTCTCATCGCCACTCTCCATTTTAGAGTTCCGTGGAACAACAACAATGGAATTTTTTTTTTTGTGCAAACCAACAAATTTCAGAGATTAATTAATGCATCGGATTAGGCTTAATTACTACGATGATTTGTTTTTTCTTACTACGACACCGTTTCCATTAACTTACAAGAAACTGTACTTAAAAACTAACCCAAAAGAGTATAAAACCAAAGCTTGTAGAACTCGAAACTTAAAGCAACATGCCCTCTGGTGATTAGAGAAGCAAATGAAAGTAACATCATGCCTAAACTAGATTTCCAGCATGAGGTTCAAACGTGACTTATAGTACAAGGATGAAACATAGTTAAGCAGAAAAAAGCCACTAGAAACCGCCACAGCAAACTGAGATTTAGCTTCAAATTTCCTCATCAGACTTTCAATCTTCTTCTCCTCAATCCCAAACATCATCAACCACCCAACCTCCGCTGTATTCGATGCTTTCTCTGCCGTTGTATTCACCTTTTGGTTACATTCATCTGCCACTAATATTGCTATGTCCGCCGATGAATCCATTGTTGGATCTTCCTATATCAGTTGTCTGTCTCCAATTCTATGCCAAAGATACACGAAGCTATTTATACTGGCTTCAGTGTGCGGGTTTTGAATGAGGAATGTTCCACTTTCTTTTTATGTTAATCATATCACATTACTTTCTATTGGCTTTGATGGTTTCTTTAAAGAGAAAATTGGCTAGGTTGGTTTATTGATACCGTGTGTGCACCAATACTTGTTTTAGTTACAGACAATGGTTTTAAAAACCTCGATTAGTCGGCATTGTCCAAATAATATTATACTTTTTGTGAAATCATTTTATTCCTCATTATCGAAACCCAAATCTGTTCAAAACACTTTATTGGGCCATAAATTATTATTTCTCAATCTTATGTTACAAGCCCAATTTTATATAAACTTACTTACAGCCCATTTCTCGACATTTTCAGTTTTTGACAAAAAAACTTTTTGGTTTCAAATTAAATCTTTCTTCTCTTTGTGGGCTTTCAAAACTGATGGGGATGCTCTTACAACTCATGATTTTTTGTTTCGGGGGATCAGGAAATGATAGGTCTCGTTCCACGACGATTTTAATAATCTTCTTTTAGATTATCTATCTTTTACTTCAACCAAAATTACTATTAGACGAAAGATGTTGACCAGAATACGTATTTTATTTTTGATAAATATTCAGCTTTTATATAATATAGTAGAAGAAAAGAGTAAAGTAAAAGAAGAAGATAAAATGTAGTCAAAGGTAGGAACCAAAAGGAAAGAGAAGAAAAGGAAGTTAATCTTAACATGATGATAGTTCCCATTTTGTCTTGGGGATAATGTCGCAAAGACTTCCTCAATTTTCTTACTTTCTTCCTATTTTACGTTCTTTTTCTTTTGTTTCTAGAAAGACATATATCTTTATTTGATATATTATATTCATATGAAATTTAGAAAGAATGTAAGATATATATATATATATATATATAA
>Ga0041059_1003422_pt1 | contig 10882 bp, 12 predicted proteins | sample AraColnosormetaG_FD_56232 | JGI IMG/M metagenome (GOLD analysis project Ga0041059, IMG submission 56232) | Arabidopsis roots microbial communities from North Carolina, USA - Col MF nosort | ecosystem: Host-associated > Plants > Roots > Unclassified | place: USA: North Carolina | collected... | reverse complement strand
TTTTTTTTTTTTTTCTTTTTCTTTTTCTTACTGATGTTTCGTTTTAGTAAACTATTACCTATCTCCCACTGATTCTACGGGTAATGGAAAAAGTGAATGTAGAATGTTTAGATGGTGAAATGAGAGATTTGTAGCTCTATATAATGAATGATTTAGTTTTTAATTCCTCTACGTTTTAATGCTCTTTAGACTCTTTGTTTCTAGTTGATATGAGGATTTATACCCCTGAAAAAAATATTAGTGTAAACCATGTTTTTACTTAAATCATATTGGGGTTGTGAGTCCTATTGCATAATCACGCTCTTAATCAATGTGTTCCACAAAGAGTAAACCATGTTTTCACTTTTTATTTAGTTATTTGACTTTAGACACAGGTTGGTAAAATTGTTTTGAGGCTATACTTGAATTTTCCAAATTACCAACGCCATGATCATTTGGTTCTCTTTTCATCTTTTGAAAAAAAAAAATGGTTTGCATCAGCTTAATTAAGAGTTTCTCTTTGGATTGTATTACTTCGTTTGATTTAAGAAATAAGTAAAAAATTTGATCATTTTTGACAAAAGTGAAGATTTTAGTGAAAATCTGCGTATTAGCAGCAGAATAGTCTCACTTATGTTATAAATTTTTAGTCAACATCTTTATATCAAAGAACCTTTTTGGTCAAATTCGTACATTTTCTTCTTAATCAACTTAGAAAAAGAAAGAAAGCATGCTCTTCTTTTTCCATCAATAGTTTAATCATTAGTCATAAGTCACAACGATAATATTTTATATAATGCTGTGATTAAGCCTTGCTTCCGGCTTTACCTAACCACTATATACATAAAGTAAGATACACAGTTTGTGTTCCTCTACGGATGTAACAACAATACCTGGTTTTAATTAGGTTGTTTTTATATATTAGTGTGGTGTCTTATTATGTCATCAACACATAGGATTAAGATCTTCTTAGATACATATTTTGGATTAGCACATTTTTCTATTTCAAATGGTAGATATCTTGACCCGTAAAACTCGATTAAAATGTTGAAATTCTAACAAAAAATTGTGAATACCGTCGACCAAAATCTATCCTAGTGAAAGGCCATAGTTCTCCAATGTTTTCAATATGTAACCAATGTAATAAACCTGGTAACTGTAAAAATTAAATTGGTCCAATTGATCATTAAACAAAGACATCTTTCCAAAAAGTGTTTGATTTAACGGTAACAAATAAACTAAAGATCCCTTTATTCATAAACAAAAGAATATATATATCATTCACTTTCTCATTGTCTTGTTCATATGGTAAAAAAAAAAAAGGAAAAGGAGAAAAGCAAAGAAATAGAGGAGATGGATAGAGAGATCCAAAACGGTGCGTATAGTGGGAGAGTGATGACTGAGGAGCAGATGGAGATTCTCCGTAAGCAGATCGCCGTTTACGCCGTTATTTGTGACCAACTCGTCCTCCTCCACAACTCCCTCTCTTCTTACCATCCACTCTCATCAGGTACACTTCTCTCTGTTTTTGTTCCTGATTAACAACAATCACTTTTCTATGTATTTGATTTTTTTACAAGAGACCATTTGATGAGCTTCTTTGTATACGGTAGAAGAAGTGTGTAAGACGAAAGTGTTTAAACGCAGCGTTTTTTGCGATGCAAACGTTGTTTCCATTAATACACTTGACCCATTGAGACTTTAGTGTAAAAATGTGAAAATTGTGTTTGCGTTTGGTATACAACTAACGAAATCCAAGGCTTTTTTTTTCCCAGTGTTCGATGCATAACTTTGAATCAAATTTCATAATGTTTTAGACATTCGAAGACAGTTTACCTACCGCTTAGATATCGATTTATCATTGCTAAAGATATTTGTTAATATAGTTTATGATTTGCTTAGATCGAACAATTCAATATATTATTAATGTTTATTTTCTCTAGACGTAAGCTGATTTGAGGGTTATCATGTCGTGGCCGATTTTTAAGAAGCTTGAGTTATTAGTGCTTTGTGGTTTTGATAATACATATTTTGTACATGGAAGAAACTTAAGGGTCACGTCACTTATTTTTTTATAATGATTGAGTGTAAAAAAGGAGTGAGGCCAATGGTTGGCGGATACTTTGATCCGATGGGGGCATCGTCAAGTTCTCATAGGATATCGACTAGGCATCGGTGGACTCCGACTTCAACACAGCTTCAGATACTTGAGAGCATTTACGACGAAGGAAGTGGAACACCGAATCGACGGAGGATTAGAGAGATCGCGACGGAGCTGTCTGAACATGGACAGATCACGGAGACAAATGTCTACAATTGGTTTCAAAACCGGCGAGCTCGGTCCAAACGAAAGCAGCCTCAAACGACGACAGCTAATGGTCAGGCTGACGATGTGGCGGTGACAACGGAGGAAAGGAGGAGTTGTGGAGATTCAGGGGGATTAGAGTCTTATGAGCATATACTCTTCCCAAGTCCTGACTTAGGTAAAAAGATCATTTGAGTTTTTAAACATTTGGTTAGGTTTATTTTTTATTTTTGGTTTGAGTTTGCATTTTTTTTTGTGGTTTCAGGGATTGAGCATTTGTTGAGTATAGGGAAATTTATGGAGACTTAAAATTCGTATAGACTTCGATGAAGAAGATCTCTAATCTATTCTGTTTTCTTTTACTCTGTTTTCATAAAATAGAATTGTGTGTGTTTGTGTGTGACATTAACAACAAGTCTTCAATTTTATTATAATTTTGTGTTCCTCAACTTGATATATATGCCCACATCTTTTTCAGCATCAGAAAGAAAAGTGATGCCATCTTAAACTCGGTTGATATTTTGACCGGTAAATCTCAATTCAAATGACACTAAAGAGTAGAAGCAATTGACCATAATAACCGATCCTAGTCATGACCATAGCTTTTTTCATTGTTTTTAAATTTATTGTTATCACACAAAAAATCATATAAAATCGGATATTGGTTACATGACCACACAATTAGAATATATATCAATTATTTATCCAATTGAATCCCAAAATTACCTCAATTAACTAGTAATTGAAAAAGAAAAAAAATCAGACAATTGATCCTAGTTTGACATCTTTCCATAAATTGTTTAAAGTTAACGGTAACAAATAACTAAAGATTTCTCAAAAAGAAAAATACATAACACCTTCACTTCCACATTGTCTTCTTCATATGGTAAAAAGGAGAGAGGAGAAGGCAAAGTGGTGAAAGAGGAGATGGAGCAAGAGAGCCTAAACGGTAGGTATGGTAGTAGAGTAATGACGGATGAACAAATGGAGACTCTTCGTAAGCAAATCGCCATTTACGCCGTTCTTTGCGACCAGCTCGTCTTCCTCCACAACTCTCTCTCTTCTGTCCCTCTTCTTTCATCAGGTACGTACACTACTCCATAATTGTATTTGGAAGAAACTTAAGGGTCACGTAACTGAATTTGTATGGTAATGATTATGAGAAAATACAATAGGAATGAATCCAATGAGAGGTGAGTATTTTGATCCAATGGTGGCATCGTCAAGCGCTCATGGAATGTCGACTCGGCCTCGATGGACTCCTACGACAACGCAACTTCAGATTCTTGAGAACATTTACAAGGAAGGCAGTGGAACACCAAATCCGCGGAGGATTAAAGAGATCACGATGGAACTGTCTGAACATGGACAAATCATGGAGAAAAATGTATACCATTGGTTTCAAAACCGACGAGCTCGGTCCAAACGAAAGCAACCTCCGACAACGACAATTACCTCGAGTCAGGCGGATGATGCGGCCGTGACAACAACTGAGGAGAGAGGGAGGTGTGGAGATGATTCTGGAGGGTTTGAGTCTTATGAGCATATACTGTTCCCGAGTCCTGATTTAGGTAACCTCTTACTATATGATATTTATGTGTCTATGCATCGTATTTTGGTTTAATTGAGTCAGAGATGAAAAAATGTGGTGAACTTTTTGTGGTTTCAGGGATTGAGCATTTGTTGAATAGGGACAAGTTTATAGACTGAGTGAAACAAAGATGATGAACTCTCCAACCTCTCTGTTTTTATTTGGTTTTCTCAATAAATTGATATCATCGTATATGATTGTGTGAGGGAGACCTTGAACAAGTTTTTTTTTACTGTAGAATTTGTTTTTCACAAACTTCTGGTAAAACATGTATAGAAACCTTGACCTTATACGAATATGTGTATATACACGTAACTAACTATTCAAGAACTACTCGAGTTAACAAGGGATTGCCACTACATGGACATAAATTAAGTTCTGAACGAAGCTGGGCCATGAGCAAAGTTCCTTGGTTCACATTGGTTTAGGCAACTTGGTGCTGGTTTGGCTTTCTTGACTTATCCCTCGTTATGAATCAGACCGGTTCAGCTTGTTGATGCATCCTTTGTCTAGGCCTTCTTGCTCGTTGGCAAATTTCGTTTAGGTAGTCTCAACTGCACAGAATTAAGATTGTAGATCAGACTAACTGTGTAAACAGAAACCGGAATGCATGTTATTATTGCCTTTACAGACCTTTGATTTTGTAGTCCTCCAGCCTCCTGATTCTTGCTGCTGATTTGGGGAGTATGCAAATCTGTCTATTGACTTTAACACATCACTCTTATCCACAGCTGCATTAGTCTCAGCAAGAGGTTCCTACAATACCCATTAGGTTATTATTATTTTTGCACAGATACCACAAGCTTTGTCCTGAAAGAGTCAAAACAAATTCGCTTCTATTTCAAAATAATTTGCAGCTCCATTTGTTCCAAACTGAAACCTCAAATTGCTTCTAAAGACTTAAGGGTATGCAAGAATACCTTGTGCTTTAACGTTGAATCCTTGCTTGCAGCTTCATTGGTGACTTCTAGATGATCAGCAAAGAACAAAATCTGCAAAGTAAAATTAGATCTTGATATTAGCGAGCGCTCAAGACAATAAACCGAATCACAAATGAGAGACTTGAGCACTCTAAGGAATCACCACTAAGTCAGCTTACTTTGCTCAAAAACTGGACATTTGATGAATCAGTAGCCATGACTTGCACTCCGAGACATGTGTTTGGGATGCTGCAGAAAGGGCAATAGATAGTATTGAAAACACATCCATCTTGCTCGCACCAAATACCCTGACCTTTTAAGCCTTCAAATTTTCTGCAGAGTCTCTGATTAACCATTGAGCAATCTGTCATGATAATTGAAACACTTGTTGACATTTCTGCAGCTCCAGTTCTTGACGTTTTTTTCAGAAGAGACAGCAAATACTTTTTCGATGACGAAGTCAACAAGCAATTGACATATGAGTGATTCTCAGGTAGACCTAATGGACTTCTGCAGAGCGAACAAGATAGCTGCACTTTCTGATTCACTTCTGGAAAAGAATATATGTTGTAGTTTTGGGATCTTGGTTCGGTAAACCCAAACTCAATTCTTCTTGTTAAACTCGTATGATCCGAGGGTCTAGTACTAGGCCTAGGAGCATCACTGTTTTCGACTTCAAGGTCAATGACAGGAGAGCTGGTAAACTTTCTTCGCTTCAAAGCTTGAGAATTAACGCTCATGTTGAAAGATGACTCTGCTTCTAGAGTCAAACTACGGGTGCCACCAAATGAATATCTCTCAGAAGTTGCTACTACAGACGACTCGGTTCCAAGAGGAGATTTTCTGAAATTTGGAGTAGATATATGCTGCTTTAATAATTGATCAGGAGACCCCGGAGATCTCAGACCTACTGTTGCTGGACTAGAGCTTTCATTCATCGAGCAAGAACATGGACTGGCTACTGAAATACCATTGATCATACCAGATGTTTCCTGGACAAAAGATGTTTCTGGAGCTTCATCACAGTTGGTCACCGATGATACCTCACAGTAACTGCACATAAAAGCTGTTAGGTTTTATCAAGGATCTGCATAATATAAACTTCCATTCTGCGGTATTTCAATAAGAGGTCCATATAACATGCTAGTTGAAGCTAACACTAACAAACGGGCTACTTTAGGACAATTATCAAGCATTAGATATCTATTAAGAAAACACGTCTGATTTATTTACCCAAGATCAGGTTGGACACCGCACTCAAGGTCAATAACTTCTCTACAGCATTCAGCTTCCTCTTTAACTTGAACAAATGTCTGCGCCGAATGCCCCATGGATCTCAAATCTTCAGCTATTTTTGGTTTCACATCTCTGTGATACCCAAAGGCTTTGCTTTCGTACATAAAATGATATTTTGGATTCGAATTTGTGTAGTCCTCCACCTACACACAAATTCATTATCAATAAGAAAATGAATTCCTAAGAGAACACCACAACGCAGAATAAATAGTTTGCTTTTAAAATCTACTTTTGGTTCCACTTGACTAGATTTGTTCTGAATCTGATTTTCCTTCCTTCTGAATTCTTTGCTTTGTTTTTCCGAGGAAAAGTTCTTCTCAACAGAATCCTCCTGGGACCCTAACATCTTACTGTCAACTTGCTCCTGCATGCAATTTTCAGAGAATTTTAATGATATGTAATAAAGTTTTAAGGAAGGGAATGAGATTGTTTTGAACCTTGACACTGTTGAAAAAAGATCTCAAGCCTTCCATAGATGCTTCAAAATTATCATACACTTTGATAGACTGCCTTAGCCATTTTGAAATAGACGCTCTGTTCCTTTGTTCTTTGTATCGCTCATCTGGACACCAAAACAAGACAACCTCAGAGCTATCATAACTGAATTGAACAAAAAGTTTTAATCAAGTTGAGTAGTGAAATCTTATAATTACCTAAGAATATGATGGCACCATAATCAAACCTATGCCGGATACATCGTCCTGTAAATAAATATACCATGACAGAATAACCTGTTACAGTATTAAAATTGACTGGAAGAACCAAGTGACAGAATGCAAGTTATCACATTGCACCTGCAGCTTGATTTAGCGCACGATAGGCCTGTTGGCAATACCATTCACTCCCTCCAAGAAGACTTTTAGATGACTTGTAGGTATCATTATATTTTTTCTTCAGTCCGACTTGAATATCATGTCTAGCAAGAAAGTAATTAATTAGAAAACTGTCCTCCCCTAAGATAGATTTGGAACAAAGCTGAAAGATTTTAGAGGAATTCTTACAAGTTTGGAAATGGAATGCCAACAATTATCTGTATGTAAACTTCAAGGTTTTAACAGTCCATTCATAAGACAGTTGGAGCAGTATAAATCCTATTTATCAAAATATCCAAGACAATGCAGCTAAAAAGGATACCACTGCCCTGGCGTTGTCATCAGCAAAGTCAATCCCTTCTGAAACCTGTAAGAGCATAGACTTTAAACTCAAACCTCAAGTCATTAAATTTTTCAAACATGCTATATTCTGTGAAAGATAAAGGTACCCATGTCATGCTTATAGGGTCCAATGACACCCAATATCTTGAGATTGGATTGCTTTGTTTAATAGAAACCAAGACAAGAGCAAAAAAAACAAACCTTTCCTCTACACACTGCAAGAAATGCAGCTCCCTTCTTGGAATCATCTTGAGTCTCAGTTTTAATAGGCCCTGCTTTCTTAGCTCTTCTATTTCTTCCAATTATTTTATTCTTCCCGCGTATAGAATCATAATATCCCTTCAGAACAGAATCAAATTCGTCCTGGGCGCCTCCTCTTGGTTCTGCAACCATGGACACTTATTTGAGATTTTTGACAAGAAAAAAGAAAAAGCATCTCAATAGAATTTGTTGCAACAGTTACTCACCAACAAAAAGGTCCTTTTTCAAGCAGAGCCGAGACCACTGCTCAGTTTCACGCCAACGCATGCAGAGTTTTTCCATCAACTTATAGCTTGGAAAGAATACAAGAGAGCCACCTGGTACAATAGTGCAGATTTCTTCCAATGATTTCCCCAGAGCATCCTTCAAAGAAAAGTAGAGCATTGCATTCACGATACACAAAAATAATGCATCACAGTACAAGATGAACACATTTAGAAGCAAAAAGAGCTTGACCCAGTGACTAAAAATGACCGGTACCTGGAATGAATATGCATCAGCTGTTTTATAACTTGCATTTAGAGGATAATTACTAGGACCATTGGAGATTGCACCCGCCCACACCTGGAACAAAGATATTGTTAAATCATACATTCAATTCTCGAAACTGTTGCTAAGTGGAGAGCTTTAGTCAGAACCTGCATATTAGGATCAATAACATGTGGAGCCTCTAAAGAAGTGCCAAACTGCATCCCAAGTTCAGATGAGAAAGAATTCATTGGTGACAAAGTCCTATATTTCACAACCAAGAAACTCAAAACTTAATTATTACTCAAAGAGATGGCTCAAGAAACAATAAAAATTAAGCTAACCATTACCAATGGGTTAAGGAGGGGAGTAAAATGCTATGCACATATAGAATGCGAAGCACAAAAACCAAATGTGTGGTCAAACTTAACAAAAAAGAGATGTGTATGATCATTTTACACTGAAGACGTTGTGGTTTTAAACAAGACTTATATAACAGGCCGTTATTACTTGCAAATATCAGATGGAAAAAGGTGTAGGTGACTTTGTACAGGATGACATAACTCTTTGCAGAAGCAATCGTAAGCAACAGGATACTACAGCTTACCCAGATGTTAAAATGACGGATAATGATATATCAGCTAAGTCTTTGAAAACAACAGCAGGATTCATGCACCACAAGCTGAAAGTATGCGTCCAGGTACCAGAAGGATCTCCTGCAGCCAAGTAGAGCAACAATGAACACCTTTTGTTTTTACAGACGGGTTAAATTTTCACACATTCGGCTAAAAAGGTTTATCAAAAATCAGTTCTACCTCTTTTAGTAGAACGTTGCAAACCCAGTTGGTAATCTAAGATGTGACTTCCATTTCTTGAAAAGAAGTACGTTAGTGAAGAGAACAACTCTGCATGAATTATTGTGCAATAAGCTCTCATCCTCGAAATGATTTTACAGGGAACAATGCTTAAAAAAGTTAGGGAGACGCAAAAGACCTTCTAGTGTCAAGACAGATATCCCGCTCAAATAAAGCATATCTGATTCCATTTCTGCCTCCTTTGATGTTCTGATAGCCTAGAACAGTAATCACAATTGCACATTCAAGCATCATATAAGGCCTGTGGGCCTAGCCAGAGAACATTGAAGGAATGACTGACCTTTGTAAAGCATTCCAATAAGATCGGGAAGCATTCACGAGTGATATTAGATTCCTCAAGCTCTCTTAAAGCTTTGTCTCCAGTCCAGCTGCAATCATATCATTGTAGAACTGAAGTGATGCTTGGTTACTGTTTTACAAACATGGTTTCCCTACTTAACTTGACATGTTTTGGGGAAAATAGTAATACCAATGGCAGGAGCATTATTTCTGGTAACACTAGATTGTCTGGTAATCACTACATATACAATGCAGATTATGCTTACAGGCAAGTGCGCAAAAAAATTTGGTGGGTTATCACGAGGTCTATATCTAACCACATTTCAGACACCAATGCTACATAGAGTAACAATGTATTCAGCTGTTAAGAGTTATCCAAAGAAGACCAGTCCTCATGGAGAATAAGAAAACCAAGAATATAAATACAGTAAAAAATTTGGAAGTAATGCAGATGTTTAAGATAAGAGTATCAATTTACCTAGAGAAATAATGCTGAAAATCACGTTTTGCTAATGAGTCCTTTTTTCTTCCAATCCAGCTTATCAGTCCCTAAACACATAGAACACCCAATAATAAAAAGTTATCAGCAAAGATACACCTGAAATTATCTTGCAGTTAAAATGACTTACCTCTACTACTTCACACAAGGGTTGATAAATCATTGGCTGCGCCACGCTCATCTGTTCTAGTTCATTCTGTAATTCTGCATAACACTTAAACCACATTAGTAAAGGACACGAGGTGAACAAGACCATGAATATCTGCAAGGATAGTTTGAATGGTACATACTGAAAAGAGTGTCTTCTTCCAAATTAATGCTACCTGCTTCACGAGCAATGTCTTCCATATTGCTGTGGACAGTGAAAGATTTAGTAGACGGCCTTATCATCAACATCAAAAGCATGCTAAAAAAACTACATTCAACCAGCAAATGCTAAGCGTAAATATATCAAAACTAAGAAGGGTTCTGAAACTTACTGTGCTTCATCAAAAATGATAATCGCTCCTTTCAGATCTACTTCAACTCCTGCTCGAATGACAGGATTAACTATATAGGAATAAGGGCAAAACACCAATTGTGCGTTCTCAGCCATTGACCAGGAAGCAAAATATGGGCAGCCTACAAGAAAATCATTAGAGAATAAGAAACAGAAAAACAAAATCAATTAAAAGTACAGCTTTACAAACCAACTCTAACCTCTAACATTTTTTCCAACTTTTACAAGATCTTCAATATCATGAACCTCATTGTGACCTCTGGGCTGAAGTGATGGATGAGATGTGATTTTATTGACGTTCCTGCAAAGTTAAGGAACACAGTTACATGGTTTGACGAGCTAACAACAAAAGGGTGAAAAACAAAGAACTTATATTATCAGGAAAAACTCACTTGAATTCAGAACATTGTATGTTTGCCTTATCTTTTAAGAGTAACCGACTAGAAAAAGAATACAAGTTAGTATAGAGGATAAGGCGTAGCTGAAAAGAATAGTAAGATGGTAAGAATGTGGTTGAAACATACCATTCATCATCTACATTGTCTTTCCCAAGTACATGACGATTCGTGCAGTAATGTTTTCTTGAAGCCTTGCACAATGAAGACGGACCCGTGAGATATGAAATCTGATCTTGATTAACCATAAAATAAGCAAGTCCACACAAGAGAGCAAAGTCAATTAAACATACCAATACAGCCATGGGGACTCTGTAACCAGTTTTCCTATACTCACGAATCACTTGAGTAATCTGAGAAT
>Ga0041059_1003421_pt1 | contig 10884 bp, 9 predicted proteins | sample AraColnosormetaG_FD_56232 | JGI IMG/M metagenome (GOLD analysis project Ga0041059, IMG submission 56232) | Arabidopsis roots microbial communities from North Carolina, USA - Col MF nosort | ecosystem: Host-associated > Plants > Roots > Unclassified | place: USA: North Carolina | collected 2013-09-02 | reverse complement strand
ATATATATATATATATATATATATTGATATCACTTTAGTGGCTAGTGTCTAGTGCATGTAATAGTTAACCTTTTGGTTGATGGAATTTGAGTAATGAGCTACTCAATCATAAATGATATCAATCCTTTCAAATTTCTTACGAGTATATAATTGTATGAAACGAACTTACAATATATTTATATGATAGACTATAGTACAAGTTAGGGTTGATTATATACCAAATCTTGGATCGTTTTTAGATGTGCAATTAATGTATATGAATCAAAACTTCTTATCTCTTGTGACATTAAATTTATTATCTAATTTTTGTGACTTTTTTTCGATGATATAAAATTTATGACGTTGCAATGAAATGGATGGATGTACGAAGGTTTCAACATCAGTACTTATGCGATGACGACTTTGTAGCACAAAATTTAACAAATCATATAAAATTTCAATTAGGCCACTTCATCTTTTTTGCATATCAAAGTGGGAGAGAGTTATCAATAATATATAGTAGTAGATAACAAATAATATTAGTTCACCACTTAAAATCAGTTCAAGAATTTTCAAAAGTAGTAAAGTCTTATAATTTCTATATATGTAACACTCCAAATTGCATTGCTCATCAAAACAAACCCAAAACATTCTTAACCAAAAGACTCATTTTGTTCGGAAGTTCTGGTTTAGGGTTAAAAATTCAAGTTCTCGGGTATAATAATATGGCAACACAAGAAGCAGGGAAGCTAGAGTGGAGGATAAGTGTAGACAATGGGACAACAGAGAGATTGGTTCCTAGATCGGGACTAAGTAAAAGGATCTTTCTTTGGCTAAAGGATTTGGTAATGAAGGTGATCATGGAGCGGGTAGCTAAGTTTATGAGGAAAGCTTGGAGGATTGGGGCAGATGATCCGGCCAAAGTGGTACATTGTCTTAAAGTAGGACTTGCACTTTCATTAGTCTCAATCTTTTATTACATGAGACCTTTGTATGATGGTGTTGGAGGAAATGCTATGTGGGCTATCATGACTGTTGTGGTCGTCTTCGAGTCCAATGTTGGTACGTAAACAAAACCCATTTTCAGAATTTTGCAACTTTCTTCTTCTTAGTTAGCGAAATTGACATGTATGTATATGTATCTCCATGTACAACAGGAGCAACATTCTGCAAATGTGTAAACAGAGTTGTGGCAACTATATTAGCTGGATCACTAGGCATTGCTGTTCATTGGGTCGCCACACAATCAGGAAAAGCTGAGGTTTTTGTGATTGGATGCTCTGTTTTTCTCTTTGGTAATAATGGCCAAAACCCTAACAAGAATCAGTCTTTATTGCAAATAACAAAAAAGAAGGATCCATCTTTATTAAATTTCTCTTGTGGGTTTGATTCTTGCAGCCTTCGCAGCTACTTACTCGCGGTTTGTGCCGTCATTCAAAGCCAGATTCGACTATGGAGCAATGATCTTTATCCTCACATTTAGCCTTGTCTCAGTAGGCGGTTACCGAGTAGATAAGCTTGTTGAATTGGCTCAGCAAAGAGTATCAACTATTGCAATAGGAACATCTATTTGCATTATCATTACTGTCTTCTTCTGTCCGATTTGGGCAGGATCTCAGCTTCACCGTCTTATTGAACGTAACCTCGAAAAACTTGCTGATTCGTTAGACGGTAAGGGAATAAGGAAACCAAAATTGTTATGACAGATTCAGCATTATAGCTAGAGTGCTGACTGTTACTAAAACTGCAGGCTGTGTAGCAGAGTACTTTAAGGAGAACGAAGTCTCAACGAATCGAAATGAAGATGAAAACACTAACATGAAATTGCAAGGATTCAAATGTGTACTCAACTCTAAGGGAACAGAGGAAGCCATGGTAACTTAAACAGATTATCTATGGGGATAAAGAAAAGTTCATTTATCTTTTTGATTTGCAGCCGCTTATTCGGTTTTCGGGTTTTTCTTTCTCTCAGGCGAATCTAGCGAGATGGGAACCTGCACATGGAAGCTTTAACTTTCGGCATCCATGGAAGCTATACGTAAAGATAGGGGCTGCTATGCGCAGATGTGCTTATTGCCTTGAGAATCTCAGTATCTGCATCAACTATGAAACAGAGGTAACCTTTTAGATTTTATCATAGTTTTGAAGAAGACTAACTTTCAGAGACTGTGAAACTAAAAGTGGTGTCTTCTGCTTCTACAGGCACCAGACCAGGTCAAGAACCATTTCGGGGAGGCATGTATGAAACTGAGCTCAGCTTCTTCAAAAATCCTAAGAGAATTAGCGGATATGATGAAGAACACGAGAAAATCATCGAAGATGGATTTCCTGGTGTTTGATATGAACTCTGCAGTACAAGAGCTTCAAGAAACTTTAAAAAATGTTCCAATTGAAACCAATAAGCCTGAAGAAGTTCCATCTGAAGAGGAGAACAAAGTAGACAGCGAAGAGAGAACCACGTCCATGAGCCTACATGAAGTCCTTCCAGTTGCCACTTTGGTTTCGTTGTTAATCGAAAACGCAGCTAGAATTCAAACAGCCGTTGAAGCAGTCGATGAACTGGCAAATCTTGCAGATTTCGAACAAGATTCGAAAAAGAAAACCGGAGACAACAACACTAAACAACCACCACTAAGTTCCTAAATCACTTTCAATTACACATCGAAAACTCATCATACATGAAGATTTTAAACCGAAGAAGTTTTCATGTGTATATATAAGCCTTTAGTGTATGATTTTGCTTAGTTCTGTATCCGAAATTTTCTTCGGCATGGTTTCAACTTTTAAGGCTAAAAGCAAGTGATAGAACCAAATCTTGATTGGAATCTACAATGTATCTAGAGAATCCTTATGTCGCCATGGCAAGCAAGAAAGAGATCAAGGAAAAATAAGATCGTGACTAAACATTGGCCAATGTTCTGTACTTTTTGGTGAATATTATAGAATATGTGTTCACCTGGAAATGCTGGTGTCACAAGCTTTCCTTTTTCTCTTGAGAGGTTTAAGGCCAAGGTTCAGAGCTAAATCCTCAACAGGAACCTTGATCACATCGTTTCTAACACCGATATCAGTAGCATACCTACTCATACAATACATCCCAGCAGTGACAGTTGCTACACCAACAGGATTTGGAATCAACAATGTGAGAGGTGACGAGAGTAGTGCAGCTAGAGGAGCACCTATGATAGAACTGGCTTGACCACTTCTCCCAACCCCGTTCTTATCCAGAATGAGCAATCCTGTCTTGCAGTAGAGAGCAAAATCTTCGCAGTTATTCTGGAAGACATTGTAGTTACCAAATCCGTTTTGGAGAAGGTGCATTGCTCTATGGATGACTGTTTGAAGCGGGTCAGATGGAGCAGTTGTGCACGTGCCACCGCGGAATCTGGTGAGGAAAATCGATGAGCTGACTCCATAATCAAAACGGTAGAGAGAACCTTTCTTGAGAAAGCAGTCTAGGCAAGAAAGTACTACTCCACTCTTTGGTCGTTTATATCCACAGTCAGGATATGTAGGACAAGGAGCTTCTGAAGAATCATTAACCTCTGAAACTGAAGAAGACGAAGAAGAAGAAGAAGAAGCGAGTGTAGGAGATATCAAGCTGTGCTCAGGTTTGAAATGAACCACTTTGCAACCACCAACAAATACGCCTACAAATGTGGAAAATTTAGAAGAAAACAAAATGCTTTCTTCAGTTGAAATGTCAACAAAAGCAATCAAAATCTATTTGCTACCACCATTGACTATAGAAGGACAAGTCATCATCAGTACGATTGAATCCAGAGAAAACAAAAGATGAGACTTTTTGAAGATCCGTTTCAATAAAGTCAAAAACTTTGGCATGAGGGAAAAAGACCTAATAACAAAACAGAGTTTTTGACACAATAACCCAATAAGAAACCAAATGACGGTTTGTTTCTTCATCTCTGCAACGGAAAGAGGTAACATAAACCCTAAAATTTACACAAAGAAGATCCAAATTGAGGAAAAACTATGGATGATTCATGCCAAAAGCTCATTGATGATGAAATCAAAAGGAAGAAATCGAAGGTACCGTGGTGAGAATAAGCGAAGACGGCTCGATAAGTGTAGATGTGATCACCAGGTTTAAGCTCGTCTCTCTCGACTTTGTTCGTGAGTACACCCATTGCTTCGTCTTCCTCAAAATAAAAGCTTTCCCTTTGGCTTGTGGAAATTGCAGTGTACAAGTAGATTCTTACGTCAGCGGCAGAGATATGATTGGGCGATCAAACCGGAGACTGTTGAACCAATGCCGTTACAGAATCTTTTGACGGCGTTAACTGTTAGATGACGACAATCGCTGTGGAGGGTAATATGGTCAATATACGAAAAGGCTTTTGTGAACACGACGCCGTTTTTAAAGTGTCCCTGGAATCTTATTCTTCCTTTCTTGGTGTATTGGACTCATATTGGGCTTAAAGAAAACGCTCTACGGCCTAAATATCGAAAAGCGTATTATTTATCTATCAACCAATTGTTATTTTGCTCATTGCCAACTAATGAACAATGCTTAGAATTAATCAAATTTTCTAATCTGAACGAAGGAAGATATAAGTAGGAGTTTTATACAATCGATAATTGTATACTTAATTATTATTATAAGCTATATTGGTTAATGAGTTTCTTTGGAGTGAGTATATAATAAGAAAAATATATATAGAGCCGAGCGTAGTGGAGGTAGATCAGGCAATAATGGAAGAAACTTCGAGGAACTTCGCTTTTTGTTGTAACCACAAAAGCGAATATAACAATTAATACGGTTTGAGTAGGCTTGCAGATTTTCAGACAGCACTCCTACTGACAGATGTTTGAAAATTAAAATATTTATTGCGATTATTATAACAACACTGTAGTAAGGAACTTTTGGGTTATTTCATTGGTTTATTAAAGTCTTTAATCGTTGACTTTTTAATTTCATTATTATCTGTAAACTCGTATTTTAAGTGATTTTAATAATAATAATTTGAAAGTAAAATGGAATATCCCCCGATATCAAGCGAGCCGTACGGGAAAGGGAAAGTCAAACATGTAATAACAGTTTTAAATGAAGGGTACTACAGTCTTTTCAAGGGGTTAATAACGTTCCGTTTTCTTTATGGACAGCCAATCAGATGGGACCACGTATATCACTATTACCAAACCTTCGCTTTTCTGGAAAGTGGAAAGCAAAACCACAGAGAGAAGAGAAGAAGAACAAAGCAAAATATATTCAAAATTTAAGCAATAAAGGCAAAAATTAAAAGACAACGAGTTTCAAACACGAAACCACGACTTGTCCAAATCAAGATTTGTCCTTTTTCCTTTTTAGTGGTAGAACGCGAATCAAATTTGGGAATAAAATTTTACTTCTTACTTTTTCAAAAATTCTTGGGTCTTCTTCAGCTTTGTCTCCAAGCAAACTTTTAGTCAAATCATTTTTTTCTTTCTTGATGGACTTTCTTTCATGTTTGATATTTCAATGACGAAAGCTCTAACTGGTTTTTCTTGGAATTTAGGTAAGAATTTATACTCTGTTTCTCTCTCTGTTTAACTCAGTTCTTGTTTTGGGTTTCTGGGTTTGTATTTTTTTTAGATCTTTGATTATTTATTATGTTCTATGTTGTAAAAGATATCAAACCGTCAATAAAAACTGTAACTTTATTTGTTGTTTAAAAATTGATATTTCATTGTTTGATTGAAATTTTTCTACAGGAATTTGATAAACGGTTTCTCACATACACAAGAAGAAAATAACCGTTTTGAGTTAAAGTAAAGCTTTTGAACCAATGGAGGAGGAGAAGTCGTTCTCGGCGTGGTCTTGGTCTGTTGAGCAATGTTTGAAAGAGTACAAGACAAGATTAGACAAGGGTTTAACTAGCGAAGATGTCCAAATCCGCCGTCAAAAGTACGGTTTTAACGAGCTTGCTAAGGAGAAAGGCAAGCCTTTATGGCATCTTGTATTGGAACAATTCGACGATACGCTTGTGAAGATTCTTCTCGGTGCTGCGTTTATCTCTTTCGTTTTAGCCTTTTTAGGTGAGGAACACGGCTCAGGTTCAGGGTTCGAGGCCTTTGTTGAGCCTTTTGTGATTGTTTTGATTCTGATTTTAAACGCTGTGGTTGGTGTGTGGCAAGAGAGTAATGCTGAGAAAGCACTTGAGGCTCTTAAAGAGATGCAATGTGAATCTGCAAAGGTTTTGAGAGATGGGAATGTGTTGCCTAATTTGCCTGCTAGAGAGCTTGTTCCAGGGGATATTGTGGAGTTAAATGTAGGAGATAAAGTCCCTGCTGATATGAGAGTTTCCGGTTTGAAAACATCCACTTTAAGAGTCGAGCAAAGCTCGTTAACCGGTGAAGCAATGCCGGTTTTGAAAGGAGCGAATCTTGTAGTCATGGATGATTGTGAACTGCAAGGGAAAGAAAATATGGTTTTCGCTGGAACAACGGTTGTTAACGGAAGCTGCGTTTGCATTGTGACAAGTATAGGTATGGATACGGAGATCGGGAAAATCCAGAGACAGATTCACGAGGCGTCGCTTGAAGAGAGCGAGACTCCGTTAAAGAAGAAGCTAGACGAGTTTGGGAGTAGATTGACTACAGCTATTTGCATTGTCTGTGTTCTTGTGTGGATGATAAACTACAAGAACTTTGTTTCTTGGGATGTTGTGGATGGCTATAAACCTGTGAATATCAAGTTTTCATTCGAGAAATGTACTTACTACTTCAAAATCGCTGTTGCTCTCGCAGTGGCAGCGATACCCGAGGGTTTACCCGCTGTGATCACGACATGTTTAGCTTTAGGGACGAGGAAAATGGCGCAGAAGAACGCGATAGTGAGGAAGCTCCCGAGTGTAGAGACACTCGGTTGCACAACTGTGATCTGTTCAGATAAAACCGGGACTTTAACAACAAACCAGATGTCTGCAACCGAATTCTTCACATTAGGCGGTAAAACAACGACTACTCGAGTGTTTTCAGTCAGTGGTACGACTTATGATCCTAAAGATGGTGGAATTGTGGATTGGGGCTGCAACAATATGGATGCTAACTTGCAAGCTGTTGCTGAGATATGTTCAATTTGTAATGATGCTGGAGTGTTCTATGAAGGGAAGTTGTTTAGAGCAACAGGTTTGCCTACAGAAGCAGCATTGAAAGTTCTTGTTGAGAAGATGGGTATCCCGGAGAAGAAGAACAGTGAGAACATCGAGGAAGTTACAAACTTTTCAGACAATGGTAGCTCAGTGAAGCTAGGTAAGTTTTAGAATGTTTTCACACCATTACATTAGCACAATTTCATTCATCTGCTATGTTGTTGATTGATTGATCTTTTCTCCATTCTTGCTGCACTAGCTTGTTGCGATTGGTGGAACAAAAGATCGAAAAAGGTAGCGACATTAGAGTTTGATCGCGTTCGTAAGTCCATGAGTGTTATTGTGAGCGAACCAAATGGACAAAACCGGCTTCTCGTTAAGGTAAACACTAAACACCATTATTACTTCTCTTCTCTTGTTTTTGGTGAAGAACGTTTTGTGAATCTCCCCTTTCTTTTTCTTTGCAGGGTGCTGCTGAGAGTATACTTGAGAGAAGTTCTTTTGCACAGCTTGCTGATGGATCTCTTGTAGCTTTAGATGAATCTAGCAGAGAAGTAATCCTTAAGAAACATTCTGAAATGACTTCAAAAGGATTAAGATGTTTAGGATTAGCTTACAAAGACGAATTAGGAGAGTTTTCGGATTACTCTTCCGAAGAACATCCTTCACACAAGAAGCTTTTGGACCCTTCTAGCTATTCGAACATCGAAACAAATCTAATCTTTGTTGGAGTTGTTGGTCTAAGAGATCCTCCGCGTGAAGAAGTTGGAAGAGCAATTGAAGATTGCAGAGACGCAGGGATAAGAGTAATGGTTATAACTGGAGATAACAAATCAACAGCTGAAGCTATTTGTTGTGAAATTAGATTGTTTTCGGAGAATGAAGATCTTTCGCAGAGTAGCTTCACTGGTAAAGAGTTTATGTCTCTTCCGGCTTCACGGAGATCCGAGATTCTGTCAAAATCTGGAGGGAAAGTGTTCTCTCGAGCTGAGCCAAGGCATAAGCAAGAAATCGTTAGGATGCTTAAGGAAATGGGAGAAATAGTTGCCATGACAGGTGATGGTGTGAATGATGCTCCTGCTTTGAAACTTGCTGACATTGGTATCGCCATGGGAATCACTGGAACTGAGGTAATTAACTAACTAACTTATGTAAAACAACCTTCAAGAATCACAAAATATGCAGATTCTGATACTTACTATATGATGATGTACATTTTCAGGTTGCCAAAGAAGCTTCGGATATGGTTCTTGCAGATGATAATTTCAGTACTATAGTATCAGCTGTAGCAGAAGGTCGGTCCATTTACAACAATATGAAAGCTTTTATCAGGTAACAACAAAAAGCCTTCCATTAGGTCATGTTTGTACTACTATTTCCTCTGTAAATTGTACTGATCTTGTGGTTTGAAATGATTCTGTTACAAGGTATATGATATCATCAAACGTTGGAGAAGTAATCTCCATCTTCTTAACCGCGGCATTGGGGATACCGGAATGTATGATACCGGTTCAGCTTCTTTGGGTTAATCTTGTAACTGATGGTCCTCCTGCTACTGCGTTAGGCTTCAATCCAGCTGATATTGATATCATGAAGAAGCCACCCCGCAAAAGCGATGATTGTCTCATTGATTCATGGGTTCTTATTCGATATCTAGTGATTGGTTCTTATGTTGGAGTTGCAACTGTTGGAATCTTTGTCTTGTGGTACACACAAGCTTCATTCCTTGGGATTAGCCTAATCTCAGATGGACACACATTGGTTAGCTTCACTCAGCTTCAGAACTGGTCAGAGTGTTCTTCGTGGGGAACGAACTTCACGGCGACTCCTTACACAGTCGCAGGTGGTCTTAGGACCATCGCGTTTGAGAACAATCCTTGCGATTACTTCACTCTCGGGAAAGTCAAGCCAATGACATTATCACTCACCGTTCTTGTGGCTATCGAAATGTTTAACTCGCTGAACGCGTTGTCTGAAGACAACAGTCTCTTAACGATGCCACCATGGAGAAACCCTTGGCTACTAGTGGCCATGACTGTCTCCTTTGCGCTACACTGTGTCATCCTCTATGTTCCTTTCTTAGCTAATGTGTTTGGGATTGTGCCTTTGAGTTTCAGGGAATGGTTTGTGGTTATTCTTGTTTCCTTCCCTGTGATTCTGATCGATGAAGCTCTCAAGTTCATTGGGAGATGCAGAAGGACAAGAATCAAGAAGAAGATCAAGACAATGTAAAAGTCTGATCAACACAAAAGACAAAAGACAGTAACTTTTTTCTTACAATCTTTTGTTTCATTAAGAAACCTCAACCAAAGACACAGTTAACCTGTTATTGTTTTTAAATTCTTTGTGGAAGCTAAATCAAACTTTGGATTTGATATAATCTCTTTTACAATCTTTTGTTTCATCAAGAACAAATAATTTATTACAGATTCTCTCAGATTCCATTAAAACATCAACCAAAGACAAGTAGTGTAACATTTCTTAAAGAAGCAAACTTTGGATTAGATATAATCTTTTGTATCATCAAGAAACCCAGACAAGTTTTTTTGAGACCAATTCATTACAGATTCTCTCAAATTCCATTAAAACATCCACCAGAATCCCAGATTTACCTCTTGCAATCAACATCTTGACCAAGCCCTTGAAGTGTTTACCAAATTTACCTCTCTCAACAACATCATTGACTAAGACCTTGTTCCTCTTCTTTTCTTCTCCCACAAGAAACTCCATCAATCTTCTGACATCTTCTTGAGTCCGACCAAGACAATTCTTCGATTGACAAACGCTAACGAGCGCCGCAGCAAACCCTGAGGCCGCTTTATCATGCACCGGAGGAGGAGGAGGAGTAACAACTCTCGAGGGTTTCGTTTGCGGAAGATGAAACGAGATTGCTTTGAGGAAATTAGGGTTTCTGTTCTGTGAGTATGATGCTGAAGAAGGTGAAGACGATGTTGGTTTTGAAAGATTGGTAGATGAAGCAGAAGTGGTGGCGTTTACGGTGGATTTAAAGCGGCTGGAGATGGATCTCAACGGTGGCTGCGGTGGTGGAGGAAGAGAAGGGAGGTTCAAGGATGAAACGGATGCTGAGAGAGTATCCATGGCTGACGATAAAATGAAACAATTGCAGGCCTTTCACATTTTATCCATCTCGAAATAACTAATATATATCTTTAGATCTCATACGTATACGTATACGTAACGTACAAAATTGAATAACTGCCAAAAAAAAAAATACGGGATTAGAGTTATTAAAAAATCTAAGTTGATTTTGTATAAAAAAATCTAAAGTTGATTTTGCACTTAACCACTTTTAAGGGTTTTAGTCATTAATCATGCATTGTATAAGCGCAAATATTAAATGGGCCTAATCTTTATAACAAATGGGCTATTTTTGTATTTCAGAAATTAAAGGTGTCTGATTCTGAATATGATCAGTGAAAAGTGAAAACTGGAAAGTATCTAAAACGACAAACCCTACTTTTGTTTTTTTCGTCAACGACAAAAACCCTACTAAGGTCTTAAAATATGCTACCCTCGCCGTCTGTGCATATGGCGTCACCTCCGCCGTCTCTGAATATGGCGTCACATCCGCCGTCTCCAGCCACAGCCTCACGTAAACGGTTGGTTACTCTCAACCATTTTCTTCAAATTGTGATATTCAATTGTATCGAATTTGAGAAGTTTGATAGTGGGGAAAATTGGTTTGAATCAGAAATGAATCTAGTTTAACATTTCCATGAAAATCAATAGATCTTATATAATTGAAAACAAACTTTGTTCTTATAACGTTTCTCTTTTTTTTTTTTTTTTNGTT
>Ga0041059_1003420_pt1 | contig 10885 bp, 4 predicted proteins | sample AraColnosormetaG_FD_56232 | JGI IMG/M metagenome (GOLD analysis project Ga0041059, IMG submission 56232) | Arabidopsis roots microbial communities from North Carolina, USA - Col MF nosort | ecosystem: Host-associated > Plants > Roots > Unclassified | place: USA: North Carolina | collected 2013-09-02 | reverse complement strand
ATTTTGAATTTCCCGCTCAACGGTCGACAGATTAGTTGGACACCTAGACGACGACAAATATAATACATCTATACACTCGCTTACAACAACAACAAATACATATATCGAAAGGCAGTTTTGTCAATTATATATAGACATTTTATTTGACCAAAAAAGAAATAGACACTTAAATGTGGAAATCTGATGATACTCCAGTTGAGTATTATTTTTTTCTCTTATACAAGATAGATGTAAAATTTTGGATATTCCAGCATGTTATAATTAGCTAGAGTCATCCATGTTGATCTTGTTTGCTGTACAAAAATATATTTTATTAAATAATTAGATATATCGGTTGTGAATTAGATTTTATTTCCAAAACAAATATATTAAGAATTTCATTAATAAAGTTATAAACGGCAAAAAAAAAAAAGTTATAAACGGTTAAAGTGTTTGAATTGTATGCTTTTATCTATCGCTCTAATTATTTTTTAGCTAGATAATGAGATTTCAATGCTTAAATTTATCTTGATAGTGCAAGTTTAATTGTAACTGTTTCAGGACTTCTGTAATGATAAGGTTTGTATGTGCAAGTGCAATGAAAGTAGAGTTACAATCTCGGCCACCGTAAGTCTGTGAACAAACACAAAACAAAGCAATTTCTTTGTCATGCAATACATATTTAACAAACTATATAATTAGCGTGTTCTTTTAATGAACGCAGCGTCAGCGACAACAAAGAAGAAAAACAGATCTGCGGCGAGAAAAAATACAGTGATTAGAGAATAACTGCCGCAGAAGATGTACGATGATGAAGATTGACGTGACGCTGCTTAATTTCAGCGATTCATTTGATGCAGTTGCAATTCATCGGCTATCATCGGCGACTCATCCAAAATTATTATTTTCAAGCTTTAATGTCGTTTTACTTACCTACTACTTCTCATGACACGTCGTTTCAGTCCGCTATTGCCGCTGTCGCAGCGTCAAATAAAAGAACACGCTAAATGTATATGCATTCTAAATTGCATGAATGGTGTCTTCATTACGACAGATGTAGCTTTAAACTTCACGTAAATGTCTCGGGTCCATGCAAAATCTATCTTTCGTCTTGTCTTTTTACTACTTTACAAGGTTCTCTTCACCTTTTTACTTTTCTCTTTTCTTTTTTTTTTCCTTAAAATATTTCTTTATATCTATCAGAAATATTCTTCTCTTACATTGCTTTGCTGTAATTATTTGGACAATCGTCAGAATTATTTAAGCTCTCTGAGATGCACAAACTCTCATGACATGATAATAAGAACAAAGATACATAACAAGATTCCTCTCGAAATTTACGTACGTTTTTTTGTACCCATCGTCAACGTCATAATCGTCAAAGGTTTTTGAAAACTTGTTGCTTCATGGATGTATGCTAATTTTTTATTTTACCATATTTTCAATACGTTTAACACATTCAAACTCATTAGGTCGAGAAAAAGTTGACATAGTCCATAAATATAACAAACAATCAAACAGATATGAATAATCTATATAATAGGAATATGATCATGTATAATAGGAATATGAATATAACAAACAATCAACCAAAAAAAAAATGATCTATATAATAGGAAAGTAGTTACTGTAATAGCTCATCAGTCATCACTAAACACATTAAAATGTAATCAATCAATTGTTCAAAATGGTTTATATATTTATCTAAAAACAAATTGAGATCATTTTGTCACATCACCATAACTATAATGTCATATTTCTTTTGGAGTGAATAATTCTTTCTGCAAAAGTGTGATGTGTGTCACATCTTCAGAACTTTGAAACCTTTAACTGTTGTTTGTGTCAAATTAAGTGGGACTAAAGGGTAGATTCCAATTACCGGTAATTCTATATTTCTGAATATTTTTAATATGTTAGGCTTGCCTATTTCATTTATATATTTTGTGAATTCAAAGCGAATGATTTTATTGGATAATTTTTTCAAAATAACTTGGATGATTTTGTAAATTTCCTTTGTTTGTTTGTAATTGGTCGGATGACATATTACAAATAATGAATCTAATTACATGCAATACACAAAGCATACGAGACCATAACACTCATCACATTCTTCATAGGACACCTTTACGTATAAAGTACATCAACAAAGACTCTGCACTACACCGACACTTTTGATAAACTTGCATTCACAATTCAGAAACTAAAATATGTTATCTGCAAATCAAATCATTATGGTCTCTAAACACTAAATATTTGAAGATATAATTCAAACTCATGTAAAAAAAGTAAGTTCAAATTTTCAGACAAAGACATGGCTAATATGGCAAAAAACAAACAAAATGTTTTGGGCCCAAAGTTATTTTCTTCTCCTAAAACCACTAAAATAGTAAATAGTAAATGCTTCTCTAGTTTTCGTGTATAGTATTCAAAACTAGACGACTATTTCCGAATCTAGCTACGATATGATTTCAAATATTTCCAATAGACCCCATAATTCATCTTGACTAAGGATTCAATGTCATCAAATGCGTGAAAGAAACGTCTCTTGACACATCTTTTTTCCCCCTTATTGACACATCTTTATCGTCAAGATTTCATTACAAAAAGAATAGCCAACAACATAAAATCAAAATATTCAAAACTCATGAATACTATTCTTTAGTCTACATAGCATATGCAAAACCCATGGGATGTTGGAATACGCGGGGGACAAAAACATCTGAAATTGACAGATCTTTCTATCTTCTAACAAAAGAGCTCCACTTCGGTCCACACTCTACAATTTCAAAATTTTATTTTATTTATTTATAACGGCTACAAAAGTATTTGAAAATTAATATAAATAATCTATATATTAAAAAAAGATATCTCTATACAAAGAAGAACCAGTAAATGTCTGCCATGTGGAATTCTTTTATCCACGTGGAAGCCTTAATCTCAATGAGGACGAGTCGTGGTGGGACCCCACATTTGTAGAGTATCTCGTCACGTGAACACCCCACGTGCCACTGACATCATCGTTACGTTTCAGCGGCGCCGTTTTGACCATCCACGTGGCTAAATAATCCGTCGTCGTTTCAGTCACGAGTGTTTCAAAGATTCCTCTCTCGATCTCCGTGACGATTCCTTCGCCGTCTTCTTCAAACGCCGATTCAATCTCCGGGAAGTCCCCGGCGACGAGAGCGTCGATATCTTCTAGAACCAAACACTTTGCTAACGGAAACCGCTCGATTCTCCGAGATAACTCGTCGATTAGCTCCGATCCCTTTAGATTCCTCTGAGACCGAATCGGGTAATGGCAAACCCAAGGTTTCAAATTTATGTGTGGCTTTAAGATATCGGCGAGGATTTCGTCTACTAAGTGGAAGAGTAGCTTTCTATTGCATCGAAGAGAGAGATTTTCCGGTGAATTTCTAGGTCTGGTTGATGTAACAGCGAAATGTTCGAGGAAGTAGAAGATTGATGGATCAAGTGGGTGTGAAGGAGAGAACCATTTAGCGTATGAGATTGGTGTGTCTCTGTCGATTCCTGTTCTTCTTAGGGTTCTTGTTATGTACTCTAATTCGCCGCCGGCGATTGGTGCAATGTGGTGTTGTGATTGGCTCGGAAAACTAGGGAGCTCTGATGATGATGCTCTGTTTCTTGGTGTTTGTGTTTCTCTGAGCTTTAAGTTTGACTGCAAAAACATGAATGAAACATTTAAATATTTAAACTTTGGATAAGGGAGGTAAAGAGAGTAAGTAGGTGTTTTGTACCGATTTGTGATGAGGTTGTGAATCTTTCTTCTTGATGGTGGGAACACTGGTGAAGTTGATGAGATGATTAATGGATAAAGGAGTTTTCTTGCTGGAAGATTTGTCTCCTTGGATAAGAAGTAGATGACCATTGTTGTTGTTGTTGCTGTTGTTTATTGCTGGTGATCGAACAAACGGCTCTTCCTGCATTGATTGTGGCGGCTTCACTAATCTCGACTTGAAATTCTCTGGTTTCTTGCATTTCTTTGTAGATTTCCTCTGTTTTTCTTTCTCTGTTCCTTGTGGCTCTTCATGCACTGTTGGTAACCTGGTCTTGTCTTGAACCTTCATTGCTGTTGTTTCCAGAATCTTGGAAGCGACATTATTTGTCTGAAGTGAGGTTGGTTTTGTTTTGGGGACTTCCGTTAATCCCAATCTCGGGGATGATGATACATCATGAGTGATGATTGTGGTCTTAGAAGAAGCTTTCTTGGACTCATGAACCTCTCTTGGTTGTGTTTCTTTGTTGGTTATATCAGTTCCCATTCTTCTTCTTCGGCTAACGTTCTCCTTCAACTGCATCACTATCTGTCTAGCATACTCTCGTGGACTCCGATTCTCTTTATCTTCGTGTATCTCTTTGACCCTCGTGAGCCTGACATTGTTAATACCAGATTCTCTTTCAGGAAACACGTTGATGTTGTTGTCTCTGAGATGAAGTGAAGAACGTTGGTGTTCGTAACAGTTGACATCAACGGATCTCCTTCCAAGTGAAATCCTCGGTGTCTCGGGAAGAGAACGTGTGCCTCCGTCGACAGAGTTTCTTTGGAGAGAATAATGTCTGTGTTTCTTTGCGTGAGAAGATCTTGTTGGTGTCTTGAGATCAATTAAGGTAGAAGAAGATGACGAAGATGGAGTAGGAGATGATCTGTAATTATCAGGAACAAGATCAAGACCCATGAGTCTAGCAACCAAAGTAGGTGTCTTTATGCTCGGAGAGTAAGTTTCAGTGGGTGTAAGAGATGCTGATGATGATCTTGCTTGTGGTTTGGTCTTGATTTTAATACCCATCTGGAAAAAACCATGATTAGGGTCAAAAGGAAGAAACTTTTGAGGAACCCAAGAAGATAAAAAAACAGAGTGGATAGTTTTAGTTTTATTCACTTACAGAGATATTTAAATTTCCATCTTTTCTGGTTGGTGAAAATGAAGTTTCCTCCTCCGTTGATTCCAAGCTGTTTCTTGGTGCATCTACGCCTGAATTTGATTTATAACAGAGAATCAAATAATGTAATGTAAAAGAGTGAAGAAGTGGGGAAGAAGATGATACCTTTGGGAAGATGAAGATGGTGGTGGTTAATAGGAAACTGTAAATGTTGAAAATCAAAAATGTTGAAGACAGCACTCATGCATCCCGCCGCCGTTGCAGTATTTCCGGCGAGTGACGGCGGTGGCGGCTGCGTGGGTTTGATGTCTTCTTCCTTTGACTTGCTTGAGGATTTCTTCTTCCCTCCGCCGAGCCAGGACCAGTCTCTTCCCATTTTTTGTTTTGTCAAGTTTTAAGGATGAGAGCTCTGTTGTTGTCTGAGTTGTTGAATTGGTTTTGTGACTTGAGGAGGAAGAAGAAGAAATATGAAGAGAGGAAATGGTTTTTATAAGATTAAAAAATATATAGCTGAGAGAAAGTGGATCCATGAGACCGTATGAATAAATAAATACGTATATTTTTTCATAGGCTTTCTTTTTCGTCAACTATTTTTCCGTAGGGTTTTAATTAGGAGAAGTTTGTCAAATCTAAAATCAATTAATATTTTGAATAAAAATGAAAAATGGTTATTTGTAATGAAAATAAGAATTACATTTTTGGTTAGAAAAAGGTAAGTAGGGGCCTGCTTGTTTTGGCTTCTTTGAAATACACGTAATGTTTTGTAATCCCGTCGGTATCACATGATGTATATATATTTGTTGAAACTTGAAAGAATCAAAAAATACATCTCTAGCTCTCTTTTTTCCTTTTTTTTTTTTTATCTCAACAGACAGAACTCGTTAGCATAATAAATCTAAATAATCAATACATGAAAAACAACACACAGTTTGAACTGTAAAATTTTCAAAAAAAATGTCTCATCGTTTTGTTTTTGACAACGACATTGACAAATTTTTGTTTGTATTATCGTGTCATTGGTTCATAAATATTTGGCGACTCTAGCAATAACCAATCGTGAATAGGGAGATTCTCTCGATTGCTATCACCATATATTTATTCTGCGACAGTTTTCTAACGTCTTAAATTTATGATCATTAAGAGTTTAAGACTGATCACGATATAACGATATGCCATGGGAGAATTATTAGAATAATACAAACTGTTCATGCGAATTTCTTAAAATAATAATATGCCTATGCTTAGTTACAAACTATGTCAGACTTGCAACTACAACACTGTTTATAAAAGAATCCACAACACTAATTATTTTAAAATTATTATTATTCAAAAGCTCAAACAACAATAAGATTCGTACACAAACTCCATGGCGGTATTACCAAACAACGAGGGGATCTTCAATCGTGACCCTTATGTTTCAAACCATGACGTCTTCCTCCTTTCAAATTTTATCCTTAAGATTGATTTTGACTTGCTTTCTCATAATTTAATGCCCAGTGACCATTAAACAAGTACAATATGATCTTATCTATCAATAAATGTGATGTGAAATTCACCGCTTAGGTAGTACTATATACTACATAGTAATGACTAATGAGTAGTAATAATTTGTAGATGGGATCACAGTGAAACCCAAATGACCGTTGTTTGGTCATCACTCTTATGAGTATTAATTAGTTTTACGTCTTTTATTTGCATATCGGTTCTATTCATACGGATACATATATTTATTATTCCTTAGATTCTATGTATATACAGTATAAGAATTTCAGATAGCAGTGAAAGCAAAACAAAAATAGCCCATATATATAGTGTGCATACAAGAAAGAAAGAATGATATAGTTTGTACAATTTAAATTCATAAATGAAGAGAAGAGGCTGGACCATAACATGGTATTATTTAAGTGAATGTAGCCAATACAAATCACATGAATTTTTTTTAGGTATGGTCATAGTACAATCCAAATTAAAGTTGTCCTTGTAATTAAAACAAAACTAAAAACAAAGAACAGAGAAAAGGACTGATCTTTTTAAGAAATTGTGCTTAAAACAAACAAAACGAAGAAGAGACGAAAGAGCCAAAGAGGTATATTGTCTCTCCAGTCTCAAACTAATTAAGAAAGATCTCAGTTTACATTTCTGGATTTTTCTTCTATAAAACATTAATGCAACATCCTGCAAGTTTGCTATCACCTAAAAAGGGACCACAACTTCTAATACATATGGACCATTTTAGATATGTTTATGTCAAGATTCCAAGTGGTAATCACAATTCAAACTACACCATTTATTGGTTATTTACTTATCTTCTAAGTCCAACATGAACGGATTAGTATATTTATTTAATCTTTTCGGTATTCTCAATCTTAGTCATTGAGTTAATATTTGTTAACATGTATAGAGGATTGTGTTTATTTAAAACTACTACTCTCAGTTTTGGTCCATTACTTAGTAAAAACAATAGTCATAATAACATGGTAAGATTGTTAACCTGTTTAGACGATGCAATAATCTCATTCGTTATTTAGTGATTTAAGACGTCATTGCTTGATAAGTCGAGATCATAAATCTTTATCGTTGAAAATTTAAATGGTTATGACTTATATTTTAAAATTAGTTTGGACTTTTGATTCTGAAAACATGCAATAATTGTTTGTGATACGTATGTATAATTAAATGCCAAGTGAGTGAATCGAAACTTTCGTAACAAACATAATGTTGTTGTATCATTTTATTTTCCCGTATGGCAGAGTGGCAACATTAATGTGCTAAATCAAGTAGTAGCTTCTATAAGGAGTAGGTCCATATTCTAATAATGAAATATAACTCTGAAAGTTTAAATAAATTTCATTTAAATGTCCCCTGTGAGTCTATGACTAAACTATTGTGCCCACAAGCCGTTTCTTCCATATCAGTACCGAAATTTAATTTTCAAGACTTAGTTAGAACGACATAGGTACAACAACTAAAAGAAGCTTTGTATTTCATTAAAACATTAGAGACCATTTCACGTTGTTTTAGTTCAAACTTTATTTTGAAGACGTATTTTTGATATTGAGAATTTGTTGAATACTATGTTGCAAACTCAACAAAATAGTTGATTTGAGACGACAAAAGCAGTAATAAATTTCCAAGGTATTGACAACATGATCGGGTGACGAGTTTCCAAAATGTTTTGTTTTACTGAAATTGCTTGCTATAGGTTGGATCGTTAGAAGTTTCTAAGAAAAGAACCAAAAATTCCAAGTTCTTTCTTTTCCAAACTACTGAGTCAGCTCCCAATTTGTTTTAAGAACATGGTTAGGTCTCTCCTTTTGGCGGCAAAAAAAATATTAAAGAAAAACTTGATTAGATCAACATTGGTACAACAATTCAAATAGATGCCATGTGACACGGGCCTCTCATTACTAAGAGAGCTCTCAATAGTTGGGCCATCGTTGGGCTTACTTGTGGCGGGGGCTCTATTTACCTCCACGTGCTACATTTTTGGTTGACAGTTTTCTACAATCAGATTTCACAGCTAAACATAGATGTGTTGGCCGACAAACCAAAACACGTTTATATGCGTTGTCCTTAAAAATACTTACGATAAGTTATCTCATTGCTTAGGCGAAATTATCATTTTTGGATGGACAAATAAGTTTTCAGTTTTATGGGCCTTAATATATATTGGGCCTAAACTAAATATAGTTATTAAGAGACAATTTTATGGGCCTAAGATTACACAATTTTATTATTTTATACAAAAAGTAAAAAAAAAAAAAAGTTACAGAACAGAGAATATGAAGTTTTTGATGGAAAGAAACAGAGTTTTACGTTTAGAAGGATCTCTGATTTCAGCACCGTGAACATGGCCGCCGGTATAATGCTCCACCACTTCTACTCCTTTCTTCTTCATCAGCTTTGCCACATCTTTCTGCAGATCTATCATCGGATCATCCTCTCCTCCAATCATCATCACTTTCCATCTCAACCGTCCGATTTTTTCCAACTTCTCCGATCCATCTCCAACCGTCGGATTCGAATACTCATGATCTCGGTCAACGCCGACGGGAAGAGACAGATCCCACATTACATCGGTGACTATGGGAGGACAAACCTGATCGTTCATAAGTCTAATCTCAGATTCACTTCGCTCTTCTCCGCCGAAGAATGGATGGTGTAGAATCAATCCACGGATCTGTAACGGACTCAGATCGGAGACGGAATCGACGGATCTTAGTCCGACGTTGTAAGCCAAATTCCCTCCGGCGCTAGTTCCCATAAGAAACACATTTGAGAAATCGGCGTGAGATTTGATCCACTCATCGTCGGAGGTTTTAATCCAATCCAACGCCTCAACTCCGTCGTCATACGCCGCCGGTAATCGATGCTCTGGAGCTAATCGGTACGAAGGAGATACGACGATGGCGTTGAGATCACGAGCCACCTCGGAGCAGAAATCGTGGAAGAGTTGCATATCGACGCTGCAGAGGATGAATCCTCCGCCATGGTAATACACAACAATGGGGAGTTTCTGAGACGAAACGTTACCCTCGTTGACGGCGGAGGAGGGAAGGTAGAGACGGAGCCACGTTGACTTTAATTGGTTAACGGGAAGATCTTTTGAAACGGCGGGGTTTAGTGGGGAAGGATCAGGTGTAGCTGCGGTGCAGGGGAAGTTGCTGAGGTCGCGAGTGATTGAACCATCTGGATTATTTACGATGTTAAGATAAGCATAAGGATCAGCGATTGGACTTGGTTCGGACATTTTTTTGGTTTTTGGTCTTTTTGGATTCTAATGTGTGCATCAGAACTCGAATATGCTACGCTTTATATAAATCCAAAACCAGCGAGGAAAATTATTTTTAAAGTAAGAGATTTGGCAGATTCAAGCAAATCTTATTTAATCCCATTAACTTAGTCAAAAACTTTGTATTAACTCATCACCAAAAACGAGAAATCTGAGATCTACTACTAGAATGGTAGTCAAAAACTAAGGCAAATATGTCAAGATATATATTCTTGGTTCATAAAAGTCGCTAACAGGTCTCTGTCCTAAACGATAATCTAGATTCTAGAGGTTGCTGTTGGCAAAAGCCAAAACTAATTTGAAGTTTGACGACTCATTTACCAGGAAAGGTAGCCGATTCAATTAAACAGACGAATAGCAAATCAATTCTAGTGTTAAAAACGACAACCTGAAAGATGGATTGAAACTTACAAAACAATTCCAATGAGTGACGAAGTTATAATTTAATCATCATTATCATCCAACATTACACAAAATTGATAAGAGGGTACAAGAGAGCCTCCATAAGTTTGTTCAAGGAAAGAAAATGGAAAACACAGAAAAGCCACCTATTATAGTGTAGAAAACATCAGCGGAAGAAGATAGTAATGAAATTATAAGACGGAGTTTAGTTTCTTTTTATATAGAAAGGAGAAGTTGGGTTCCAGTTTTCAATATCTCTGGCCTCTACCACCACTGCCTCCTCTTCCTCTGCCACCACCACCGCCAAACCGATTTCCTCCACCACCACCAAACCGATTTCCTCTGCCACCACCACCGAATCTTTTTTGTGGCAATGGTTCTCTCTCCTGGAGTTTAGGCATCACCTTAACCACTTCCAAACTCATACTTCCAGCACTCTTTTGTGCTCCTGCAATGAACAAGTCTAGATCTGATTGCTTAACATCGAACACAGCTCCTGTTTTATCTGCTGTTAGAGATAACCCTTCAATCATTTCCACCTTGTCATCCGGTAAAACTCTCCTTAGCAGTCCATAAACAAATCTGTTGCAGCAAATCATTTTAGTACTTGCTTTCAATGTAAACAAAGACTACAAAAGCAGAGTATAAGGAGAGAGAGGAACTTACGATGGCGAGTATATTGGTTTCCCTGCTTCAAGATGTAGTGTCACATAGTTCTCCATTGATGTAAGAAGTGACCTTTTCTTTATCTCAGTGAAGCCCTGTAATGATCAGAACTCGTAAGTACTTGTTTTGATAGGAACAAAAAAAAAA
>Ga0041059_1003419_pt1 | contig 10885 bp, 10 predicted proteins | sample AraColnosormetaG_FD_56232 | JGI IMG/M metagenome (GOLD analysis project Ga0041059, IMG submission 56232) | Arabidopsis roots microbial communities from North Carolina, USA - Col MF nosort | ecosystem: Host-associated > Plants > Roots > Unclassified | place: USA: North Carolina | collected... | reverse complement strand
TTTGAATTTTGCTAACGTTTGAGAGATTTTTTTTTTTTTTTTATATAGTCCTGTCAAGTTGATCTTGTGAAGGACCGGGGCCACATATATTTCATTCGATTTTTAGATAGTTCTGATGCATTCCCAGAACAACGTGCTATGGCTGCGTTTATTTTGGCTGTTATTGTCGATGGCTACAAACGAGGCCAAGAATCATGTCTTGAAGCTAATTTAATTGCTGTTTGTCTGGGGCACCTCGAAGCAACCCAACTATGTGATCCACCGCCAGAACCATTGTTTCTACAATGGCTTTGTCTTTGTCTTGGAAAGTTGTGGGAGGACTATTTGGAGGCCCAGATAATGGGTAGGGAGGCAAATGCTTCTGAGAAGTTGATACCTCTGCTTTCCGAGGCCCAACCAGAGGTGGTGCTTCGCCAGAAGCTTAGCTAACTTATAAGATTTCAGTATTTGTTTTTGCTTTGAAATAGCAGTCTAATTGCTGGCCACACCAATCTCTTGCAGGTCAGGGCTGCTGCTGTTTTTGCCTTGGGTACCTTACTTGATGTTGGGTTTGACTCTGGTAAAGGTGTTTGTGATGAAGAATTTGATGATGATGAAAATATAGTTGAAGATATTATCATAAAAAGTCTCTTAGATGTAGTTTCAGATGGGAGCCCGCTTGTCCGAACAGAGGTTGCTGTAGGTATGCAAAACATGTTGACGTTTGATCATCATGCTTAATTGTAGCATTATTTGCATCATGTGTCATCAAGTTCAAAGGAAAAATAAACTACATGTTTAGTCGTATTATATGATCTCTAGTGTCTATATTAACTAAAATTAATAACCTTTTTAACTAATATCTCTTCCGCTTAGAAAGCTTGAAACTAATGCTTGGATTGTATATTCTGAATAGTCTCAACATGTTGTTATTGTCTCACAGCTCTCGCACGGTTTGCTTTTGGACACAAACAACATCTAAAGTCAGTTGCAGATTCATACTGGAAGCCCCAAAATTCTCTGCGAACTTCTCTCCCTTCAATGGCCAAGTTTCATGACTCTGGGACTTCAATAGTTGCTTCTTCAGACATGGGTTCTCTGACTAGAGCTAGCCCTGATAGCCAACCAGTGGCTCGTGAAGGAAGGATCTCAAGCAGCCTCCAAGAACCTTTTTCCGGGCTAATGCAAGGATCTCCATTAGCTGATGACTCCTCCTTGCATTCTGATGTTGGAATCATCCATGATGGTGTCAGCAATGGAGTTGTCCATCAGCCAAGACCGCTGGATAATGCTATCTATTCGCAGAGTGTTCTAGCTATGTTTACCTTAGCTAAAGATCCATCTCCACGTATTGCAAGCCTTGGGCGGCGTGTGCTTTCTGTTATTGGGATTGAACAAATTGTTGCGAAACCCTCCAAGTCCAATGGCCGACCAGGTGAAGCAGCATCAGCATCTCACACTCCTCTGGCTGGCCTAGTTCGCTCATCCTCTTGGTTTGACATGCATACAGGTAAGTTGGTTATGCAGTGTTTTTAAATCATCATTTGATGTGAATCTTGAAGTTTTTGTCCATTATAAACTTCTAAGTAACTTAACCATGAAATTTATGTTGACAGGCCACCTACCGTTAACATTTAGGACTCCTCCGGTAAGCCCTCCGCAAACAAGCTATTTAACTGGACTGAGGAGAGTTTGTTCGCTAGAGCTCCGACCTCATCTGCTGGGTTCTCCCGACTCTGGATTGGCTGATCCGATTTTAGGTGTAAGCGGGTCTGAACGGAGTTTGCTTCCACAATCAACTATCTACAACTGGAGCTGTGGTCACTTTTCCAAACCTCTTCTTGGCGGAGCAGATGCTAATGAAGAGATAGCAGCCCAAAGAGAAGAAAAAAAAAAGTTTTCGCTGGAGCATATTGCAAAATGCCAGCATTCATGTAAGTTATTTTTATCTGTGTATCTTTTGTCTTGTTCTATATCTATACTAGTTACTTGAACTGTATCACAACCTTCTTTTGTCATCGATCAGCAATAAGCGGGCTCAGCAATATTCCGATTGCTAATTGGGATACAAAGTTTGAAACGGGAACAAAGACGGCCCTCCTTCACCCTTTTTCTCCTATTGTAGTTGCTGCCGATGAGAATGAACGGATTAGGTATGCAAAAATTTCTTACCTTAACTAAAATTATAGACTTCAAACCAACAATATGTAATCCGGTTGGCGGTAGCCCTGTAAGGCCAAATACAAGCTAATTTTTTACACCAGGTATTTAGGTGCACGAAGTTGTAAAACCATTTCTAGATGACGACACATGTTGAATCAGTGCTATCTATTTAGTGCCATCATTTATAAAATGCTTTATCTTGAAATCCTCCATTCACTCAAATACCTCATCTAAAAACTGCTTTTTGACTTAATTGCCTCTGTTGGACACTTGGACTCTAAGTTTAGCTGTCTTTCCTGTCAGGGTGTGGAATTACGAGGAAGCAACTCTTCTTAATGGCTTTGACAATAACGATTTTCCTGACAAAGGAATTTCAAATCTCTGCCTTGTCAATGAACTTGATGACTCTCTGCTACTTGTTGCCTCTTGTAATGTTCCAACTCTTTCCAGAGCGTCTTTTGCAAGTTAGTTATTGATTGAGTATGGCTGTTAAAAGCTCTTACTTGTGGTTCTGAAATCTCATGTAGGCGATGGATCAGTCCGTATATGGAAAGACTACGCAACAAAGGGTAGACAAAAACTTGTCACAGGGTTTTCGTCAATCCAAGGTCAGAAGCCTGGTGCAAGTGGCCTGAACGCTGTCGTGGACTGGCAACAACAGTCAGGTTACCTGGTATATGGCCACTCCATTAACAACATGCTATCATTTTATATTTGGAGTTGTGAAACTTATCTACTTTGTATTTGACGCATTATTGGTGTCTACAGTATGTTTCTGGGGAATCGTTATCAATCATGGTTTGGGACCTGGATAAAGAACAGCTCGTCAAATCTATGCCCTTTGAATCCGGGTGCAGCGTCACAGCCCTTGTAAGCCAGCATATGCAAACTTGGATATCTGTGTTACAAATAGATACTATCTAGATCTTCTTTTCGTCTAAATGAAGACAGGATCTCAAGGACTAGTCGGATCTTGCTTGATGAGTCTCTTTATTTGTATGTGTGTGTTTATTTGCAGTCGGCTTCTCAAGTGCATGGGAGTCAACTTGCTGCTGGTTTTGCGGATGGATCTGTAAGACTCTACGACGTTCGCACACCTGACTTGTAAGTTACCTTAGAGAGCTTGTTTAATTCTCTCACCTTTGGATTTTAAACATAGTAACAAAGATTATTAGTTCAAGAGTAGAAGAAATCTCACTTCTCCAATGTATAGTCTTGTGTGCGCCACTCGGCCTCATCAGCGAGTAGAAAAAGTAGTTGGACTCAGCTTTCAGCCTGGACTCGATCCAGCAAAGGTTACACACCCAAATCTCTGATTCTCGCCAGTCAGTACAAAAGGCATTTAGTTACTCACTTGACATGTTTGTTGTCTCAGATTGTGAGCGCATCACAAGCAGGTGACATTCAGTTTCTGGATCTGAGAAGACCAAAGGAGACATACCTGACTATAGACGCGCATAGAGGATCACTGACAGCATTGGGTGTTCATAGACATGCTCCAATCATAGCGAGCGGGTCAGCAAAACAGCTAATAAAAGTGTTCAGCCTTAAAGGAGAGCAACTTGGGATCATAAAGTACCACACTTCCTTCATGGGCCAACAGATTGGCCCAGTCAGTTGCCTCGCCTTTCACCCTTACCAGATGTTGTTAGCCGCAGGGGCTGCTGGCTCCTTCGTCTCCTTATACACCCACCACAACACACAATTACCAAGATAGATCATGACAACTAGTAAGTTAATCAAATGCAAAGTGAATATGGAGTTGGGGTAAAATTAGGTGTTATTTATAGAATTGATTAACTAGCCTCCGATGAGAAGATCCAAGCAAAACTAATTGAGGAGGCTTTGCCAAATAGAATTTACGCATGTAAATGCTTTGTAAATAGTAGTCATTCTGTGTCAACTTCAACTATTTATTCCTTATCAAATATATTATGTTTCCAAAGATTTTTGCCTCACTTTGAAAGTCTTATTAGTTATCTTTGTCAATTTCTAATAGAATTTGAATGTCTTTTGGAAGTATTATATCCTAATTACAACATAGTTATTTGCTACTCCTAACGCCCCCATCTGTGTTCCGGAAAACGTTAAGATCTTCAAACAATTTGTATGGAGGAACATATGGCCTCTACGGCTGCCTGTCCACTGTAGCCGCAGTAGCAGCACCGGATGTGCCCGTGGCTCTAGCAGGAAATGAGTTTGAGACTTGCAAGTTTCTCTCAAAGACCATATTCTCATTGCCTCCTTGGCTCCAGAATGTTGTGTCATTACTGTTTACTTGGCCACCGCTCCATTGTGGCTGAGGATAACCGTATGAATACGGTTGTTGCTGCTGCAGAGGCCATGGCTGAAACTGAGGTCCTGATGGAGCAAACTGAGTCATTTTTGGGACTTGTGGTTCTTCTTGGGACTGTGCCCAGGGGACAACGTAGCTGTTCATAAGAATATTATCATCAGCAAAAAACGATGGGTGCTGCGTCTGCGGTTGCGTTTGTGGGGAGGGCAGAGCAGTTGTTGACAGAGTTAGGCTGAGAAGTTCAATAATATCCTGCTCTGACTTGGTGGTTGTTGTTGTTGTTGTGTCGAACAAAGCTAGATCTTTGCACTGTGTCTTGGCTTCTGCTTCTGCTGTTTTTTCATTGTCGTTGCCTAGAAGCAATGTTTCTTCTTCTTCATCGCTGTGTAGGGCATTTAATAGAGCATGCCTGCAAATTCGAGAATGTCGTCTATAAACTAGTTTGTGACTGGCAAGGTACTAGTGTGTTTGAGTTAGTGAGTGAATGGTTAACCTTTTGGCTAGCTGTATAAAGTCATCTTTAACATCCTCCACTTCATCTGTTTCACTTTCACTGCTCGATGATGATGAAGAAGACTCAGAGTCAGCAGACTCAAGAGCAGCAGCACCACAAGTCTTGAGGGAAGAGCTTGTCTCTCTTGGCTCTGGGGCCTGCAACAACAAAGGAAGAGAGACGCCAGAGGCAATAGCGTCGTGTCTAGCGAGCACTACCTGCAAAGAGTCATTCAGCTCGAGACCACGTGCCAGAACATCCTCGTCCCTGCAGGCAAGAAGAAGGCAGAACAGATGTCTTATTGGTAAGAAGAACAAGTAAAGCTGAAGAAGAAGAAGATGTAGTAGAGAAAGGTGGAGAAGACAGACGCAGTTGTAGTGAGCATCTGGATTAGTTTCTTCTGATTAGATCTGCACTGCTCTACTAGATCAACTATTAGCTCATCTTTTAAGGCCTGCATATGAAAAATGATATATTTTACCAAACCAGAGATATTATTAGAGAGATTTAAGTATTGTTGAAACAGAGTGATTAATTCCACACATACTGATTTATCAGAAGGATTAACGGCTTGAACCATGTCATTCACAAGATCCATCACATTTCTCATGGATTCAAGGCTTGATAAGCTGAAACAATCAATCAACAATGCAAGTAACTAAAAATAATTAAGGTTAGAAATGATTGGTTGTTTGCGAAAGAAAGAAAGAAAAAAGCTTACCTTAAGCTCTCAATTTCTGTAGCCATAGTTTCGTCAAGCCTTCTAAATGAGCCAATGGACATTAAATTCATAGAAGAAGAGGAAGAAGACTGTGTCACTGGAGGTGGTGGTTCAAGCATCAGGGGTGCTTCTTTCGAACGTTGTGGAAATTTCACACCACACCGCTGTGGATTCAAAAGGAATGAGCTAGAGGCTAATAATAATCTAAAGAAAGAAAAGAAAGTGGGTTATATATATACTTTAAGCTCTTGGTATGCCCAGTTGTAGTGAGGGTGTTTGCAAGCAACTCCACTGAATGCTTCATTCCATGTATCCAACAAAATCAAGAGTTTGTTCCTTACTTCAAAATCACCCTTTCACACACATTTTCAACACTCACACATATCAAGATTATTATTATTATATCCACAAACTAAAAAAGAGGGTGCCTTGGAGAAGTTAACAAGAGAGCTCAGGATAAAAGAAAAAGAACCTTTTTCCTGACAAGCTTAACCATATCTTCAAGAAGATGTTTCTCAGCGATATGAGAATGCACAAAGTCACCGCAGTTCTTCAGCATTGCCTCCAACAACTATAAGGAAACGAAGATAGTATTCGGAGTCAGCAGCTGCATGTAGTTATAACCGAGAGAAGACAGGTTGGTTAGGAAAAGAAAAAAAGAGTGTACCGTTAAAGTGAGTAATTGAACTCTAGAACTCTTGTGCTGCAATCTTCTCTTCACGGCTTTGATGGCATCTTTGCATTGCCTGCACAAAATTTCAACGTCAGGGTATTTATTGTGAGAACAACATAGGGATATCATCATGATAAGAAAGCAAGATCATTTATTTACCAGCGATTAGAATTGAGAGAATCGCAGATGGCGATGATGATGGTCCAATCAGGAGTGCGGAGAAGCTCGCTCGTGGCTTTGTCCACCGCCACTGTCACTGACGATAGCCTCAACGAAGGAGAAGCAGAGGAGGAGGAGGAAGAAGCACAAGAAGGCCTCATCTCTACAGAAATTCTCGTCGAAAATGCCTTTATTCCACAAGGCGAGTCTAATTAAATTTTATCCCGCCATATATATACATTACATACACAGAGGAGGAGAGATATATTTTTTAAAAAATCAGCTTTCCGACAAATTCGTGCGTCCGTTCAAAAATATGTTCACACTTGGCCATGTCTTCTCAGTAACACCCGGTCCCACTCCTTGAGCAATTACTGCCACGTTGATTATTTTTCTTCGGTCAAACCTCTTGCGAGCAATTAGCAAGTCTGCAAGTGACGACGCTCCGTTTCAATAAATATTTTGCGATTGGCTTGTGTTTGATTTTTCTTTCTTCTTTTTTTTTGCGTTTTTTGTATGTATTAAAGATTGTAGATTTATTTCTCATAAGTGTTTTTTATACTAAAAAATTAGTACGTGAAATGTCTGTCACTAAAATAAATTTTTGTAACGATATGCACGTACAGTTGGCAGGAGATATTAATGAAAAAACAGTTATAAATGTAGTCATTAAACAACAAGGACAGGCACAATGATTTGATTATTTTACAACTGAGATGATCACACAAAGTTTTAACGGTTGATGAATAGCACATTATTGATGGATGGATAATTAAGAAGAAGAGAAGGTGATATCTTCTTCTCTCAGGCGGCGCGGTCTTCGCGGTTGACGTCATCGAGAATGACGACGAGAGAGGCGATGAAGGCATAATCGACGTTTGGATAAACAGTCACCGAGAAGTTGTCTTTTCCCAAGAATACGCTCTGCACCGTGTGCTTCCTGTGCATCTGTCCATCATTCACCATACCATTTTCCTTTTCTATTAGTAAACCGTTTTATTTCTCAAATCTTCCCAATTTCATCAAACATACAATATATGGGCTAAGATAAATGTATCTTTTGATCTAAACCGAAATCAAAAACTACCTAAACCTGTCCATCAAAACCGGATTCTAAAGCAGTAGACCAAAACCAGATTAAAACATTGCTAATTAATGTGTACTGTGTAGAGACATGTGAGATGCATTGATAAATGAGATGGATGGGCCCTTAATGAAGGAAAGAGAGTTAGAGATAGTATACTTGGGCAACAATGGCGTCAGATTCGCCGGCGTAAACAACACAAGAACGCTCGAGCCAACTCCCTTTGACTCTGAAATCACATCTCTTCTCATCTTTGTTGTGTCCCAAAAACACATCGAGTTTGGTCTTTAGCTGAAGCATCGACGATCTTTTCACCGTGTACAGCAGATCACGCTGATCCGTACTCCCTCCTCTAAACACTTGCCACCTGTCATGCATGCTCACCATCTGCAATCATCACGCGACACCAAACAAACTATTACTACTTTATTAATAAAATCCCATCTATACTTGTATACATGTTGTGTGTGTGCTTGCGGCTCTGTTTTTTTAACTAATACTATAAATTGTTGACCTTTTCTCTCAAAGTGACGACCGGAGTACCAGAACCATCCAGCAAGACCCTCTTGTCGTGGAGACCAAACACCGGTTCCTTCACCTTGAACAGCAGGTTTCCGTTGACGTCCGTTATCACGAAATTGCCGTCCGTTAACGACATCATCTTCCGTACGATCGCCATATCTATAGGGTAAGGAGCGCAGTACTTTGGATCCACTACCACTCCTCCGGCTTGTGGAGTCGGAGCTCCCGAGGGGCCACTACCTTGCGGGTATGCGTACACGTACGGCTGCTCCATTCTTCTCTTTCTCCACCGAAATTGATTCACTCTCTCTATTTTTTTCTCTCTGTTTTGCTTTGGTTGAAATTAATGTTTTCTTTTTCTTCTTGGTCTTATTATGCCGTGAAGATAAGTTTCAGGGTCTTCGACTTTATATAAATATACAAAATATCTGTATCGAATATGTTGACTTTTAAAAGTAGACAATCCTACGAGCATAAACTTTTAATTCTAGATAGATTAAAGATTCCAAGATAAAGATTTCCTCTAAGAACAAACCAAAAAAAACAGAAGAGAATTTAGACTATTTAATTATTTCCCGTGTTACACTTTTCTTATTGATGAAGTAGACGAATATATCAAAATGTTGCATTATTGATAAATTAAGGGAGGATACACGGTTGTCAATTGTTTTTAATACGGTCCAAATCTGTGACGACGCGTTTTGTTACCTTAAACACGGAAAAAAAAGAAGATTTTTACTCAACAAACACCGACGTATGGGTCAAATCATATTTTTTTGGATTCTTTTCCATATAATTTACAAATTAGTATTTTTTTCAACCATCGAAGATTTCATACTAATTAATTTCCATGTTGCTACAGAATTGAAATCAAATTTGAAAAGAAAAAAAAACTCCAATTGTGGTCTCCCAAATAACATTTGTTAAAATCTATCAAATGTTCAAATCATTTAAGGGCCCGCCTAACACTCGTTGATATTGAGGCAACTGACTATTTAATATTGTTGCCATTAGTGAAGCCCAGTATATGGCCTAGGGAGATATATTCTAAGCCCACTGACAACATAAGAGCATCGCTCGATTAATCGTTTTCAGATAAACAACTTTCCAATCAAAACTATTCTGCTTTTGTGTTTATCTTGAAGCAAACAAAACTTGCATACATCTAACATATCTGTTGTCTCATTGCTTATGTATAGAGGAGATGTGTTTCCAAACATGTTTGTTGAGACTTCGAACTTTGAAGCAACGCTCTGGTGGAATTGGAGTTTCTTCATGCCTCTTGCTGTGTTGTTCTCTCCAAATTGAATTAATTGCGATTACTAATAGTGATCTAAAAGGAGCTATCGTCATCTACAAAAAAAAAATCTAAAATATAATGATAACTAATAAGCTAAGCTCTTCTTTTTGTTGGAAAGTAAATAATCACGACATGAATGTCATTTTGACATTGAGCTAAACAATATATGTATCGAAAACGGTAATTTACACACTGTATTTTTCAGATTAAATACAAATTATACATTTCAGAGAAGTTATCTGAATATTTATAATCAACTATTTAACATAAAAGAATAATTAGTTCGACTGAAATATCCTTATTATATATGCATACGTTCCGATAACATATTTATAATTGTAAAACTGTTTGAAAAAAAACACTTGAATAGAATAATAGTTTGTAATTGCCAATTAATGTGTTCTAATTCAAATTTTAATTTATTAGACAATTAAAAGAAGAGGGAGATCAGAGAGATAAAACTGAATACCATTTGATAAGGAGCGGTATGACCTTACGAACCTGAAATGTGTGATTCAACAATTAAGATTAACATGTAACTTGGTCTATCTCGCACGCTTGATAGTGTATACGTATAATATGTGTATGTTATTTAAGCCCGTAAAAGAGCGAACAAGGTGGTAACCAGCAAGAGCAAGTATAATCTTAAAAAAATGAACGCATGCTCCACTAATCGATTAAATTACTCATCTTTACTCGGTAATCTTATACATTTATCATATCGTTTGATTATCTCTATTAACCTCATTAATAACTAAAAAAGGGGCAACCAAAAGGGTTTTAGTATTTACCCTTTGCTTGAAATGATATGACAGATTGACAGTTACTCAAATGAAACATCGGTTAATGACAATAGAATTAGCACCATAAGTAAATTTTCATTTAAAAGAAAAAGACTTGTATTATTGTATAGTTGGATCTCCTGTCTAATACTCGCTAACCGAAACTATGTTCATTATGACACATATGGTTTATGAACATTAAATTATATATAATATATAAGCGACGCTGATCAAGATGCGTGATCATATATATAATCACATATAGCTTTGTTAATTAGACTAACCTGATACTATTTCGCAAGACTAATCTTCCTTTGCGTACGTACGTAAATAGGTACTTTTGCAGAGGGTATCTACTTCCTCAAAATACGCGATCTAGGCTAGCTCGTACACACAAACACGCACGTGTGTGTTTATCGATATAAGTATATTCCCACGTGCGTAACACTTGAACCCTCGTCGTCATCGTCACCAAGGTGGAGTGGTCATGATGGTGAAGATGGGCACATGAAGAACTAACTCATCCATATCATCACACTCAACACACACACACATCTATATCACAAAATTCCGCATATATACACGCATTTGTGGTGAGAGTGTATATATGAGCTAGTAATGCACGTGCCCTGCTTCTCCATCTTGCTCATCACACACCTTCATCATTCTCTCCGACCACATAACTGGGCCGGGATGAGAGAGAGAGAGAGAGA
>Ga0041059_1003416_pt1 | contig 10895 bp, 9 predicted proteins | sample AraColnosormetaG_FD_56232 | JGI IMG/M metagenome (GOLD analysis project Ga0041059, IMG submission 56232) | Arabidopsis roots microbial communities from North Carolina, USA - Col MF nosort | ecosystem: Host-associated > Plants > Roots > Unclassified | place: USA: North Carolina | collected 2013-09-02 | reverse complement strand
AGGAGAGCTGTTAAGAAGTGTTAATGGTGAGTCGATTTGGCCGGGTCAACGATAACTTATAGGTTAAATTAGAAGTCAACTTTTTGTTGAGGTATAAAACGATCATTTCAAAAATTCACGGTTAATTTGGCCACTTTTTGAAAGTTCAGGTATAAAATAACATTTTTCTCGGTGTTAATTAATGTGATTTGTCTTCTAATGAGTGAATTTTGTTAAGTAAGTTTTGCTACTAGTGAACATTTTCAAACAAGGTTTCTCCAATCTTTATGGACACAGAGAACTTTAACGTGTATCAAAAGTGAAATGAAAAAGGATATTCAACGACCATATATATGTGATCATAATCATTTTCACCCACAACAAAAAAAAAAAGGCTACAGCAGAGATAGATTTTAATTTATTCTCTTATTATAACTAGTAGTCTCTCCTCCTCCCAACATTTGTTCTGTTTCGATGATGCACACGCAAATACACTTTTACTGTGTCCCCATAAGTAGTTGAGAAGGGTCTACATAGTATGCATGTCCGTATTTAACATCCATTCCTGAGGAGAACTTTGCGGAGCATCTCGAGGACTCTCTGTAATAGTCGTCTTGGAACTGAAGAACTTAGATCTTATTGAGATTAATTCTCGTACTGCTTCATCCGTTCTCATCCTATCCCTCGGATATTCTTCAGAACACTTTATCCCCACCTGCAAAACCAGTCTCAACCCCTCATCAATGGCGTTGCTGCCTCCACTGCTCGTGCAACCCGATAATATAGACTTTGTGTAGCTGTGGAGGTTATAATCGCCTGCAAATGATTCATCTGTTGGTTTCTTTCCACTAAACATCTCCAAAAGTAGAATTCCGAAGCTGTACACATCTCCTTGTATTGATGGTTGGCCTCCCATTCCATACTCTGCACATATTTCAAAGAAACAACACACAATGAGGTTGGATAACTCTTTTGTTAAACAATACTTTTTGCATATAGATGTTTATTAACCTGGCGCGGCATAGCCAATGGTGCCTCTGACACCAGCAGAACTAAACTGGTTTAGAAAGGATTCTCGATCGTATTTATAGAGGAGCTGAGCCAAACCAAAGTCACTAACATGAGCAGTCAGATCATCGTCTAGAAGAATGTTGCTTGGCTTAATATCACAGTGAGCTACAGGGTCATGACAATGAACGTGCAGATACTCCAAAGCTGAAGCCACATCTATTGCTATGTTGAGTTTCTCTGCGGGTGTTAAAGATCTCGAGTGATCGTTTACCCTTTCCAGATCTTCTAGCTGCAGCCACATATCCAGACTTCCTTTTGGCATGAACTCATAGACCAGAGCTCTGAAATCATTTCCCTCGGAATCAAGGCTTGAACAAACCGTTATCAGTTTTACAAGGTTACGATGTCGTATACCCTTGAAGGTTTCACATTCCGCCATAAAGCTTTTCGTCGCTCCATGCTTTAGGAGGTTCAAAACTTTAACCGCGACGAGTTTATTCTCAGGGCCAAGCAATCCTTTAAACACATTACCGAAATTGCCTGAACCAATCAAATTGGTTGAAGAGAAGCGACTTGTTGCACTATGAAGCTCTTCATAACTTACCTTCTCATGGAACATCCCCAAAGTAGTAGAATCAGATGGGTTACCATCACTGGCATTGTTTTTCTTTTTCCTCTTCATGAACCAACACAGAGAAGCCACAATTATGATTAACAAAAGCGAAGCTATACCTATACAAATACCACTGACAACTTTCTTTCTAACTGACAGAGGCTTTCTCTTCCTTGGAGATGCCTGTACAATGCATGGCTTTAGTTGCATTTCTCGGACGCCTCCGCAAATATTTGTGTTACCAAAAACAGAAACTGCTGTAGCATTTCGAAACACTCCTGTTGTTGGCACCCTTCCCTCAAACTTGTTCATAGAAAGATTCAGATTTCGCAGCGAAGGAAGACTGGCCAGATATCGAGGTATCCGGCCAGAGAGATTGTTGTTGGAGAAGTCAACATTCTTTAGGCTTACCAACCGGCTTATATCTGGAATGGCTCCGTCAAACGAATTTCCTTGCATAAAGAGAAATTCCATCGAAAGACAACCCCCTATAGCTTGTGGCATCTTTCCTGATAATTTGTTGTACGAAGCACCTAGTCCAACAAGAAGTTCTAACTTTCCAACTTCTTCTGGAAAATGGCCTGTCAAGAAATTGTTTGACAAATCTATGTAAGCGAGGGATGGAATTTGCAGTATTTCCTGAGGTATAGTCCCATTCAACCTATTTGTATCCATCCACAGGTCTAGCAAGTATCGACAACGTCCAAGACTCTGAGGGATTCTTCCGTGGAAACTATTGCTATTCAAATGGAGCTTCTGCAACCGAGTCATGTTGCCAAAATAAGATGGTATTTCCCCCGATATTGCATTTGAATACAGATCCACAACCTGCAAGTTCAAAAGCTTCCCGAAAGAGACGGGAAGTTCTCCACTCAACATATTTGTTTCTAAGCTGAGTTCTTGCAGGCTTACAAGATTCCCGATGTCATGAGGAATGGTTCCAGAGATAAGATTTTGTCCAAGGAACAGACTAGTCAATGTAGTGGACAGATTGGCTATAGAAGCAGGAAGCTCACCTCCAAGTCTATTGTAACCAACATCTAAGTACTCTAATTGAGTGCAGTTCGCCACAGCCCCAATAAATTCAAGACCACTGGACGAGTTATTTCCAAGAGAGTTATTACGAATCCCTAACCACCACAGATTACGTAACTTTCCAAAGCTCAAAGGGATACTACCAGACAGGTAATTAGATGAGATATCAAACCTTTCAAGGCTTGAGATATTGGCAAGTGTTTTGGGAATAGCTCCAGTGAACTGATTTGTTCCCAAAAGAAGTCTTCTTAGATTTGGTAGAAGATAACCAAAATCAGCCCTAAGATTACCCGAAAAGCTATTGTCAGCTAGAGATAGAGACTCAAGAGAGGAGATGTTGTACAATGCAGGAGGAAAACCACCTGAAAAACTATTCAGTGCTATTTGGAAAAACACCATTTGAGTCAATCTAGCTACTTCGTCTGGAATCTCACCTCTCATCTGGTTATATGCAAAGTCAAGCTTCTGAAGTGACGTCAAGTTTCCTAAAGATGCAGGAAAATTTCCAGTAAGGTTGTTTTTGCTAAGATCCAGAATGGCAAGCTTAGAAAGTGAACCTAGTTCTGAAGGAACACCATGTCCAAGATGGTTTGACGATAAATCAACGGTCGACAGTCTAGAGCAGTTAGAAAGACTAGACGGAATCCTTCCTTCGAGAAGATTATAGCTCATGTTCAAGTACTGAAGCCTAAATAGCCTTCCCACCTTTTGAGGGATGGTACTTCCAAAAGAGTTGTCTGCAAGATTAAGTAATCTAAGAAAGGAGAGATTACCAATGGAGGGTGAGATCACACCGGTTAACTTGAATCCTCCAAGGTTCAAACTTATAACTCTTTCTCTCCTGCGGCCACATGTGACTCCAATCCAATTACAAAATGGGGAGGAGTGATTCCATGAAGCCAAGACCTCTCTCTTGTTGTTTTCAGAAACTTGAGACTTGAACTCAAGCAAAGCTTGCATATCAGTCTCATTAGAAAACCTGGCTTGAGCAAAGATGCAAACTTGAAGAAGCAACGTGAGAGCATTGAAAACAAGTGAAAAGGACAGCTTCATGTCGATTATAAAAAGATAAAAGAAAGGTTCTTCTGCTTCAACATTAAAATGAAAGGAAGTTTAAGGTAAACAAGAAGCAAAATCCAAACTGTGATCCCCATTACAGTCGTGGGGCAATTAAATGCGGTCCAAAATCATTGCAAATGGTCACAAACAAACAAATTGTGTACTGCGTAGACTTTTGAAATATCTTTCGTTTTTTTTTCAACAGTCAAAACACATAAACGTGTGTGTGTAAACAGAGTTAAGGCAAAGTGCTACCCAAAACAGAACACATTGGTCGACATACACCAAACGTCTTGTCTAGTCATTTTGGTTTCAATCTTCTTCTGAAACTTGTATTGACAACCATCCATCAGAAAGTTTGAATTTATCAAAGTTAATTCAAAGACATTGATAGAAATTCTTGTTTATAAATTCTGAAACAAATTACATGTACCAAAAAAAATGCAATCTTTACTTGTTGATAAACTACTAAAGGGTCTTAAATAAAAATAAAAAGAGGATTTTTACTTTACGATTTTTTGCGAAGGTTTCGATCAATTGCAGTGTCGTAAAAAGCGCCCGATAATTTGAGGAAGCCCATCGATTCTTGCAAAATCAGCACAGATTGGATCTTCCGGCGAATCCCCTGCGCCATAATCAGAATAATTGGGAAGTGTTGTCACTGTGACGGTAGAAATGTGTGGTGTTTATGATCTATTAAACGGCAAAAGTAGTTCGTCGACGAAGGAGAAAAACAATAGACTGCATGTAGTTTTGTTATGTGACCTTATAATTTGAAGACACAAGCCACGATTATAAGTGACAAGCCCATGTATTGTTGGAAACGTATCCATGGATGAAGTTCAGATAGATTTGCTTCTGCAAAAGTTAGTTATTTGATGGGCCTTTCTTGGGCTTTTGTAAATCTAAAGTTAGGGCTTTTGTTTAAGCCTTTGTATGATATAGTCAATCTTAATAAAATCCCATCTTTGAATAAACAAAAACCCATGCATTGTTCAATTCTAATGGCTTCTCAAAATAAAAATTGTGATTATATTCTATGTTTACATGATGCAGGTTCCACCATTCTTAGTCAGAAAAGTATTCACACAAATATTTGCCTTCATCAATCTTCATCTTCTCAACAGGCATGCTCACTAGTAATTACTTATTTTAGTATCTCTCAATCCAATTTTGACGTAAAGATTTCTCTGTAATAAACTTGTGCAGTTTTCTTCAATGTCGTGAATCTTGCACACCAAGAAATGGGGACCACGTTAAAGCAGGTCAGGCTGAACTAAAAAAAATGGTGTGTAGAAGCTACCGATGAAGTAAGCCACAAGTTCTCGTCACACGCCTTTGCCTATTCGACATTTTCACCCGAAAAAATGACCTTACGGTTTAAATCTCTTACAGTATGCTGGCTTAGCTTGGGATAAGTTGGACCATATCAGGCAGGCTGTTGCTTTTCTGGTATGATTCTTAGTTGATGCTATGCCAATCTTTTTATGTTCCCAATACTTATAAGCTTACATTGTTTTGGCTCTCTGTTCAGGTCATTCGTGAAAAGCAGAAATGACCTTAGAAAAACTAACAAGAGAACTCTGTCCGGTATTTACTCAGTCAAATCCGTCCCTTAGATCATTATGTTTTCCATGAGGTGAACATTGAACACCTACAGCTTTGGAAATGAATTTTAGAGTCTCTTTTCATCATTAGTCCACTTAGTTTTTTGTTTGAGTACTACAGTTCCTTAACTTTCCACTCTTTTTTTGGATCTTCCCAACTTGACTTAACTCTGTCCAAGCATCCTCATTGTTTTCCATCAATTGTTTAACCCACAAACCAATTGATGTTCAAAAGTATGTAATTTTACAAATAAACTGATATTAGAAAGTAACTATGAGAATAATCATCGGTTCAACAAAAGTATTTGATTTGTTCACCAATGAGTGGAATGAAGGTTAAATCTTTACGGTTCACTACGGATCAAAGACAGATCAGAGATTTTTGGAAATGTTAATTAATTGTATAATCATCAACTTGCGGATATATTTTTCCTACTGACCTAAGGTCAATGATTTCATTCACTTAAAGAGAAATAATCAACGGTTTCGCTTGAGACAGTGACCAATTAGATAAAGACTTTGTAAGTTTAGAGGCCAAGTGGGAAATTCTCTATTGAAATAGATTAATTAAGTAATGCACTTAAAAATAATTAATATACACTAATAACGAAACTGTATAAGAAAAAGAATCTCTCAAGTCGCAACCGTTAAGAAAATGAACTCCATCGAACGTGAGGGAGAGTTTATATAAAAGTTGTATCCTTGAGAGAAACCTTGTTTGTCTTTTCTGCTTTTACATGCTCAATTACTTAATCGTCTAGATATGCATCAGGACATGGTTCTACTTGTACGGGAACCAAAACCTGAATTTCGGTTGTGCCTTTATATCGTGTTTGACTTTATTCAAATCTTAATTTTTTTCTTTTGTTTGATGTTTATACAGACTTGGCTTCATTCTGAACAAGAAGCAGCAAAAGACTTGAGAAAAGCTTTATCAGAGGCAGAGGCTAGAAATTTGGAGCTGGCAACAGAGCTTGAAACTGTTACCAGAAAATTAGATCAGCTTCAGGAATCGGTACAAAGGTTCAATGAATATTTGAATATGTCACTTAAGATGGTTCAGTCTTTTTTTGGTTTAGTAAAACTGTTCTGCTAAATTTTCACAACTTCATAAGACGAATCAGGTTTCTTACCTTTACAACTAACTGAATCAGGCCGCACGAGACACAGGAGCCCTTAGAGAGGCGAAAGACAAACTTGAAAAGCGTGTTGAGGAATTAACATTGCGTTTACAACTAGAAACGCGACAGAGAGTAAGTTCATTTCCATACACTGGCATGATATCAAACTTTGTTTACACGGTCATTGATAATCCCTGGTAATGTAGACCGACCTGGAAGAAGCAAAAACACAAGAATATGCAAAACAACAGGAGGCTTTACAAGCAATGTGGTTGCAAGTTGAAGAAGCAAACGCTGTTGTGGTCAGAGAGAGGGAGGCTGCAAGGAAAGCTATTGAAGAAGCACCTCCAGTCATTAAGGAGATTCCGGTATTGGTTGAGGATACTGAAAAAATCAATTCATTAACATCAGAGGTGGAGGCTCTAAAGGTATGTGTGTTTTCACGTATTGGATCATCCGTAATGTTTTCACTAACAAAGTTTGTAAATATATGTAGATGAGTCCCTTAATAACGTGAAGCGGATTGGTTGGTTTAAATCATATTTTATTACAGGCTGAACGACAAGCCGCAGAACATTTGGAAAAAGCTTTCTCTGAGACAGAAGCTAGAAATTCAGAGTTGGCGACAGAGCTTGAAAATGCTACAAGAAAAGCAGATCAGCTTCATGAATCAGTACAAAGGTTCGTAAAATAAATTCTTTTGCTTACAACTTTTGATACTACTTCCTAGAGACTTTTACTAATCATTGTTATATTTGTTGGTTGATTAAATAAGTAATCACTGTATTTCTTCTGTTCCGGACTTTTACATGTCGATTTTGCTTCTTGTTCAGACTCGAAGAGAAGCTTTCGAATTCAGAGTCAGAGATTCAAGTACTCCGTCAACAGGCACTTGCTATTTCTGGAGAAACAAAGACTACACCGGTAAGGGGAAGTGCATTTTCTGGTTAAATTGCACGTTCAAAAGGAGACTTGGATACTTTTTTGTTTCTTCAATTGCTTATCGTCTATAAATGTCACAGGACATGACTCTTTCTGTAGGAGAACCAGAGTCTGAGGAGAAACCACAGAAATATTGCACTCTGCTTTGCTCTTAACACATGTTATAAACTTCGTGTCATGCAGGAAGATATACTAGTCAAGTGTATTTCACAAAATCTTGGATACAATGGGGACATGCCTGTTGCTGCATGTGTCATATACAAATGTCTCCTTCACTGGAGATCATTTGAATTGGAAAGAACTAGCGTCTTTGACCGTATCATTGAAACAATAGGTTCAGCCGTTGAAGTGAGTTGATTCTTTCGTGCTTCATTGTTCAGAAGCGTTTATGTACTATTTCAATGTTCTAAAGCCCAGAAGGGGATATGTTTCTGAATATTAATTGGAAATGTTGTCTTTCATCCAGGTGCTAGAAGACAATGAGGTTTTGGCGTATTGGTTATCTAATTTAGCCTCTTTATCATTGTTTCTGGAACAAATAATCAACGCAGCTAGATCAGCTAGTTTGAAACCGGAGAGGCGAAGACAAACATCATCCATATTGCGAAGACAAACATCATCCATATTTCTAGGGACCCTGCTACAAGTAAGAACCTGCAAATCAGTTCGTTTCTCAAACCTTTTTTTTTTTTATCTACCTGGGCATGTCAGCATCAATTCATCGTGTGTGCCTCTTTAACAATCTTAATAGGAATATAGGGAATCTCTTCAAAGTGTTCGACTCTCTATGCAAGTAAAGCACCCTGCACTACTTTTCAGGCAGCAGTTAAATGCATACCTCAAGAAGATATATACAATGATAAGAGATAACCTAAAGAAAGAGATCTCTCCTCTCCTTAGCTTATGTATACAGGTAATCTTTATGTTGCTTTGTGTTCATACAAGTTCTAAGGAAGAGAGGTAATAACTCGACTGCTTGAAAGTTAATAACCGAATTTTCTGGATAAACATTTCCTAGTCAAGGCCTCCAAAACATCCAGGAATATTATTTCTTTTAATGCTACTGAGAAGGGAATGCATGTAGTTCTTTGTTGTTTCTCTTTTGTAAAAGTAATTATGCTGAAACTTTTTAGCTTTGGTTTTGTTAATGTTTACATGCTACAGGCACCAATGACATCAACGGAAAGTTTGGTGAAAGGAAGAGCACACGCAAATGCTGCTCTGATTGCACATTGGGAAAGTATCAGGAAAAGCCTAAACAGTTACTTGAATTTAATGAAAACAAACAATGTGAGTCTGAAGTTCCATTAGAAATGAACAATAGTAAAAATTAAACTTCTTTTGGCAAATGATGATTAATACAATATATGTTAACATGATACAGGCTCCACCCTTCATAGTCGGCCAATTATTCACACAAATCTTCTCCTTCATCAACTTGCAACTCTTCCACAGGCATGTTTCACTTCGAATCTCTCTTTTGTTTCCTTTTTTTTTCCTGTCAAACCACTTTTTCCTTGGTTGACAGAAAGAATTATGTCATTAAACTTGTGCAGTGTTCTTCTACGTGGTGAGTGTTGCTCATTCAGCAATGGGGAGTACGTTAAAGCTGGTTTGGCTGAATTAGAGCAGTGGTGTATAGAGGCTACGGATGAAGTAAGCCGAGATTTCGTCACGCTTTGCCTCTAGATCGCTTGAATATTTTTTTATCTTTTGAATTGGAATTGTTGTTTCATTTCGTAAAGTATGCTGGCTCAGCTTGGGATGAGTTAAGGCATATCAGGCAGGCTGTTGGCTTCCTGGTAAAACTCTTAGTCGATGCTATGCCACTCCGTTTATGCACTGCCGTTAAATTGTGCTTATGTGACTTTTGCTTGTTTTGACTCTTTGTTTAGGTTACTTATCAAAAGCCAAAAATGAGCTTAGCCGTAATTACAAGTTTCTTTCCGGTATTTAGTCTCGTCTACTCTGTTAAAGCTGTCTTTAGCTCGTGTATTTTAATGAGATTATAGTTGAAGTTGCTTTTCTGGGTCAGGTGTTAAGTATACAGCAGCTATACAGAATCAGCACAAATTACTGGGATGAGAAATATGGCACTCATAGTGTTTCTTCAGATGTATGTTTCACTTTTAAAATAACTAGGCTTCCTTCTTTTGTCTAGATATGGTACTAATTGTGTTCTTTCCGAAACCATAGGTTATTGCAAACATGAGGGTTATGATGACAGAGGACTCGAACAATGCCGTAAGCAGCTCCTTCCTTTTGGACGAGGACGATAGGTAACCTGATAATATTTTTTAGGCAATCTGTTTCTATCCTTCTCATTTCTCAACTAATGCGAGGGAATCAATCAAAACGCAGCATTCCATTCACGGTGGGGGATATAACAGAGTCAATGGAACAAGTGAATGTAAACGACATTGAACTTCCTCAGCTGATCCGCGAAAACTCAAGTTTCAGCTTCTTACTCACTCGTAAAGAAGCTAGTCCATCATAAACTGGCATTGGTGTGTTTGACGATGTAGTCCTGCATTGAGAATGTATTCAATCTTTTTTTTGGGATGGATTTTAATTTAGTTATTTATATATTTTGCTGGTTTGAGTGTTGTTGCAATAAACGACTCATAACTTATATTTAAGAGGAGCCAATTCTGCTTTATCAATCAACATGGCATTCCTCCATATCCCATCCAAATTCTTTAGGTTATGAACGACGAAAGATTTTTAATTGATTTTTAGTTTTTCGTTGATAAAAGTTTTATAATAATAAATAAAAAGGAAACCTTATTTCCTAAAAATAAAAGCTTTCCACAAAAAGCTGAAAATCATGGTCTCTACTTTCTACTTTATGTTTAGAGAAACCATTAAAAAAATACTAGTTTCCCTAAATGTTTTTAAGAAACTAATTTCTTAAAAAATATCGAAAGGTGAAAAAAATATATTTACAAATAATCAAAAACCAAAAAACTAGACACGGGACACGGCTGGAGTTTTTGAAGTAATTTTTGGATTTTGATTTTGCAAAATCCAAATAATTACCCGTTCATGATTCTACAAAAAGTAGATTTCCTAAAAAATAGGAAAACCAGATTTTATGAGCTTTTAACTATTTCATCATAGAATTTAAAAACCAAGTTTTGTGGTTTTTTTAAAGAGAATATTACACTTTTACACACTTTTTTAAAACTATTTCCGTGTTTAGGCACTTTCAAAAGATTAGGCACTTTTTTTATGTTATTTTACTAAAATACCCTCTTAACTAAAATATTCTCTTAACCCACGTTTTCTCTTTTTCTCTCTCTCTCTCTTCATCTCTCTCTTTCTCTCTCTCTCTCTCTTCATCTCTCTCTCTCTCTCTTCACCTCTCTCTCTCTCTTCATCTTTGTAAAAAATGAGAAGAAACTTCTTCTTCTTCAACAATGGCGGCTTGATTTGATTTTTGCTCTCTCTCATGTGTCAAACTCGTTTCATCTACGTAGCATCGAGATTTCAGTTAATCGAATCTCCTGTTATCATGGACATGTTATA
>Ga0041059_1003415_pt1 | contig 10895 bp, 7 predicted proteins | sample AraColnosormetaG_FD_56232 | JGI IMG/M metagenome (GOLD analysis project Ga0041059, IMG submission 56232) | Arabidopsis roots microbial communities from North Carolina, USA - Col MF nosort | ecosystem: Host-associated > Plants > Roots > Unclassified | place: USA: North Carolina | collected 2013-09-02 | reverse complement strand
TTTTTTTTTTTTTTTTTTTTGTCGGTCATGTTCAGAATATAATACTTGGTTTCCTTAATTGTCTTTATAATAAATGATTTTTTTGTCTGATTAATACATATAGAGTTATGAGTAGATATTTTGTAACTACTATTAATTTGTCTTCAAATGAAAATAGACGGAGTACTTTGATAAGAAAGAAAAAATACACCTCTAACAAGTTACAATGTTGTGACACCTCTCGAGTCATTTCTTTAGCATCTTGTACATATATAAACGCCTACCGACAATGGAGTCGTGTTAACTTCCATCATTATTTTTCTCTTGTGGATACGTTTTTTTTTTAAAATGGCATCTCCTGCTGTCCATAGCAAACAAAAACCACATGTTGTTTGCGTGCCTCACCCGGCTCAAGGCCACATCAACCCGATGCTAAAAGTGGCTAAACTCCTCCACGCGAGAGGCTTCCATGTCACCTTCGTCAACACCGTCTATAACCACAACCGTCTCCTCCGGTCCCGTGGGCCTTACGCACTGGACGGACTTCCTTCTTTCCGGTTCGAGTCGATAGCTGACGGTCTTCCGGATACCGATGGGGATAAGACCCAAGATATCCCCGCCCTTTGTGTGTCCACCATGAAGAACTGCCTCGCTCCGTTCAAGGAGCTTCTCCGACGGATCAACGATGTTGATGATGTTCCTCCGGTGAGCTGTATTGTATCGGACGGTGTGATGAGCTTTACTCTTGACGCAGCAGAGGAACTCAATCTCCCAGAGGTTATTTTCTGGACGAACAGTGCTTGTGGTTTCATGACTTTTCTACACTTTTATCTCTTCATCGAAAAAGGCTTATCTCCGTTTAAAGGTACAAATTATTTTCATTTTTATATATTATTGATTTTTATTCACATACATTAAAAGAGAAAATAACCCTTAATAATGCATTTGCCAATTTACACTAGCAAAGTCGTGTAACTCGTGTTGTATCCAATAGATTACTAATTAATATTGATGGTGGATTTGATAGATGAAAGTTACATGTCTAAGGAGCATCTAGACACGGTTATAGATTGGATACCATCAATGAAGAATCTTAGGCTAAAAGACATCCCTAGCTTCATACGTACCACTAATCCTGACGACATAATGCTCAATTTCATCATTCAAGAGGTGGAGCAATCCAAACGCGCCAGTGATCATTCTCAATACGTTCGATGATCTTGATCATGATCTTATACAATCTATGCAATCTATTTTATTACCTCCGGTTTATACGATTGGACCGCTCCATCTCCTAGCAAACCAGGAAATTGACGAGGTTAGTGAAATAGGACGGATGGGATTAAATTTGTGGAAAGAAGATACAGAATGTTTGGATTGGTTGGACAGTAAAACGACTCCAAACAGCGTCGTTTTTGTTAATTTTGGATGCATAACGGTGATGAGTGCAAAACAACTTCTTGAGTTTGCTTGGGGTTTGGCGGCAAGTGGGAAAGAGTTTTTATGGGTGATCCGGCCGGATTTAGTTGCCGGAGAGACGACGGCGATTCTCTCAGAGTTTTTAACGGAGACGGCAGACCGCGGAATGCTGGTGAGTTGGTGTTCTCAAGAAAAAGTTATTTCCCACCCTATGGTTGGAGGGTTCTTGACGCATTGCGGGTGGAACTCGACACTCGAAAGTATCTCTGGTGGTGTTCCGATAATATGCTGGCCGTTTTTTGCCGAGCAGCAAACGAATTGTAAGTTTTGTTGTGATGAGTGGGGAGTTGGTGTCGAGATTGGTGGAGATGTTAAGAGGGAGGAGGTCGAGACAGTGGTTAGAGAGCTAATGGATAGAGAGAAGGGAAAGAAAATGCGAGAGAAGGCCGTAGAGTGGCGGCGCTTGGCGAATGAAGCTACGGAGCATAAGCATGGTTCCTCGGTTGTGAATTTTGAGACGGTTGTGAGAAAGGTTCTTTTAAGGGAGTAGATAATAGAGAGTACAATGAAACTGTTATTTTAAAAATGTAAGATGGCTTATATAAAAGTATGTTATATAACTCTGGACGAGTATTGTTTTCAGTCTTTTCAATCGTATGTTGTGATAACCTACATGCTCATAATTTTAGGTACATATGGGAATTACAATTTACCTGGAAATTGTGGAATTGTTTTGTGATATTGCACCAAAATGTGAAATTGCGTCAACCAGTCAAGTAGAAATGTATGTGTTCTTCTTGCATCAACCTCCAAAAACATATAAAAGTAATATAGCTAGCTGAGTTATATATGACACAGAACATTAAAATATCTCAATGTCTACTCTTTTTTACCTTTATATATGGCATGGAATTACAATATTACACTAACAAGTAATAAATTATCTATATAAAAAAAAGGGAATTAACAATGTCGACATTAGTGTATGGAGAATGGAGCCATTTATTAGCCATTAGTGTATCTACAAATCATATATAACGTCACAGTTTTTCTTGCCAGAAGAATGAAAACAAAAAAATGGCATCTCCTTCCGTAAAAAACTCAATCTTTAGATAAACCAATACTATCTTTTGCTAAGCTTATAAATTTCACACATAGATACAAAAGTTCGGCCTCGATCTTCGCATGTGACGCTGACACATATCTTTTGTTAATTCCCACGTGCTAGAATCATAAGGTCTCACCAACTCATTGTCAATTATCTTTCTAAAACGAAGTTCTTATAATCACATATACAAATCCATTTTCATTTTTTCTCGGCATAAGAGAGCAAGAAAATGGAATCTCATGTTGTTCATAACGCACAAAAGCCACACGTAGTTTGCGTGCCTTACCCGGCTCAAGGCCACATCAATCCGATGCTGAAAGTGGCTAAACTCCTCTACGCTAAAGGCTTTCACGTCACCTTCGTTAACACTCTCTACAACCACAACCGTCTCCTCCGGTCCCGTGGTCCCAACGCGCTCGACGGGTTTCCTTCATTCCGGTTCGAGTCCATCCCTGACGGTCTACCGGAGACTGATGGCGATAGGACGCAGCATACTCCTACCGTTTGCATGTCCATTGAGAAAAACTGTCTCGCTCCATTCAAAGAGATTCTGCGCCGGATCAACGATAAAGATGATGTTCCTCCAGTGAGTTGTATTGTATCGGACGGTGTGATGAGTTTTACTCTTGACGCAGCCGAGGAACTAGGTGTCCCAGAGGTTATTTTTTGGACCAATAGTGCTTGTGGTTTCATGACTATTCTACACTTTTATCTTTTCATCGAGAAGGGTCTATCTCCTTTTAAAGGTACTAATTGTTTTTCTATTACTACTGATTTTAATTCATATAGTTAAAAGAAAAAACGTCCGTAACTAATGCATCTAGCATATTTATCTGTCTTTAGCCCAAAGTTGTAATATGTTGTATACTTTAATTTAGATTACTAATTATAATGGTGTGTATTGGACAGACGAAAGTTACATGTCAAAGGAGCATCTAGACACAGTTATAGATTGGATACCATCAATGAAGAATCTTAGGTTAAAGGACATCCCTAGCTATATACGTACCACAAATCCTGACAACATAATGCTTAATTTCCTCATTCGAGAAGTTGAGCGATCTAAACGCGCTAGTGCTATCATTCTCAACACGTTTGATGAACTCGAGCATGATGTTATCCAGTCTATGCAATCTATTTTACCTCCGGTTTATTCTATTGGGCCACTCCATCTCCTTGTGAAGGAAGAAATAAACGAGGCTAGTGAAATAGGACAGATGGGATTAAATTTGTGGAGAGAGGAGATGGAATGTTTGGATTGGCTCGATACAAAAACTCCAAACAGTGTTCTTTTTGTTAACTTTGGATGCATAACGGTGATGAGTGCAAAACAGCTTGAAGAATTTGCTTGGGGTTTGGCGGCAAGTAGGAAAGAGTTTTTATGGGTGATCCGTCCTAATTTAGTGGTGGGAGAGGCGATGGTGGTTCTTCCACAAGAGTTTTTAGCGGAGACGATAGACCGGAGAATGTTAGCTAGTTGGTGTCCTCAGGAGAAAGTTCTTTCTCATCCCGCGATAGGAGGGTTCTTGACGCATTGCGGGTGGAACTCAACATTGGAGAGTCTCGCTGGTGGTGTTCCGATGATATGTTGGCCATGTTTTTCGGAGCAACCGACGAATTGTAAGTTTTGTTGTGACGAGTGGGGAGTGGGTATAGAGATTGGTAAAGATGTGAAGAGAGAGGAGGTCGAGACGGTGGTTAGAGAACTTATGGATGGAGAAAAGGGGAAAAAGCTGAGAGAAAAGGCGGAAGAGTGGCGGCGGTTGGCCGAGGAAGCGACGAGGTATAAACATGGTTCGTCGGTCATGAATCTTGAGACGCTTATACATAAAGTTTTCTTAGAAAATCTTAGATGAGAAAAGTTCTAATGCGGTAGTTAATTACAAATATCATATGATAGTTTTGGTGGTAGACCCTAGAGGCCTATAGATGTGTTACTCGTTTCTTTTATATAATTATAATTGGTCTTTATTTTCTGTTTGTAATCAGTGTAAATTGCTATAGAATAACTTTAGCATAATAACTTTTATTTTTGTTTGTTGATACCAAAATATTGTTAGAATCACACCACTAATATAAACTTCAACAAAAAAAAAACTTCATCTTTTCCTGTGCAAGATGTACTACGGAAACAAATTTTGTATTCAAGTCTAGAAGAGAACACATTTCCTGTGCAAGAGAACAAGTCCTCTATACATCTTTTCGCACCTTGCCGACCAATTGGCGAATGAGAGGTCGCTCTTGCTGGAGGCGGTACGTAGGTAAAAGGTCCTTTTGGGTCAGAATCAGCGTGGCGCCCAATATGTTATGTATACGGCCCGGCCCACTCTATCCTATGGGAGGTGGGAAGTTAAATAGTTGTATTTTAATCATCAATCTTATGGAGTATTGACAAAGTAACCGAACATATACGCAAAAACGTGTTTTTATCATCAATCTCATTAATTATTACCTCTAAGTTTTAATAGTTCTATATTGCACACTAATTCTTAAACTGATCTAAAGTAGATGTATGATCTAATTAACCGGTAAAAAGTTGTAATAATCAGCTAGTTAATTCAATGTATATATTAAAAAAAACTTAACTTTTTAACTTTTGGTTGAGTGGGTTCATATTCAGTTACTTTTGTTTATATACAAAAATTGGTTTTAATAAGTAAGCAACAAAGTTTAAGCTGAATTGCTTGGAAAATTATATTAATTCAGCCATAAAACGATATAAAATCGGAAGGATAGATTGTCACGTGGGTTATCACTTTTCACAAAATTGACTTGTTTTTTTCTTAACATGCTATCAATTAGTCTAATGTAGAAGTACAATGGAAGATTATAAAAATAGTCGAACTTATTCTAAAATAATAGAAAGAATATCAAAGTCGACATATTATATTATTCCGTTAGGAAGAAAGAAAAAAAACATGACAAGAATGGATAGATAGAGCCATCTTTATTTTGGCAGTCAAGTTAAGTCATGAATTTGGTTGAGAAAATAAAAACGAATTAGCTTTTTTTTTTTGTTGAATGACGAGAAAGAGAATTAAAAAAAAATGTCAAGATTGTACAAGTTGAGGCAGTTGATCAAGAAGATGACGTTAAGTCTCTGATGTTCGTAGTCGTACTTTCAGGTGCATCCGTTGGATCGAATTCTCCACCTTCTTCTGATACTTGTTGTGGTGCGTGTGATTCTGAAGAGAAAAAAAGATTCATATCGTAAAACCTTTTTTAACATAAATATATAGTCAATCCACACATAGAAGTTATTTGTTTGGTGGCCCCTCTACAAATAAGTTTGGATAATTGCTTAAATAGAGAGTGGTCCCTTGTGAGTTGTGTGACTAGATCTTGAGAATCAATAATATAAAAAGGTGACAGAACTCACATGCAAACACTATTGGTTTATGCATTTTACATACACATATATAAACATGCATGACCCATGATGGAGGATAGACAGATGTGAGGAGAAAAAATTTAGACAGCTCAGTTCACATGGATATGACGCAATTATATATATCCCATGTGCCCAATCATTCACTCTTTTTTGGTATTCCATTTAATCTTCCGTACTATATAATTCAATCTCACTAGCTCTTGTTTCTTACAAAACTTATTGTTTAGTACTTAGTGGTCGTGAATCTTGTTATGATGATTAATGCAATTTGTACAATGGACATGCATGGTGGTTATAAGACTTACCAGTGGAAGAAGATAGTGGCCCTTGGGAAGTAGGGACATTAGATGGAGTAGGAGCCTCGACATTGGATGGGTAAATTAGGTAAGATGAAGCAGAAGGTAAACGTTGTTGTTGTTGTTGCTGCTGCTGCTGATGATGGTGATATTGATAATGTTGTTGATGATGAAGATATGGTCTAGGGCTTGGAGCTTGGAGGTAGTAATAAGGGGAAGGCATGATGTTGGATGATGATGGTGATGTTGCTCCTCCTCCTCCGTACATTTGCTGTTGATAGTATTGTGCCTGTTGGAGCTGTGCGTTGTATAGGGCCTGCATGTAACTTATGTTTGATTAATATCATCACCAACCTCATCATCTTGAGTTCATTTTTTATGATCTACCCCTATTTCTTCTACGTCATTAACATATAATTTCCTACGTCATTACTCAGTCTAAGGAAGTTTTCTAGGTACTACTAATTCCAACATTCACATACGCTAGAAGGATACGACATTTTCCTAGTAGATGTCTATACTAATATACAATTGCATGTTTATAATTGTATATGTATGTCATATGGAGAGAGATTTGAGGGGAGAAAAAGAGAGATAGAGAGACTGACTTGGTGGTACCCATATTCAGAATTGTAGGTGTACCTGAAAACAAAAGAATTTAATGATGCTAAACCAATTAGTCTATGTATCCACCAAAATACAAAAACCTAATTATCTTACCTAGACAAATTTAGTGCATGCAAATTTCACAGAGACATCTACATGACATATTTCACTATTATTGTTCTATTGCAATGCTGGTCCGGCTAATGTTCATGATATTATGTATATACTTTTTATATGACAACTAGCTAGTCTATAAGTATTTATATTACGAATATGATATTTACAGGCTGACTCCAACTTGCGCAAATTGAAGCATTAAATATCATCTTCTGTCTCTTACCATTTCTATCACATTGGACCATTTCATTTGTCTAAGCAAAATTTATAAATTTCTTTACACACTTTGGTATTAAATAAACAAAACCCATTATTTTTCTCTTTAAATCATTCAGCGTACCCGTATGACGGATACATGAGCTGGGCAGCCGCAGCCTGCTGCACCGGAGCAGCCATTCCGGTATAGCTTGATTGTCCTCCGCCTTGATACTGACTAGGGCTTCCTCCTTGTCCTCGTCCTATGCCATCAAAAAGTAAATAAAAAGTTTTTCTATTGAATTTAAACGATTACATAAAATTATTACATTGCTATATAACATTCTTGAACAATGTAGCATTTTTCCTTGTATATGTATCGTAGAAATTCATTAAAAATTATGACGATAGAAAAATTGGCGTATAATATCTCCAATTAAAGACAAAAGGTTATCTTTTGATAACATTACGTTTTGAAAACAAAAATAAAAATGTTCTTCATCATCGTATTAGTTTTTCATCATTTTCTCAAAACAATGTATGGATTAGTCCCATCAAACAATTCAGCCAAGAAAAGTAAGTAGATCAATGATATCATTAAAGTTCACATTTCAAAGAAATATGGATTGAGTTAACGAACCTCGAGGCGTCGATGGTCGGGGCCGTCCAAAAGACGCAATATTGCAATTTGCCTTTCGTCCATCGATCACCGGATTCGGATCAGCGACGGCTCTCGTCGCTGAATCCGAGTCTCGAAACGTGACCTGGACCACGGAGATGATGACGTGTCAAACCTTGAGAATCCTTAAAATGGTGGGGAAGATAAAAGAACTTACAAAACCGTAGCCTTTAGATTTTCCGGTAGCCTTATCGGTAATGATGACGGCTTCAAGAATCTCTCCGAACTGATCAAAGTAACGGCGCATTTCATCGGTGGGAGTCTCCCATGCTAAACCTCCTACAAACACTTTGGTGTGAGTCGTGTCTCCGAACGGTGATCGGTAATAGCTTGTATTAGACATATATTATAAACTGTTTGTTGATTTGTTGATGATGATGGTTGTGATGATATACACCGATAAAAAAAATGGTTTGAATAAAATTTAATGAATGAATATATGAAAATGGGGTCTGTCTAATTAAAACATGAGCCAAGAAAGAAAAGAAGAAAAGATTGTAAATGAGGGAAAGTTAGCTTCTTTATATCGTCAAATGCCAAAGAAACGACTTTTTCATTTTCCTCTCTTTATATTTTTTGGTTGCAAATTGGAACTCTTAAACGATGCCGTATTTTGCCTCTGACCCTACTCTTAGAGATGGATAGAGAGAGACTTGGTAAGTTAATGTAAGAAGGAATTAGATTTTCTTTGGGGTTTTGTAAGAAGAGTGACAAGGCAAGCACTGAGTATGTCTTCGCTGGCTATAACTTGCCAGGTTTTAACATTATAGCTCTTCCACAACTTTTCTTTTTTTCCTCCATTAAAATACCTTCTTTAATGTTTTCTAATAATATAGTGATTATGGCAGATTATCCGTAAAGTCAAGGTATTATTCCGAGTTGAAACAGAGTTTTACTAATCACGCAATTAAGTTGTTTGGAATCAGGATTTTTTTACTTCACAATTTTAAAGTCAACGATAAATATATATTTAAAAAGAGTTAGATCAGAAACCCTATTTGACATATAGCGTTGCCATGCAATCTCGACATAACTATTTTTTATTTATTAACTAAATTTTCTTAATAATTCGTAGCCAAATGTAAAGTAAGTATGTAATGTGAATCAAAGATAAGAATTAGATAATACTAGTAATGATGTTTATGCTAATCAGATTTCAAATTCCTTTTGTGATTTTAGTGGAATTCCATTGTTATATCCACCAAAGCCATAAAAAGTACATAACTGGTGAAAAGATAGTTTTGTAGTTTGAGTATATATATATCGATCCCTGTAGAGATTTCTCATCCCCCATTTAGAAAATTGACTATTTAATATTAGACTAAAAAAGACGGCAATATATAGATATATACATATGACTATGAGTAGCTATAAAATATTAATATAAATCCATATCCAATTGTTTTTATTAGTACCAAGCGTAAAATTAAATTGAGAGTTTTATATGAATAGAGTACATACAGTTTTGATCGTTTTGATGTGATTGTATAATTATGTCCATTAATATTCGAGTAGTGAATTAGTTATGAGTTCTGACATGAAGTTAGAGACGACGTTTTAATCACAACATGCTTCTTGCTTCATTATTTGATTCTGTGTCAAAAACATTCTTCTTGCTTATGATTAGTTAGTTTTATTTATCAATTTATCAAAAAAAAAAAGACTATAACTCGCTAAAACTTATCAGATACACTATTTTCTGATAATAATGATTTTTTTTAGGGAGATAACAAAAGAAAAATACATATACATGCGTTCACATACGTTCATATGTAAATATAGTTATAAAAAAAAAAGTTAAATAAGGCTATAGACATGTATATGTAAATGTAGTTGTAAAGGGTTATCTAATTATATGAATTAAAGTGGAGGGCAAAAGAATTGAGAAGATCACATGAAATGAGCAGAGAAACCAGCTTTAACATAGTCCCCCGCACGCATGCAGCCACCCAATAACGACCATCCCCTCTTTTTATCTAATGAAAACATTAAACCCCACCATCATCATCTATTTCACTCCCATATGCCTTTAACATTTCAGCAATATCGGTGTAGTTGACCAAAAAAAGTGATTAGTAAGTTACGTTTTCATTGGTCTACTAGAAAACTGGTTTTGTTAAACGTAATGTGAATCATGTACATATAAAATTGCTGAATATTTAAGAGAAGTTTACATGAAAATGCTTTGGTAGATGACAACTTTTTTCAGTGAGCCAATACAGATATTTTGTTAAAGAGAGAAAAGGTTGGGCCAAATTTGCCAGCATGGCTAAAGAGGAGACAACTGGAGTTGGAGTTTAAAGAAGAAACAGAAGAGAATCCGTGAACTGGCAGATCCCTCCACGTGTATCTCTCCTTCTGTCATTCTTCATTTCTTCCCTCTCCATTATCTATTCTTATTTTAGCTGTCTCTCTTAACACAAAAACTAATTTGGTCATTCATTAGAAAGCTCACATGTAACATTTTCAATCTTCTGAAAACTTCAGCATTTTGACATGGTAACATAAAGATGATCAAAGTAATTTTGAACTACTAGTGTTATGTAGTATTACAAGTTATTAATTCAGCTTGTATTCCAAAGGGGTGGTGGCGCAGTTGGCTAGCGCGTAGGTCTCATAGCTACTGAGTGATCCTGAGGTCGAGAGTTCGAGCCTCTCTCACCCCATTACTCTTTTTCCTTTTTTCATAAAACCCATGCTAGGCTCAGTTTCAATAGCTTTTTATTACCTGGAAGCCCACATACATTCGTAATACGTTATTGATGCGTTAGCGTTACAAAGGCCGAATCACCTTTTTATTCAGTTGGTCAAGAACAAAAGTTTTTTGACCCATTATAGGCCCATTTACTATTTCTATCTAGTATCTACAATCATCCACACGGTTTCTTATTTGGCGATTGCACTGATCATGTTCTAGATTACATGCAATTATATATGTTCATACTTGTGAATACCAAAGTTTCGGTTAAATTTCACGTGCTTTACTCAGTTACTTTTTTAACCGGCAAGATTACATTAATCTTGCAAATCAAATCAGAATTCGACATTCATGAGAGGGATTTATTTCTTAGTCAAACAAAAGAGGAGTTTTTTTTTTTTTTTTTT
>Ga0041059_1003413_pt1 | contig 10898 bp, 8 predicted proteins | sample AraColnosormetaG_FD_56232 | JGI IMG/M metagenome (GOLD analysis project Ga0041059, IMG submission 56232) | Arabidopsis roots microbial communities from North Carolina, USA - Col MF nosort | ecosystem: Host-associated > Plants > Roots > Unclassified | place: USA: North Carolina | collected 2013-09-02 | reverse complement strand
GTTGTAAATTTGTGCCTCTACGTGAACAAAGATAACAAAATTATTAATTGCAGTTAAACTTATCCTATAATGTGTACATATTATATATATATAATACCTTTCTAAATCTAGATGAAGTTAAGTTCACTTCTCCATGGGCACAAGGCAATCGGCTTAAAGTGGATGTACAAAGCAAAAGAAAATTCTAAAAAAGAAGTGAAGCAAAACAAAACATGATTGTTGGCAAAAAGTTTATAGCCAAAGAGTTGAAATCGATTATGACGAGGTATTTGCTAACGCTGTTCTTCTTGAAACGATTAGACTAATATTTCATAAGCGTATCAAAACAAGTGGTAGATACATCAGATGATGTCAAGTCGCCTTTATTAAATGGAGACCTTGAAGAAGAAGTTTACATTGAACAACCACAAGGCAACATATTCAAAGGAGATGAAGACAAAGTCTTGAGGCCAACGAAGGCGCTTTATCAAATAAGTTTCAAGAGCTTGAAATACTCAAATTGAGAAGTACTTCAAGGAAAATACTACATAAAGTGTTCATATGAGCATGCATTCTATACCAAATTCCAAAATATGATAAATTTATCGCATGCTTATATGTAGATGACTTGATATCACTATTAATAACTAAAGCATGTTCGAAGAATTCAAGAAAGAGATGAGTATGAGATACGGATATTGGATTGATGTCTTACTAGTTTGGAATTGAAGTAAAAAAAAGAAGATAATGGAATCTCCATCTCAAGAAGGCTATGCTAAGGAGGTACTTAAAAAGTTTAAAATGGATGACTCAAATCCGGTGAGCACACCAATAGAATGCGGAATAAAATTATCCAAGAACGAAGAAGGATAATGCGTGGATCCAACAACCTTTAAAAGCTTGGTTGGAAGCTTGAGATACTTAACATGTACGAGGCCCAATATTTTATATGCGGACGGATTTTTTAAACGTTACATGGAGCCAACATGAGCTCATTTCAAGGCGGCAAAGAGGATTCTTTACTATATCAAAAGTACCATAAACCTTTGCTTGCACTATTGTACTTCTAATGATTACAAGCTTGTTGGATATAGCGGTAGCGATTGGATTGGAGGCGTCGATCACCATAAAAGTACAAGTGGCTTCCTGTTCTACATTGGAGATCGGCTTTCACATGATGTCGAAGAAGTAACCAAATTTTGTTACTCTATCCACTTCATGTGTGTGCCATGTTAAGTTTGCCACAAGATGAACCAACAAAAATCTATGTGGAGAAGAAGTGACCAATAACTTTGGCAAAGAACCCCACCTTCCATGATCAAAGTAAGCACATTGACACATGTTATTATTACATTAGAGAGTGTGTTAACAAGAAAGATGTGCAAGAAATTGGAGTATGTGAAGAGACATGATCAAGTAGCCCATATTTTCACTAAGCCTCTTGAACGAGAAGACTATCAAGATGAGGAGTTTGGTTGTTGTAATAAAATAAAATTTAAGAGGACATGTTGAAAGTTAAACTTGATTTTGAATGATTTTTAATTAATTGGATCAATTATCCAATAATTTGATGGACCAAATCTAAATTCTAAAGTTTTCTCTACAAATATCAATATTTCCACTTCCTTAACAAAATGTAGAGATTTTCTAGAATCATCTTCCACCTCCTTAAACATAGAAAATCTAGATAATTTTATAAGAATAATCTAGATAACTTTCTAGGATTAAAATATTTGAGATATTTGGTAGTTTGAAAGCTATAAATACCTCACTCCTCTTTTATTTGTGTAGTTGTTTTGAAGTTTTCTTCAAGTTAAAATCAAAGCAATAAAAGTTATGTTTCCTAAAACTTTCTCTCTTAATACTTAAACACTTTCTCCATTACTTCTAAAAAATTTCACTTTAACATTTTTTAATATATAGACTAGCAAACTTTGATTTTCTAGCTTTCTTTCACCATTCATGTCACCTCCTCAAAGTTAAAGGTATTAGTCACTCAGGCTACAAGATATCCTCTTTGGAAGGAACAAAACTTGATAGAACAGTTCATGACTTTTTTTTAGCTCATAGATTGTGGAATATACTCCTAGATATGATCCTATCAAGAATACAAAACTTCTATGTATATTAACCTTCTTCGATGAAATAAACATACTTTATATTATATGCAATTCTGTTTCATGGTATTAGAGCATACGATTCTGACCTAATTTGTTTTCTTCTTCTTCATAACTGTCATTACATACCTCGTGACCACTGCTATTATATACTCTACAAACAATTAAAACTTCTATAATCTATATTGGGAGAAGATGTCGTCACCATCATTGCAGCAAAACAACTTGCCCTTGCTATTACTACAACACCTTCAAACCCATACTCACTTAGATCTTCTGATAATCCTGGATCCTTGATCTCTTCCCTCGTGTTGAAGGAAGAAAATTATCCAGAATTTATATTATTCCATCACCCGTGACGTAATCGGATGGCACAGCCTCACAAACCACCAAACGTGGCACTCTCCCTCTAAGCTCTACCCATAAACTTCGCTACGTCTTATTTTTCCTAGATTCTTATTGCACTTTGATCTTTGTCTCCTAATTACTTAAATAGATAGATTCCATTGCAATCTAACATGACACACTCTGTTTCTTACAAGACTATATTTTGAGAACTTTGATTGAGGCCAGGGAAGAACGTGAAGGAGTGTACTACTATACGGGTGTTTTGGCTGCTCAAGTTCACAAAGCCTCGTCTGATCATGCATCGTATAGAGCCTTGTGGCATTGTAGATTAGGCCATCCTTGTAGTATAGTGTTTTATCTTCTTTATGAGAATGTCATCAATCTTCACAAGATGTTTGCAAACTTAATAGTTGTGTATTTATTTTGGGCTAAACAAAGACGAGAGGTTTTTCCTATTATTATTAACAAAAGTTTGGAATATTTTTCTTTAGTCCATTGCCATGTTTTGGTCCATATAGAATTCCAACCACGAGGGGGGGGGGAGGTGGCTCTCTCGTTCAATATAGACATATCTCATGCAGCCAAATCTGAAGTTTCTCAAATAATACGAAATTTTTGTGGCATGATCCAACACCAATTTGGTAAGCTGGTAGTGTCAATCTGTATGACAACGACACAAAGTTCATGTGTCTTACCTCCTACTTTAGAGAACATGGGATTCTCCATCAAACTTTTTCGATTAATACTCCACAACAAAATGGACGATTTTAACGGAAACACGATCATATCTTGAGTGTAGCCCACATCTGTCTATTTCAAGGGAATCTTCCCATTACATTTTAGTTAAAGAGCATACTAAAAGCGACACATCGCATTAATCGAAATCCATCTTTAGTACTAAAGGGATAAAGATCTTATGAAATCTAGTTTGGCAAACACCTTCATACGTTATGCTGCGTACATTTGGATGTTTGTGCTATGCTCATATCCCATCACGTGATAAAGTTAAATTTGCATCTCACAGTCGCAAATGCGTGTTTCTTGGTTATCCTTATGGTAAAAAAGTTTGGCGGGTATATGATCTTGAAACTGACAAGATTTTTATGACGCAATGTTCGATTTCAAGAGGATTTCTCTCCCTTTGCTTGCCATCCATCAAGCCTATTATCTTTTGTTTGCAATTGAATCTCAATTTCATTTAGATGATGACGATTGTTTTATGTTTGTGATTATTGTTCTGGTTTCCATTGATTTATCATCTTTGGAAGTTACACCTACTTACTATAGATATTGTTTCTTGGTCTATCAGATCGATTGATCTCATACCAGAAACGATCGATCCTTCTACTCCCTCAACGATACCTGTAAGCACAAGATCGATCAATTCCACAACATGAATGATTGATATATATCTCTACCTCGACAACATTACTTGCAAGTTTTGGACCGGTCGATCAGTTCTCTAAACCGATCGATCCATCAAAAACACCGATCCCTCAATATGTTGGCCAGGTCAAATCCGCCTCTTCGGGTCTTCCTGAACTATTGGACAAAGGTCTGAGAAAGAAAATGTTGTTAATATTACTTAAAGATTATATTATCCCTCCAAGACATTCTTCTTCTCACGGTCTATCTCTTACTTTTCCCAACTCAACTTCCTCAACTTTGGTTTATGGTAAGGTCCTATATCTCCTTTCAAATTATTTAATAGATTGTGGATTTGTAGTAGACCACATAGCATTTTTGGTGGATGTTCTTGATAGCAAGGAACCCAAACTTTTTAAGGATGCAATTCTTTATTAAAAATGATGTGAAGCTATGTAAAAAGAAATTGATGCTTTTGAAGCAAATCATACTTGAGATATTATAGAGTTACCACATGGGACAAAGTGATCAGTAGCAAATGGGTTTATAAACTCAAATTCAAATCGGACAGTTCACTTAAGCTTCACAAGGCTCGTCTAGTGGTTATGGAAAATCATCAAAAGGAGGGTATTGATTTTAAAGAAACTTTTGCTCCACTCGCAAAGTTGACAACAATTTATTCTCTTTTAGTGTTGCTGCTGATAAAGATTGGAGGTCCCTCAGATGGATGTTCACAATTCTTTTCTACATGGTAATCTTGAAAAAGAGGTCTACATGAAGATGTCATCATGTTTTAAATGTTTGGATCTATCTAAAACATTTGTCGGTTACATAATTCTCTATATAGCCTCAAACAAGCTACCCGTTGTTGGTTCGCCAAGTTATCAACTACACTCTGTCACATTTGTTTCACTCAGAGTTATGAAACTTTCTCATTGTTCACTCTCAAGAATGGGAATACGATTTTTCGTATTCTAATCTACGTCGACGATTTCATTATCACCTGAAACACCCATCAATCGATTCAAACAACAACTTCATCAATGTTTTCACATGAAGGATTTAGGAAAGTTGAAATACTTTCTAGGCATTGATGTGTCTCTTGGCCGGAATGGTTTCGACCTTTCTCAACTATCATATGCTCTAGACATTATTAATGACGTGGGTTTGATCTGTTGTAAGCCATCTGTTGTACCAATGGAACTCAATGAAAAGCTTGTTTTGGTAGCAAGTCTGTCATTTCACGATCCCCATCAATATTGATGGCTCGTTGGTCGTTTTATCTACCTCACCATCACTCGAGCATATCTTTGCTACGGTCTCCCAATTTATGCAATTACCGCTTGTTGCTCATTGAGGCGGCACTCAGTCTTGTTTGTTATCTCAAGGGTACACCATCTCAAGGTATTCTTCTTTGTTCAAATAGTCAATTATCTCTTATGGCGTACTGTGACTGTCATTATGGGGCGTGGCCGCTTACACAGTGTTCTCTCTACCTCTATTATTTATCGTTGGGATTCTTCACATTCATGGAAAACAAAGAAGTAGAAAACTGTATTTTCTTCTTCCGCTGAGGCTGAGTATCGTGCCATGGCTTATACATTCAAAGAGATTAAATGGTTGAAAGGTCTTATAACGACACTTGGAGTTGATCACCCTGCTCATATTCCTCTATTTTGCGATAGTCAATCAGCCATTCACATATCGACTAATCCCGTCTTCCAAGAGCGGACTAAACACATTGAGAAGGATTGTCATCAAGTGCGTGACACTGTTCAAGATAAACTCATTTTTAGTAAACATATTTCCACTACTGACCAAGTCGCGGACCTCTTCACCAAAGCTTTGTTCTTCCACCTTGACGTTTGAGTACCTACTATCCATGTTGGACATCCACAATTACGAATTGCCAACGCGTGAAGGGGATATGAATGTTTAGTGGTGTTCTATACATTTCTATTTCACACTCGTAGCTTCCTAAATCTTATTGGTGTTCTCCTCATGTTTAGTGTCTTAATGGTTTTTTTTGTGCATGTTAGTGTTTATTTACCTAATCATTTATATTTACATAAACATTTGTATTTCAGAAACTACCCCTCTACTTGTGTAAATTACATTAGCCCCTTGTTACGTCTATGACGATTAGAAAAACACCTATTGATATAAGAGAAATATCTTTTGCTTCACGCACCGCTTGGAAAAATATATAAAGACATCATGATGTAAAAAAGAGAGCAAGAGAGAGAAGAACAATATAGGAGAGACAGTAGACAGAGAGAGATTCACTACAAAAAAATGTCCATTGATAGCAAGACGTCATAGCACGGTTGACTGAACTGCTATTGAAGATTAGATGTATTTTTAGTATTCATATGATAGCATTTAAATGACGCTAATAAACATTGATTAAAATAATATTATTTATCCTACGCTATGGATATGTTTTCATTAAGCGGGAAAGTAAAATAGTTTTTTTCCGCCTAACACTTAACAAAATGATGAATTTCCCCAATTTGTCGATTAGAGTTATTATTTTCTCAAATTTCTCAAGAACCTTAAGAACTAGCCATCTCTGCTCAACCTCTCTCAATCCGACAATTCGTCGCCGATTAATCTTGATAATAGGCTTTTAGTCAATTAATCCTAAAGCACTATCATGTCGTTGTAGTACTGAAGGTTGTCAATCCAAATGGGTGTGATGCTAGCAATCAAGATGCAATCAGAGTTCACAAAGTTAAGCTAAGCAATAGTAGGTTTTGGGGTGTTCTAGCAGTCCTAAGTGAACATGCAAGAAACATAAATTCAAGCAGAACAGTAAAAACACTCGACCAACACAGCTTGCTGCCAAGCACTGGGTGTGGTCGAGTGACAGGTCGAGTAACAGACAGAAAATGTAACAAGGATACTCGACTGCACAGTTTATTGCCAGACAACTGGGTGGTCGAGTATCAAGTCGAGTAACAGGAGAGAAATGTAAAAACGAAGCAACATGTAACAAGATGCAGTAAACAACAGCAAAGCAAACAAAGTAATCAATTAGGTAAAGAATTCCCGAGGATGGGGTAATTGAGTAGTTTCGTTTCCTCAGTTTACAAGTAATTGATATGCTCAATAAATTATCTCTAGACAACAAGTTCGATAACCAAATCTAAGTGCCACCGCAACAGAGACCCTCAAGTTAAACCAGTCCTAGACTCAATCACCATTGACGAGAGCTAACCTAACAGGCATTACGAATCAACAAGTTAAAGCCAAAACGCTCCCTGCAACCAATACCTTGGTATAGAGCCACAAATCTCTGGAATTAGTGGTTCAGACATTTCATCGAACATCTTTTGGGTGCAGAAATGTCTGGGCTCAAATTCTATAAATCAAACTCAACCACCTAGCATACTGAGAATTCTAAACTACTCTAACCCATCCTTAGAAACCTAGTCACTACTCAGACATCATAGTAGAAAGCATAAACGATGAATAAAATGAAAACATGACAACAACAGAGTAATAGCAAGATGATAACAGGAAGAACAACTTAGTAAACGAAATCAAAAGCAAATACTGAATACTGAATAGATTAAGAGAAATCCAGATTACAAAAACGTCAAGAACACAGTGACTACGAAATAAAACTTAGATAAACGAAAATGTAAAATACATGCTACTTATAGCAAAATATTCCGAAACCCTAATACTCAAAGCAACGCAGTATTGGGACGGATTAGGAACGGTACTCGACCTAGGTGGTCGAGTGAATGTGATGGAGTTCCTCGACCAGGTGGTCGAGTGGTGTGATCGAGTGAGGGTCAGGTGGTGGAGGTGATGATACTCGACCAGGGGGTTGAGTGATATGATCGAGTGACCCTCATGGTTGTACTCGACCAGGGGGTCGAGTGGTGACGTGAAGTGATGAGGTCTTCTACTCGACCAGGGGGTCGAGTGGTCTATTGAGGTTGTGAAGGATCTACTCGACCAAAGGGTCGAGTGGTTTGATATGATCAGGTCCGCTTCTTCCAATTAGCTCGTCAACAGCTCCAAATCACCTGAAAACAACACATATATGCAACATGCATGCAAAACTATCCTAAACATGCAAAGTGATGACAAATGATGAGAAATGGTATAAAACAGTTTTGATATGAAGAAATAGTGATAACAAATGGATGCTCAAAACATGTAAAATGCACACTTATTAAATCTCCCCTCCGCCGTCCTTTACTGTTGCCACGAGACTAAACCTACCGCCGGTCCTAATTTTGGCTATCTCTGTCCGAGTTGAGCTCTAATCGAAGGCATGTGTCTCTGAATCTACAAATTTGTTTCTAACTTTAATCTGGCTTGTTTTCTTTTAAATTTTGTGAATGTCGACAGTAATGTTGTTTGATTTTGGTTTCTTAAAGTCTGAATTTGGGATTTTCACTGATTCGAATCGGCAAAGTTTTTTTTTTTTGCATGTCATTGTTCTTCGCGAATTTAGATCTATTTGTTTGTGTGATTTGCTTTAGGCGTGGCTATCAGTACAAATTTGCTTTCAAGATGATTTGTTTGGTTTGTTATCTGAAATTTACGAAACAAAGAAAAATACTGTTTTATTTATTGTCGGACACAATTGGATGGTTTAGGAACTTCTAACTGTTTCTTCGAGAATTCATATCTATTTGTTTGTGTGGTTTGCTCTCAATACAAATTTGCTTTCAAGATTAAGATTTGTTTGGGTTGTTGTCCGAAATCTGCGAAACAAATTAGATCTATTTGTTTGTGTGGTTTGCTCTAACTGTTTGTATTGAGCATTTTTGGAGTCTTTATATCTTGTCAATGCTCGGACATTCTTGCAAAACCAAATACATGAAACATGATAAACTAATTCTTTAATTTTGTTTTGCAAATTTTGTTGTTTGAAATAATGGGAATTTGGAGCTGATCTTAGTAACTTATCACACGAAAGGTTAGTACCATCTTTATTCCACAATATTGAACATTACTGTGGGTTTTGTCTGCTTAGTATTATTTATTTCTATTTGATGTGTGAGAATTATGGTGAGTTGTGTTTGATAAAGTTCATTGATCTGTTCTCATATCAATTTATGTAGGTCATTTATATTGAATTAATATATGAGTTTGTGTTATATAATTTGCTAATTGGTATGAATATAAACTCCAATTTTATGTGTAAAGAGTATTTTGTTAAAATTTGAAATATTTTTAATATTATATAAAGGTTTTAAAATACGTAATATATAATGCTCAACAAGGAGTGGGTGCACCTCTACAGGTAAGTTGTTTTTTATATAGGTTAGTTTCATTAGGAAATTATGAGACCTTAGATTTAGTTCGCAGATCAAAATCCGCATAGGTGTCGAACAACACCACCCCTGGTGTCGAGCGACACCAACACCTGACGGCAATTTCAAGACGCAACTTATTGATATTTTGAAGATTTCTAAATTTGGCCCAGAACTTTCTCTTATGTTTAATGAAGGCCCATCACGTTTTTAAGACATATATATAGTTTTTAGGTCATTGTTTAGACCTAAGCTTGGAGAGACTAATCTCCTGTTTCTCTTTTGTACTTTGGGAGCAAAACTCTATGGAGACTCCCTTTACAGAAGATCTTTCTTACTCTTTTCTTTTGTTATTTTCATCATTGATTTCTTATTCAGACTATGATTTGTGTTTCTTTGATCATGTTTGAGTAATCCACTTGTTAGGTTTAGGGCTTCTCATTAGGGATTAAGATGATTTAGTAGATTGCCCCCTTGCTAGGTTATCTGTAGGATTCTTCATCTTGATTGTTCTTAATGCTAGTTCTAGAGTAGCTAACTAGAAATTAATATTAGAGAATAGGTATGCCCACCATAGGTACTTGTTATTTGAACTATAATCGATGAGCCTAGGTATTTAAGAAAGAACAGTTAGGCTCATAGAAGGGCTCTGGTTTAGGTACTAGGTGAACTAATCAAACTTGATAATAATGCATGCTCTAGTATAGGATTTCTCGGCTTCTCCAGTTATCTTAACTCTAAGTATAGAGAGTTTTGCGGAACACCACTGGTTACTCTAAAATTATAGTTTGAGTTCGAGAACGGTTTGATAACAACCTAGCTATTTCTAGATCTACTATCATCTATTTCCTGAGAATACCCTAAGCCTGACGCTTTTAATATCTTGTTTCACAACCAACCAATCGTCTATTGCTTACTTTTGTTTCTCTTTAGTTTCATTACAGTTTTACTTATCTTAATTCAAAACCTTCGTCTATTGCATGATCCGAGAGCTTTGTGAATTCGATCTCTAAGTGTTGCAACTGACCTCTTTATTTGAGAGAGTGGTCTTAGGATTAATTTGTCCTATATCAAATTTGGCTCCGTTGTCAAAGTTCTCTTTGATTCACCATTAGACTAGGTGTAGAATTTAGACTAAGCTTTTATTTTTCTTTATTTTGTTACTCACGCGTTTTCTTTCTTCTTTTTCCTGTGATAGGGTAATTACAAGATGGAACGCAACAAACTGCAGGCAGATTTCGCCGACTGCGTCGACCGACACCAACAGGGTGTCGATCGACACCTTCTGTAGAACAAACCAGCTACCATAGGCGACTTCAACAACGCTGATCTTTTCTACTCCAATCGATCAGCGATCCAACTACCTCCTTTTGCAAGAGAACACTTTGCTATTCACCCTGCATACTATACTCTTGTTTCACGAGGAAAGTTTTGAGGACATTCTGATGAATCCCCACTAGATCATCTAGAAGTCTTTGAAGACTTAGTGTCCTCAATCAAAGGAGATGGTGTACAAGCTGATTATCTTCTTTGCAAACTCTTCCCACACTCTCTCGCGGGCAGAGGAACATCATGGTTGTGACAAATAGAAGCAGGTTCATTGAAAAATTGGACTGACACAAAGAACGCATTCATGATCAACTTCCTTGATGATTCAGTGACAGAATTATTAAGAGAGAAGATCTCTTCATTTTCTCAAGCTCCAATAGAAAGTTTAAAGGCAGCTTGGATCAGCTTGAATGAGATTGCCACCGCAAGCAAAGAAAATCATGTTTCAGCAATCTCTGCTCCTGTCCAAGCCCCCCCCCCC
>Ga0041059_1003412_pt1 | contig 10899 bp, 8 predicted proteins | sample AraColnosormetaG_FD_56232 | JGI IMG/M metagenome (GOLD analysis project Ga0041059, IMG submission 56232) | Arabidopsis roots microbial communities from North Carolina, USA - Col MF nosort | ecosystem: Host-associated > Plants > Roots > Unclassified | place: USA: North Carolina | collected 2013-09-02 | reverse complement strand
CTCTCTCTCTCTCTCTCTCTCTCTCTCTCTCTCTCTCTCTCTCTCTCTCTCTCTCTCTCTCAAACTTTTTGCCGGCAAAATCTCTCTAACATTTCATCTGTCGAATTGAGAGAAATTGCAAGTCGGAATTACTTGTTTGAGCTGCTGTTATCATAATCTGCATGTTTAATGGTATGAATCTATGTGATTTCTCTCTGTTTTCACTTGTAGCTCGTAAATTAGGGTTTATGCATGTTTCAAAAATTGGGGGTTTATGCATGTTTAAAAAATTGGGGGTTTTCACAATTGGGAATTGATGGTAGCAAAAATTCATATAAATCACAAACCAATAACACCCCCTTAGTGTTCTATGTTGTTACCATGTCTTTTTCAAACCAAATTAGGGTTCGAAAATGTGAGTAATAAGCAATAAAAAATATTATGGTTCATATGATGTTAAATGATTGCTTGAATTAGATATATTTCTCTATTTTCGGTCTGATCTTTTGCAAAACTTTAATCGGTTATGGGTATCAATAATAAGAATTTGGTTGATACTTTGTCTGTTTGTTTCTCGATTTTAGGAGCTTTGGTGAGGACTGCCATCTTTATTTTGAATACAATGAGACAATGAGTGTAGATTGGCTGAGGCTTCCTCTTACTATGATGGTATGTGAAAGCTCTTACCTTATATGTTGGATCCCTTACATTTGTCTTTCAAGGGTTTAATTAAATGGGGAGGTTCTGTCATTCTTCCTTGAAGGTTGAGGAACTATCTAAGAAGCATCATGGTTTGAATACTCTTAGAACCTCTCATCTGTCTGAAAACAGGTTGTTATCTTAAGAGTTGCATGTTTCTTGAATTGGTTGTTGGATTACTAGTTAATGACCTTTAATCTACATTGTTTGTGACTTATATGAAATAACGATTAGGATGAATGTGGTTGATTGATAAATGTTATAAGTCTCCGACAATTCAAATTTTTTAGGTCCTTTAATTATATTAGCTGACTATATACTTATTTTATTGAATGCTTGTTGTCTGTTGTGATTGCTTAAATAGGATAGTTTGCTTAATTTTTAAAATAGAAACTAGGCTTTGATTATTTTGTCTACATCAGTCTTTAGTGCACCATTGATTGTGTGTGGTTGATACTTGCTAGTTGCTTGTTATGTCACATTTAAACACACACCATTAATTTTGAAAAACTCCTAACCATAAATCATTAACACACACCAAAAACAAACTCTTCCTCTTGTTATTTAAACACGTAACCAAAAACCATTAACACACCCACAACACACACCAAACTAGTATATGGATCAGGCTTCATGAACCTCTTAACTAGTCAACAAGAGGTTTACAATCTGGAAACCAATCTGTATGAAGATGTTCCTGTCTTTAATACACAATGTACTGACCCTCCAAGCTAAGCTGAACACACGCCTAAGGTGAAAAGAGAGAGAAGGAAATGGTCGGTAGTGAAGACTTGGAGCTCGTCAGTCAACACAAGTAAGGATGCGATAAAAGGCAATGAACAAAAAGGTTATTCCTTTTGATCACATATTGTTGCCTATGATGGAGCAAGTCCAAAGCTCAATGGTGTGGATAAGAGAGAGATGAGTCACATAAAGCAGAGATGGACTAAAATGAAGGTGTAGGCAAGTTTGTACGGAGCTATGAAGCTGCAACAAAACAGAAATCTAGTGGACAGAATGACAATGATGTTAAGTGCACATGAAATCTACAACAGCGAACATGGTAAGTTCACCCTTGAGCATGCTTAGACAGTGCTTCGCTTTGAACAGAATTGGCTCTCCGCTCTTTCTACTAAAGAAAGTGTAATGTCCAAAAGAAGAAAATGTGACAAGGCTACACAACTTTTAACCTCCCAGCCACAAACCCATGAAGCAGATAGAGAAATTTCTCGTCCTATTGGTGTTAAAGCTTCAAAAGCGAAAGCAAAAAAGGTTGTGAGTAAGACAACAACTGTGGAAGACAAAGGGAATGTAATGTTGGAGATTCAGTCTATTGGGGAGATAAAGCAGAAGGATTGGGAGCTAAGGCAGAAGGATCGAGAGCAAGAGAAGGAGGATTTTGAAAAGAAAGAAAGGTTATCGAAGACCAAATTGTTAGAATCTCTCTTCGCCAAAAAATAGCCACTTACTGATATAGAAGTGACTCTCATGAACAAGCTAATCAATGAGATGTTGTCAAACTTATAGTTTTAATTCACTCTCTGTTACAACATTTTAGTTTCATGTGTCATAATTAAGTCTTCTTTTTATTTTTTTTATTTATTTTATCTTTGTAATGCTTGAGCATGGTAATCAATTTTTAAACTGAAAGAATTCGATTTAACTTATGAACGAAACTTGAGTTCACCCCGAGGGGTGAACCCATTTATTCACCTCTTTTCCATTAACTAATAAAAACATGCCATATAAAATTATACTTAAATTACATAATAAATTAAAACTATAATTACAAAACATATAAAAGGAAACAAAATATTTTTATTCACACTTACATTAACGTCGTCTTCTCCTCTTCTTTTTATTTTTTAATTTTGTTTATAATTAAATTTAGCAATTATTTTAAAAACAAGAAGTTTAATAATGGCGACAGAATTTTTGCAAATACAAATATGAGAGAAAATAATATAAAAGAGCAAAAAAGTTTAATCTAGAAGAAAATTAAAAAAAAAAATACGAATGTGATTTTGTGATTCTACAAGAGAAGAAAAAATTCAATCTAGCATATATAATATTTTGGAGAACAAAAAAGAAGAAGCAATATAACAAAACTTTATAATGAACCTCCATAACTTTGGTCAAATTCCTACAAAATATAAGATTTTAAATTATTAAAATAATAACAAATAATTCAAATATAAATAGTAAGAAATTAAGTATTTACCTAGAACACTTGTGAAAAAAATGATCCATTTTGTAAGGTCGGGTTGGTGGTTACGACTCATAATTGGGTAGAGTTCTGAAGTATTTAGCAATTTCAAGTAAGAGTTAGTATAAATAGATTAACTCACATTTTGATGAAAATTAGACATAAACTAATATGATATATATTATATCAAGTACCTGAAATAATAACTTTTTCTTTGTTGTTGCATTACTTGATTGTTTTGAGGTACGCTGATTTTTTCATTTCAAGAACACTCATAAAACGACCATGGGATCCGATTTTTTTGTCTTTTGGTCGTCCAACAGGAGCTTTCTCTTTACCCCACGTGCATTTGAAACATCCTTGTCTTTTTCTTCTTCTTCTTCTTTTTCTTCTTCCACAAATTCAACATCTCAAGTTTGGAGCATCCATGCATTATATTTTAAAAGCTCCTTTTTCCCTCTAATTTTTTAAGCAACATAATGGCATCTTCATTTTGCACACAACGTCAATTCTATATGATCATCAGCAACATATGTAGTCTCACGGAAAGTACGACATATATGGCTATATTGATTTCCAATCGATTGCTTGACTGTCTCATCAGGTGACTCTGAATGATAAGAAGATATTTTTTGTGCTTTTGCCTCTTTACTCCATCGATTTAGAATGTAGGTAGATGGGATTCTTCTAACATTCTTCTTGTCCAACACTTTCGATGCATGACGACATAAAATCGCAGCAAAACTAAACTTCATGCAACAACAACATATCGTCTTGTTTGAAACATCATAATTAACCAAATGCTCCTGTGATACACCACGATAAGATACTTTATATTTATATACCATCTCAGACTTACTAACCTTGTTGGCAACATAATCACCAATAACTATGTATTGTTTCTGGAACAAGCTACAAATTTCGGGTATATACACTTCCTCTGCATGTTGCAACATCTCCAACATCTCTACAGTAGCACATAATACCGGCGAGGTATGCATCATATTGAAATCACCAACTAATTCCTTATATCGTTGATCTTCCAACACTCTCTCGGAGTGTTCAGAGAAGCACAACAAGTTATAACTATGCTTCAAGTATTTTTTTCAAAATATTATTCATACTTTTACTACGTTGTGTGCTCACCATATCTGCTGTAAAAGTATGACGTCCATATACCATTGCACATTTTTCTCTCAGTTCAAACAAATTCTTCAACCATTTATCATTTGTCAAGTTATGCTTCTGGAGCATATTACTCCATGCCAATAACAAGTCTTCTTCTTCCTCATGATCATATACACACTTACCAAAATCCATGGCAAATTGTTATGCTCCACGAAGTACATGACTCAACTTCTTCGCATCATTTTGCTAAATATGTCTAACACATAATCTATGTTTTGTATCAGGGAATACATTTACTATTGTATTCGGCATTGCTGCACATTGGTCTGTAAAAATTGTTTTTGTTTGTTTTCTAGAAATTGCTCCAAGAATAGTCTCGAAAAACCACTTATATGACTCACTGGTTTCATCATATAAGAGAGCAGCACCAAACACAACTGTTTGCATGTGATGATTGACCCCGATAAATGGAGCAAAGGGTCTATCATATTCATTGGTCTTATAAGTTGTGTCAAAGCAAATGACATCTCCAAAAAGATTGTAATCACTTATAGACCGATAATCTACCCAGAATATATTAGTGATCATATCATCCTCATCAAGTTGCATTGAATAAAAAAAACGAATTACCCTCTTTTTCTGAAAGTATTCCAAAACAGCTCCAACATCTCTCTTTTCCATTTTTGCCATTCTCTTTCCGTATATCTAATTTTGATAATCTTTCTTAAAAAAAAAAACAGATTTACTCGGATCCCAACTTCTATTCTCATCATTTCAACGGTTGCTTTTGCTGAAGTCCCTGACATCTCGGCATCATCTTCATGTTGTTTTGGAGAGATAGATAATTCTCGATTTCCCTTCAACAAATGCTTCATAGGTGTCCTCACTAAATCATGGTTATGGTTCGGCTCGAATGACACAACCTTATATTTTTTGGTCTTCTGAAAGTAGCAAGTCATATGAGCATTAGAACCACACCGTGTTATTGGTTGTTGATAGTAGGATTTTTACGGGTTTGTAAATCTCGAAGATCAATTCCCTAACACTATCATATCATTGTAGTATTTAAGGTGTCAATCCAAATGAGTGTATTGTTAACAATCTTGATGCAATCAGAAAATACTAAGTTAAGCCAAGTGTGAGTAGGTTTGGTGTATTTCTACTAAACCTAAGCAGCATGTTAACATGCAAATCATATTCAGGTATGAAACTATACTAGTAGAAATAAACTATAGAGCAGGAGCTATCAAATGCGTGAACTAAAGAGGAAACTAAGAAATACGGAAAGCACTCGGCCGAGCAAGATACTAATTTTGGTCGAGCAAGAAAGTCGAGCAAAATAACAAAACAAAACAAGCAGCTTAAACAATAACACGAAGTTTGAACAATCAAACAAAACAATGCTCTTAAGAATGGGGTAGTTGGTTCTAGAGGACTCCTCAATCCATTTAGCTAGCTAACAAACTCAATCAAGCTATCCCTAGACAATATATTCAAAACAAGATCAATCCACTCTCGTGACAATGATCCTCATAACTTTACCACTTCCTAATTTCAATTCTCATTGATGAAACATAGCAAAGCAGACCTTAAGCAACAATCTATTGCATAGCTAAGTCAATAAGCAGTCTAAACATCTAATTTCTTGGGCTAGAATCTACAAAGCTCTGGAATTCGTTGGTTCAGACATTTCATCAAACACATTTTGGGTGGAGAAAGTCTGAGATCAATCTCAAGTTGATCAGAAAGGAAATAGCACTAAGAAATCCTAATTTAGAAGGGAATCATGCATATAAACACTTTGCTAGCTAAAGAAACAGAGGAATCCACCTAAACTTAACCCATCATTAAGAACTCTGAAGAACACTAGTCAAGAACAATGAAGAACATCATCATACAAAACATAGAAATCTGACAAAACCCAGAAATCATTCTAAGCAAGTAGGATGTAGATCTAAGCAAGATGAACCACTTTATAGAAGAAATCAAACTCAAATTCACAACAGAATAGCAGGAAAATGGATTACAAACTCAGAAAACCCTAATATACAGGGGACAAAGACAATATCTTTTGGGTAAAAGCATAAGAGGTTTATTAATAGGAAATCGTAGGAAGCCATGATCGGGAAAAAGACAAAATAGCTAAGGCGGCGCAGCACCACTCGACTTTGGGACGAGTAGAAATCCCGAATGACATGCACTCGACTTCCTCTCGAGCAGGGAGCTTCAAATCTTTTTCCAAGTGTTCCACTCAACGTCCGACCGAGCATGTACCCCGAGCATAGTTCCTTGTCTTTCCTTTGATGCACGAACTCGAGCAAGTCCACTCTTTGTGATAGAAATGTCCAAATCAATTTCAAAATTACCTATTTTACCTGAAAAATACTCCAAATGCAAATATGCTATGCAATGCAATGCAAATCATGAAAAGGAAGAAAAATGGACTATGAATGCATGAAAAAATGCATGAAACTAAGCTAAATGCATGAAAAATAAGGGCTTAAAACGCTTAAAATTCAGTGTTATGAGCTGTAAATATGATTTTTTGACCTTAGGTTCTTTCCAATATCCTTGTTTTGAGCAAACATAAAGAAGCCTTACTACCTTCTCTTTTTTTTCATCCTCCGTTGTTTTCTTACATTGAAACCATGATTACCTCCATACTTTTTATAAGTTATATCTGCAATTTCATATGAACTTAATTAACTCCATTCCAATATATATTTCATATTTCTTCTCATTATCATTATTTGCTTCTGAAGCAGTAGCCTCTTCAGTTACAACATCATCCTCGTTGTTAGCTATTTCATCTTCTTCTACAAATTCATTGTATGAAGCTTCGTTTTCACTTATTGGGTCATCTTTTTCCTCGACTAAAAACTCTTCACTTATATGATTACTCTCCATTGCAACTGCAATTAATTATCTAATATTATTATTATTGTCATTATATATATATTAGTTAATTGATATTTGTGTTTTACCTTGCGTAAAGTTGTCAATTCGTCTTTGTTTAACAACCACAAAATCTGAAGGCTGTTCTTAACGTTTCCTAATCAACAAGTTCAATAACAGAAAGAAAGATGAATTAACATAAAAACTCACACATATATCAATTATAATTAGTTGTCTTTATAAGTTCACAATCAGCCTTGAGAAATATTTCTTTAACGAAGATGATTTACCTGAATTTGATGATTTATAACCAAATTCTTTATGTGAATTTGATGATTTAAAAATAAAGTATTGTTCCTTCTTCAAAAAAATTGTTGTGCTTTTAAAAAGAACTTCTAAAGATAAGTTGAGTTAAAAGAAAGAGATAGCACCTAACCCTAATCTATATTTATTTATATAAAGAAAAAAAAAGAGAAGATGTCAGATTTTGTTTCCTTTTATTAAACTTCTTATTTTTTAAAACAATTGCTAAATTTAATTATAAACAAAATAAAAAAAAAATAAAAAAAAGAGGAGAAGACAAAGTTAGTGTAAGTGTGAATATTATTAATAGTTTAGATTAACGACGTTAATTACGTTAATGTTAATGTAATTTATCTTTTGTTTCCTTTTTTCTGTTTTGTAATTATAGCTTTACTTTATTATATAATTTAAATATAATTTGATATGACATGTTTTATTGGTTAATGAAAAAGGAGGTGAATAGTTTCGTTCTTTAACTTATTCAAGCTTTGAATTTTCCTTTTTGTTTAAGTATTTCTCCTATAAGTTTATAAGTTATGCTTCTAGCGATTGATAGTACTACAGCTCTTCTTACAGGGTTAGTCTAATTTCAATTTCCTTGTTGATCATTGTCATATCATTATTGTTCCCTTGGTGACCTTAGTAACAGAAACTAGTCAGTATTCTTTGCAAGGTACAATAAACATAAACTGAAGTATGTTTTTATTGTTTTGTGATCCTTGTTAATTCATATTCACCACAATCATATATTTGGAAGTCCCCCAATCTCTTTGTAATGTCTTTACATCATTTTGCAGGGATTTGTGATAGTGTCAACAAGCATCTTGTGTAGTTGCCTAGTTGGAAGTCCTCGGTGATTTGAATTGTATTATAAACATCTTGTGTAGTTGCGTGTATTATAAGACATTGTTTTGGAATAATTTAAATTTTTGTTTCTTAAGAAACCAATAGCTCTTAACCATTGGAGTAGAAATTAGTTAAGTTTTTGTTAACTTTTCTTAACTTAGTAAAAGCAATATTTTAATTTAAAATAAGGCTAAGATTCAAAATTAAAAACCAATTGGTTCTAAACCATTGGAGTTGCTCTTATAACTCGAAATTCAAATTTTAGGGGTTTAACAACTTACAAGGTTACAAATAAAGTATCAACATTGATGGGGTTGAGGCAAGAAAAAGGAAATTGTGTGGGGCTACAACTCGACAACCCAATTAAATAAGAAAACTAGGCATGACCATTGTTACGGTTATAAAGTTTCTTTAATCGTAACCTTAACCATTATATATACGGTTAAGATGGTTATATTTAGATACAATTACGGTTGAATACGGTTACAGTTACAATGATTACGGTTAAATATGTTTATGGTTATTCGACTTTTTTATTGCTTTTAAAAATGAAAAGTATGTTTTAGATTATTTTTATATGCGATATTATTTACTTTTTTGAAATTCTTTTCCTGAACATTTGATATATATTTTTGTATTACAAATATTTAAAATTGTATTTTTACGGTTTTAACTATGTTGTTATCTATGTAGTTAATCGTACGGTTCACCGTACTTTTAACTACGAGTTTGATATGGTTACGTTTTATTGACGGGTATAGTTAGTATATTTTTTTTAACTGTAACTATTCCATTTTTATTGTCAACACTTACGGTTATTAACCGTTTTATACGGTTACAGTTTGAAAATAGTCCGGTTACGGCCCGAAATACGGTTACGGTTTAATTTTGGTCATGTCTAAAAAAAACTAACAAATATATGCTAATTTGCGGGTTAGGCAAAAATTATTTTGATCCAAAAATTTCCGAATATCCAAAAATTCGAATATCCAGATTTTTTTGTGATATTTGCGGAAATTCGCTTTGATACATCTAATTATTTTTCTCAAAAAAATTGTTTGACATGATGTCAAAATAAGTTCCAAAAAACAGAACATAACTATTTTTGATATCACTGATCAAGAAAATACCATCAAACTAATTCTAAAAACTAAGGGCATCTCCAACGCAAAAAGATGGTGTGAGTCTCTCAATTATATTTTTTAATCAGTTAATAATAAATAAATCATTTATTTAAATTTTAAATTATAAATAAAAAAATCTGACCAATCATAAAGACACAAGTATTAAAGTGGGTTTCTCATATGAGAAACGTATCTCTTTCTCTTTCCACCTTTTTCATTACTTTTTATTTTTTTAATCTTCAGTTACTCATTGAGAAACTGTTGTTGGAGATGACCTAAAACCTGATAGTTTAAGATACCACTAACATGAAAGAAAAATGATCAAACTTACATCTTAACATAAAAACACAAGATTTCCAAAGAAGAAAAATACTGAAGTTACAAATATAAACCCAAAAATATATAAATATACAAACTATATTATGATATTTATATATATACATAATTATATATTCTAATATATATATATATATATATATATAAAATACGAATCAAAGCGGATAATATTTGTTATTTGCATCGATTTTTACGAATATTATATTTTCCTATTTGATTTGCTTGAAAATCTTACGGATATTCGGATTTTTGAATCAAATCAAATAAAAAACTGAGTCGAAACGGATCTAATGAATATTTTGTTCGGGCCTAGCTCTAAAAATTGTCTCTCTTTAATATGATGCGAGTCTTCTGTAATATGATACAGATTTTTTTACTTATATCCTATTAAAATAGTATAAATTAGGCGATGGTATCACTTTTCCCACTATTTTCTACATTTTATGCAGTAAGAAATGGAACAATTCTTTGTAGTACATAAAGACGATTTGTCCAGTTTATTTTCTTCTTACTAGCATTTTAATTGCACATGCTTTTTAATTTTGCATGCTAGTTTAATTTATTAATTATTCTAACGAATACTATATATCTAGAATCCAATTGCTTAATGATGTCTATTGTAGTTTGCTAACGACGTCTCTTTAATTCTCTCATTTTTTTTCTTCTAAATTTCCTCCACCAATTATTCCGTACTCGTTCTTCTCCATACATTCCCACTTAAATAATGTGGAAACCTGTAAAATAGGGAAGACAATAAATTGATAAAAAAAACAAAATTAATATTTTTTAAAAAATAACTCACCGGATTTGTCTACACTCTTATCTACTATTTTCGCATGCTCGTCAATGGCAACATCATCCCTTTCCTTTTCATTCTCTCTATCTCTTTGACTTCATTTTTATTGTCTCTTCTCTTTTGAAATTGAAATTCTGATACCAAACACATACTAAAAAATAAAAATAAAAAGATAATCATCACGGTTTTAAGTAATGGCTGGAGGTGGTGGTGGAGGAGGTGGCGAAGGTCCAAGACAGCTAGACCAGACCCCGACTTGGGCCGTTTCTACAGTTTGTGGTGTTATCATCTTGATCTCCATTATTTTGGAACTCATCATTCACAAAGTCGGCGAGGTGATTTGATAGAGAACACCATTATACCTTATGGATGTATATATGCTTTGCATTTGCTACTTTTTTGGTTACACTTAATTCCATGCTTGTAGGTTTTCGAACGAAAGAAGAAGAAAGCTTTGTTTGAAGCTCTTGAGAAGATTAAAAATGGTAACAATATAGAAATTATTTTTTTTGGTTTCTTGAAATCAAGGAACAATTGTTTTCGTTCATATATATATATATATATATATATATATATATATATATTTT
>Ga0041059_1003411_pt1 | contig 10900 bp, 9 predicted proteins | sample AraColnosormetaG_FD_56232 | JGI IMG/M metagenome (GOLD analysis project Ga0041059, IMG submission 56232) | Arabidopsis roots microbial communities from North Carolina, USA - Col MF nosort | ecosystem: Host-associated > Plants > Roots > Unclassified | place: USA: North Carolina | collected 2013-09-02 | reverse complement strand
AAAAAAAAAAAAAAAAAAACCATTACAAATCCATCTGAATTTTAACAGACAAATCAACATAGGAATACACACAAAACAGATAAACAAACAAATCCATCCTAGGTTACATTAATCACTAAGATATTCACAGCTAATCATTATAGCCTCAACGAAAACGTTGTCGATGATTTAAACCTTTTTTCACGAGGTCTCACCCAAAATATAGAGCAATCCAAGGAAGGATCTTTATGTGTCCATTAACTTGTCTCTTTGTTACGAGATCAGCTGCTGCAATCAGATGATGGATTAAACATTTCTATCATCTCTTAGCTATTCCACAAATCCACACCAACTAGACCAAACAAACACACGAGAGAGAAACAAACCAAAAAATACTATTTTTTGGGGGGCTGATCTACGAACAACGCTAAACGAGCAAACAAAGACAATCACAAAAGACCACAGATCCCAAAAAACGAAAACAACCCATAAATCAAAAACCGAAAAAGAGATGAAATTTACCGCAGATCTTGATAGGAGCTTCGAGCTCAAGAAGGTTAGGCTGTTGAAGAAAAATCTCTCTAGAGACGATGCAAAGCTGACGGATCTCAGACTCGTTGAGCATAGCCTGTTTGGTACCAGGCTTAGGGTTTCTGTAATCCAACAAACGACGAATGATATCATCGAGAGCGGCAGGGTCCATGCTTCCCTGCCCTTGTTGCGCCATTCGAAAGAAGACCCACCTCCACGATCCAACCACACAACACAATTATCTTACCAAAAAGTTTCAATCTTTCGCACAAAAAATCGATCGCTTAAGACGAAACTTTATAAAACAAAAAAAATTCAAAATCTTCTCTTCTCTCTCGATCTTTGGACCTAAAAAGTTTTTCCCTAAAAAGTTTTTCCCTAAAAATTTATTTTTTTCCAACGAATTTCTGTGATGGCTGAGTTTATCGAAGGTTAGTGGGTTTTTTTCTTTTTTTTTTCTTCCTTTGGTTATTTTATTTTATTTGTATATTTGTATTTATTTTATTTTTGAAAATAAAATAGTGGAATAATAATAGGTTAATGCAACTACTCTCTTTGCATAATGTTATAATGATCTCTGTCCGTGTTCTTGCATTTCGGATGGATTTGCTTGTCCCCACTATTAGCACATCATTATCACTTATGATCTTTAAATATTTTTTTTCCATATATATATAGTAATGTTCTTTTGTTTGATTCATTATGACCTAATTTTCTTTGCCAATTCATTGTCAGTTTCTTATTATATATTCAATAAAATGAATTTTATGAGTTTACATATTAGCCAATTTCAGTTTGATTTTTACTCATTTTTATTTTGTAAGAGGTTGAAATTATATTGTAGAGTTTACATATGTGTGATTCATAACATGGATTACAAAACAAATAAGAGGTGCATACATTTTGATGACAATACAAAAGAAATGCAGTAACTACACAACATATACATTAATATTTGAATAAGAGTATCAAAAGAAACCAACACACGTTTAGCTAAAACTAGGTTTGAATCTTATATCCTGTCTTAAAAGATCATATAGCCTTTTCCATACGAACTAAGAAGTCAGGCTTTGGTTAAAACAACACACGTTTACCTAAAACTAGACCAACATTTTTCTCTTTACCTCCAACAAGTCAACAACGTAATCAATTACTAGAGATTTTGGGGCAAAAATAGAAAGAGTTATTCCCCTTCATAAAACTGTGAGTATTCGTTAAGACTTAAGAGGCACATCAACTTAAATCGGAGTTGAAAAAGAGAAAGAACAGTTGTAAACGAGAACTAAACGGAACATACCAATTCAAGAGAGATACACCAATAAGAGAAGTTTAATAACAAACTTTTTCTTCATTTTTCTTTCTTTCTGAACACAAACCCATCAAAGATGGTACGACAAGAGTAAATGAAGAGATATATATTCTACATGGTCTTGCATCGTTGTTACATTTCATCACCCAAAACTTGAAGAGAAAAAAAGACAGTGAATAAGCAATAGAAAACGAAAGTTTAAACTTTCAATTAAGTAGAGCAGCAACCTCTTTTGCCAGCTCCAGATGTGTCTTCAACGTTAATCGTTGTTCCTTGCCCCGGAATGGCAGAATTAGCAGCCGCTGCTTCTTGAGCAGCCAAAGCTTTTTTGCTGATGATGTGGTAAATCTCTGCTAACACGGTTTGAAATGCTTTCTCCACATTGGTGGCTTCAAGAGCTGATGTCTCCAAGAAAGAGAGACCTTCTGTCTCAGCTAGAGTCTGTCCATCTTCCTCCGCAACTGATCTCAAGTGGTTTAGATCAGCTTTGTTCCCAGCCATCATGATCACAATGTTGGAATCCGCATGGTCTCTTAGTTCACGTAGCCACCTCAGAACATTGTCAAAGGTTTGTCTTTTAGTGATGTCATAGACAAGAAGTGCACCTACCGCTCCTCTGTAATAAGCACTTGTGATAGCTCTGTACCGCTCTTGACCTGCAGTGTCCCATATCTGGGCCTTAACAGTCTTTCCTTCAACCTGTATAAACATAAAACACACAAAAAGTAATAGTTAAGCCATCAACATTTTTCAATACATCAGCTGATTATGTTAATGTTTTGATGCGTTGACTTCTCCAGGGATGGAGAGTTGACTTTAATGATAAGGAAAAAAAATCATAATTAGGGACAAGTTGTGGGAAGCTTTTTGTCCATTGGGTTTCTCCACCATCTATACAAAAGCAATTCCTCATGACTCATGGCCAGCACATTCTAAGATTCTCTCTTGATATTAAAATCTCTAAGCAATAAAAAACCAAATTCAAAAAGATGAGAGAACAATGCACGGAATAGTTTAAAAAGTTAAAACTATTCAATGCGCAAGACACCACAGGATCATTTCACTTACATGGTACCTAACATAAGCATGTTCCTTAGACTGACCAAAAAGGATATGTAAAGGATGCAACTTTACAAGTAAGAAGAGTAAAAATAAGAACACAACTGCATCAAATGAACTATCGTTGACCTAAATATGAGATCATGAAGCAGCTAGCCAACCAAAAGGCACAAATCTTAGATCCTAAGATAGAGATCACGTTAAAAATGAAGAAATAGCTTGAAATTGACATATGTCAAGATCACAGACGCATTCAGAAAACAAGATACTTGTTCAAATTTCTCTGAATATTACCACTTGTGAATTTAAGACTATCCTTTCTGCTCATTCTCCCAAAGTAAAGGAAAAAAAAAGCTACAAAATTAGAAATCACCTGAAGAGTTCTGGTGGCGAATTCAACACCAATAGTGGACTTAGATTCCAAACAAAACTCATTCCTTGTGAATCTAGACAAGATGTTTGTTTTCCCGACACCAGAATCACCAATCAACACGATCTTGAACAAATAATCATAATCCTGTTCTACCCTATGCGCCATTTTTCCTCTTTGATCTCACCTATAAACACACATATCCCCCAGAAATCAACAAGCGATCTTCATAAAGTAGACAGATCCAAAGAAATTAGCCCCAGTCCCAAAGTACATACCTTTTGTTTTTTCCCCGGAAAAATGGCGGATGAATCGTGAAAACGAATTTCAATTGACCCTCTTCAGATCTGTTGAAAGGATGAAACTTTTCTCTCCAAGGAACACTCTTTGAATTATGAAATTTTTTCAGGGAATTGAGGAAATGTCAGAGGTTATTGAATGTTCTTATTTCTTACTTATAAATACGTTTATACGTATGAAGATGATGGTCGTATTGTATAACTGGCTTTTCAAGTTGATACGGAAAATAAAACGACGCCGCATTAAAGAAAATGACAAAAGGGGGCTGAGGTGGCAGGTAAATGGTAGGCAGCTGACAAAAAGTAAGTGGCTGTTTCAAGGGTATTATGGGAAATAATGACTTAAGTTATTATCGGATACGGTAATGACTCTCATGTTAACATTGTAACCAGCCAATTATAAAGAGCCAAGTCATCAAATAATTATGTGTTGGTGATGATCTGTTTTCTGTTGGTTGATTGATCATTATACATTTATACTAGTAGACTAAAGATTTCAACGTCACTTTTTTGGTGATAAGTTTGAAAAAGAGTAACTCAAACCTTATTAAGTTTTTGGTTTATGTGTAACTGATTGGGATTAGAGAAAAATAGTAAAATACATATCTCTCGTTTTACTTGTGATCAAAAAGATTTTGTATGATTCCTAGGTGAATCACATCTTTCGCCAACCCGTAAAGCTCTGGTTATGATTTTGATAAATGTTCCAAGGTTTCTTTCGTCTTTAAGTTTGTTTTCTATAACTTTGAAAATGTCAGAATTTGGTTCTTTTGAATTATCAAAAATTTCATAATTTATACTGAACCGCATTATTTACAAATTAGTCATTTCTCAAAATAGTTCTTTTGAATTTCAATTAAAAACGGATAAAAAAAAGGATTGGAATAAATTTCAGCTAAAAAGGACCGAATAGGGTGATTTTAGTGGGCTAATAACAAGATTATGTAGACATCATAATTCATAATGGGCCTCGTTTGAAATTGAGCCCATAATAGTTTGGGATCAACCAATAACTTAGTCGGTCTTTGCGAGTTAAGAAACCACGCCGCGGTAGAGAGAAAGAGAGGAAAGCTTAAGCCGACGACGACGACGAAGATGAGAGAGACGGTGAAGTTGATAAGCATGGAAGGTTTCGAGTTCGTCATCGACAGAGAAGCCGCTATGGTTTCTCAGACTATCCGAAGCATGCTCACTTCTCCAGGTTTCTTCTCCTCTTTTGTTGTAGAGTTGGTGATCGTAATCAAGATTCTGATCTAGTCATCTTACTTGGATTTGATGGATTCTGTGATACTTAATCTGATTTAGTTGTGAATTGGCCTCAATTTGAGAGAAATTTAGCGAGAGATTATGCTCAATCGGAAATTCAATTACGTAATTTGAATAAAGAAGCAAGTCCAAATTCATAAGATCATTCTCAATTTCATTATGTAGATGCTAAATTTAGTAATTCTGTTGTTATTTGGTATGGTAGGTGGTTTCTCGGAATCGAAAGATGGCGTAGTGACTTTCCCTGATATAAGCACCACAATACTAGAGAAGATTTGCCAGTACTTCTACTGGTCTCTTCAATACTCCAGGTTCCATTATCTAACTCGCTTTTCACCTCTTGCTCTACATTGATCTCTAGAACATGGCATTGTAGTAGTCTCTGTTAGTTTTCTTCAGAATCGCATCGCTGTTTGTAACTATCCAAGTTTCACTTTAGTGGATCAGTCGATAAGAATGAACGCATACGCATCCTTTGGGGATATAGTTACATTGCAACTCTTTACCTCATTGCACTGTCCTGCGTTTAGTCTCATTAGTTTATCTCTATGAACCAATGTATTGAAAGTGTTACTGTTTTCTAGAATTGGATTCTTCTTTTACCGCTCCTCCACTCCTATCTTTCTCTCTTTTTATAGTTGTATAGTCTTTAACTACTGTTATGCATATGTTCCATCTTTTGACAGAGGCAAAGAGACAGAGTTTCATATTGAGCCTGAACTGACTCTAGAGCTGATGATGGCTGCTAACTATCTTCACACTTGAAGAATGAAAAGGATAACGCTGTTGAATCTTATTCGACTTGTGTGAATCAAAAGGATAAATCTGCATTGGGTTCAAGAAGAACTATTGAATAGCTCTAAGGAAAAGTCATGTACTTCTTTACTAGCTGTTAGTTTTTAACTGCAACATCAAAGTTCTTGTGGCGTCCGCGTTACTAGTTACTTATATGCAAAGAACTTATCAAAGCTTTGTAACATTCTATTCTAATAATGATTTGGTTTGGTGCCGAATCCCTTGAAAATTTCTCTACTTTATTAGACAGAATACAAAAGTGTGTGACTATTCATCTCAATAATTGGTGGAAGCAAATCGGAAATACACTTATCTAAAACGGCATAATACACAAAAGAAAGTGCTATTTTCGCAATGAAATCAGCACACATGTGCTGGTTCGTTGTCTTTGTCTTTTCCTATGATATCTCGTGTAAAGGCTCTGCAGAGATGGGCCAGGCTTGCTTCATCATTAACTGCCCGAAACAGAACACTTGCATCACTCTCAAATATCAATCACATTCTCTAAACCAAGATCGTCTAGGCACATTATCCAAGACGAAGCTGTTGGTTGCTTCTGCCTCCAAATTGTTCCAAAAGTCGTAAGCACGTTTAGGCCCCAAACTATTGGACCACTCCTCTCTCAATCCTGACGACCCTTCCCATGCCACAAATACCAATCCTAAGTCACACATTAGTGTCGGTTTGTTGTACTCTTTGAGATATTTTTTATTGGAACTGACAACATGTTACTATCGTTATAGATTCCAAAAATATGGTGACTTACCACATCGAAAAAAAATAAAATTCTCCCGTTGTATATGATTATGAGTACATAAAAACAACTTTTTTGAAAACCGTTTGGGCAAAAGAAACAACATTAAGCGGAGAAACAGAAAATTAGATTATTTTCTTTACTTGGTCCATGTACTATCTAATATATAAACAGCCTTTCCATCTTGATCCCCACAGAAATTATAAACCAATCAATTGAGATGGCAAAACGAGGAGCTTTCTCTAGCTTCCACTCATTTCTTATTGTCTTGTTGTTCTTGAATTCAGTCTTAGCAGTCACACATGGTCATCAAGATAAACAGGTTTACTATTATATTCAATGATCAAAATCTCTTGTTTTCTAGATCATTCGTTGTTGATAAAAGATGATTCTCGTTAAATTAAGGTGTATATCGTCTACATGGGTTCACTTCCTTCTCGAGCGGACTACACACCAATGTCGCATCACATGAATATTCTTCAAGAGGTCGCCAGAGAGAGGTGTGATTTGATTTATTCATCTTCTCATCATTATTACTTTAAATTATGAGTATTTTTAACAATGAGATATACAATTATTCTAGTTCGATCGAAGGTCGTTTGGTGAGAAGTTACAAGAGGAGTTTTAACGGGTTTGTGGCCCGACTCACCGAGTCAGAACGAGAACGAGTAGCCGGTGAGTGTTCTTCCACACATAAATAGTCTTTAACGATGAACAAACTTGCTTGTATTTACTTTTAGTGTGTATCTTTTCAAGTGATCCATATATCATCTGAAGCCATATTTATGTTAGTTTTCAACGTAAATATCATACACAAACGGAAGCAAGTGTTTGCATTTGCATCTTCAAAACTAATTTCATGAAAATGTGCATGAAACTCTTTTTTATTTAAATGATTTAGAACCTCTTTGATTTTTTTAACATGTAAACATGAAACAAAAAGAAATTGACTCGATCGGTGAAGCCTAAAACCCTTCCTGTTATATTGTTAGATATGGAGGGAGTTGTTTCTGTGTTTCCAAACAAGAAATTAAAACTCCAAACGTCGGCGTCTTGGGACTTCATGGGACTAAAGGAAGGAAAAGGTACGAAGCGGAATCCTTCTGTGGAGAGTGATACAATTATCGGAGTCTTTGACGGTGGAATCTGGCCGGAATCCGAAAGCTTTTCTGACAAAGGCTTTGGTCCTCCTCCAAAGAAATGGAAGGGCATTTGTGCTGGCGGCAAGAACTTCACCTGCAATAAGTAAATCTGTTTCTCCGCTCTTTAATTTAAAACTTATATAGATGTTAGAAGTTGATCAAACCTTCATTGTGTGCGTTTACATAAGTTTTCTATATAGCTGACATGTTTCCAATGAGCTCACAATTTAAACATTTTAAGCAAAACTTATTGTTAATCGTAGATGCCAAATGCAAATGAAAGGAAAACATATATATATCCTATGACAACATGAAAATATTTTTAGTTTCTTTTTTCACAAGCTTACGTATAGTCTAAGGTAAGACGTTACGTGTCAAAAGCTTAGACTTCGGGGGTTGAATGAAAAGTCTTGCTTACTTTTTGGGGGCAGAGATTGATATATATTAGTCATTTTTACAGCAAGCTGATTGGGGCAAGACACTACTCACCAGGAGATGCTAGGGACTCTACTGGCCACGGTACACACACGGCGTCCATTGCGGCTGGCAACGCAGTCGCGAATACCAGCTTCTTTGGGATCGGAAATGGAACGGTGAGAGGTGCAGTTCCAGCCTCTAGAATCGCTGTTTACAGAGTCTGCGCCGGGGAATGTAGAGATGATGCAATACTTTCTGCGTTCGATGATGCCATTTCCGATGGTGTTGACATCATCACCATCTCTATAGGTGATATTAATGTGTACCCGTTCGAGAAAGACCCGATCGCAATTGGAGCTTTTCACGCTATGTCCAAAGGGATCCTCACTGTGAACGCTGCTGGTAACACTGGTCCGGATACGGCCTCAATCACGAGCTTAGCACCGTGGCTGTTAACTGTTGCAGCCAGCACAGCGAACCGTGAGTTTGTCAGCAAAGTGGTTCTCGGTGACGGCAAGACACTTGTCGTAAGTATCAAGTAACACTCTCATTTCCTGTTATCGTAGTATCTTTAATTTGTGGCTCTTCTCTTTTTCTTTTTTCTAATAGGGGAAATCAGTGAATGGTTTTGATCTAAAAGGAAAGAAGTTCCCCCTGGTGTATGGAAAATCTGCTGCTTTGTCTCTCTCGCAAGCGAAATGCGCCGAGTAACTTCTTACACAAGAAACACTAAGCGTATGACCTAGAAATACTTTTAGATTTCTGATTGGTGATGATGAGGTTTTTCTATATTCTTTCAGGGATTGCACGCCAGAGTGTCTTGACGCATCCCTGGTGAAGGGAAAGATTTTGGTGTGCAATAGATTTCTTCCCTACGTAGCCTATACAAAGAGAGCCGTTGCAGCCATTTTTGAAGATGGTTCAGACTGGGCCCAAATCAACGGTTTACCTGTATCTGGCTTACAAAAAGATGACTTTGAGTCTGTCCTCTCTTACTTTAAGTCCGAAAAGTAAACAGTCATCTTCTCTCTGTTGAATTATACGCTTTGTTGTGTATATGTTTCTCTTTATCCTCATTTTTCTTGAGCTTGAACCTTTAGGTCCCCAGAAGCGGCTGTTTTAAAAAGTGAGTCAATCTTTTATCAGACAGCTCCTAAAATTCTATCCTTCTCTTCTCGCGGTCCAAACATCATTGTTGCTGATATTCTCAAGGTATATATGATATATACTGGTTATGCTTATTGCTTAGATTAATCTCTCTTTTTTTTCTATCTGAGAAAGTGGTGAATGAAAATGCAGCCGGATATAACAGCACCAGGATTGGAAATTTTGGCTGCAAATTCACTTAGGGCATCACCGTTTTATGACACCGCTTATGTGAAATACTCTGTTGAATCCGGAACTTCAATGTCTTGTCCACATGCTGCAGGCGTAGCCGCCTACGTCAAGACGTTTCATCCTCAATGGTCCCCTTCCATGATCAAATCTGCTATTATGACAACAGGTAAAGAAAAATTACCATAAGTAATAAAACATACTTTCTTGTCTCGCAAGAAAACCATCAACTTTTGTTCATGCTCTGTTCTTTGTCGATCTCACAGCTTGGTCGATGAATGCTTCTCAATCTGGCTATGCATCAACCGAGTTTGCTTATGGAGCAGGTCATGTAGACCCAATAGCTGCTACTAATCCTGGACTCGTCTATGAGATAACCAAAACAGATTACTTTGCCTTCCTCTGCGGCATGAACTACAATAAGACTACCGTGAAACTCATCTCTGGTGAAGCCGTCACTTGCAGTGAAAAAATCTCACCTAGAAACCTCAACTATCCATCAATGTCGGCTAAATTATCCGGATCTAATATCTCCTTCATCGTCACTTTCAACAGAACCGTCACCAACGTTGGTACCCCAAACTCTACATACAAATCAAAAGTTGTCTTAAATCACGGATCTAAGCTCAACGTCAAGGTCTCACCTAGTGTTCTATCTATGAAGTCGATGAACGAGAAGCAGTCTTTCACTGTGACTGTTTCGGCCAGTGAGCTCCATTCAGAACTGCCTTCGTCTGCAAATCTAATTTGGTCTGATGGAACTCATAATGTGAGAAGCCCCATTGTTGTTTATACTGGTGACTTCTCACAACCATCTTCATCATAAACCATTATTGTTGATGTTATAAATTATTCAATTTTGGTTATAGTATGAATGTTTGTTGATGTCTAAGGACATTGAATAAGATGATTCAACTGTTGTGTTATCTCATTGGACATGTTCCTCTTATTGTATTCAACATAACACATGTCACGAACTGAAAAAAAAAGTAAACAATGTAATATTATGGAGAAGGAAACATTACAGTTATAGTTTCGTCAACTTCTCTCGACCAAAAATTTAAAAATAAATTAGTCAACTTTGAAAATATGAAGACCTACATAATTAACTAATGGTATAGAAATACATATATCTATATATAACCTTAATGAATAATTATACATACATTTGATATATATGTATATAACTCTTTGTTAATTTTCATGATCTTTGTTATAGTTAAGTTTCTCGCCTTTTTCTTAAGGACGAACGGATTCTAGTGGAGTATACGATCTTACGCCAGAAGGCCCGAAACTAACAAACAATCAAAATGCTGTTTGGAAAGTCTACTGATAGGAGATGAGCATTTTAGGACATGTTAAGGTAAAGAGCTTTCGGGGGAAAATCTTCTGCCTATCATGCGTACACACAAGGTTCTAGGCTTCTAGAACTTTGGAATCCCAAAGAATTGAAAATTTGGTCTATTTCTTATATTCATAGAACATTTTTTATTTTAAAAAAATATTCATATAACGCTCTACATTTTTTTTTAAATTTTCCATAGAAGTTAGGTATATGGTATAAGTGTCAAACTGTGAGATGTTCACCACTTTACTTTAATATATCAATTTCAAAATAAGACATCACAAAAAAAAAAAAAAAAA
>Ga0041059_1003410_pt1 | contig 10901 bp, 9 predicted proteins | sample AraColnosormetaG_FD_56232 | JGI IMG/M metagenome (GOLD analysis project Ga0041059, IMG submission 56232) | Arabidopsis roots microbial communities from North Carolina, USA - Col MF nosort | ecosystem: Host-associated > Plants > Roots > Unclassified | place: USA: North Carolina | collected 2013-09-02 | reverse complement strand
CTATTGTTGCTAAAACTACTGCCAGTATCTGCTTATTCAAAAAAAAAAAAAAAAGATAAGTATTTAAGAGTTATGGATATATATTGATTTAAGGACTTGCTTTATTTACTATATGGATTTGAGTACTATGTGTGTAAGAGTGTAATCATAGTGTGTCCTTATAGTTCCTTTCCCTTAATATTCAAGAAATCATGATCAAAGCTATATAGCAAATTCAAGAAGCAATTCCTTCATAAGCTATCTTTTTGAAATTAATTTCGATGCATGTATATCTAGCTGTTGAAATTGAGTAAATCTAAGACTATGAGTGCTTGTTGTTTTTCAGTTTTTAAAAATCATATCTCCCTTATCTATCATATAGTTTTATCCCTTAAATAGCATTTTCGATATTATATTTATAGTGGAGAAAATGATTAAAGTGAGATCACTGAGATGTCATCATGAGTTTGAACTAAAGATAAATTTGTAAATAGAAATACTTTTCATATCTCAAAATTTGAAAATGATACAAAATTCTCAACAACAAAAAAAATACACCGTTTACATCATAGAAATATGTATGGAGTGGCTAAAAATAATTAATTTACCTGGAAAATGACATGAAGGTAGAAGAACACTTTAACTTTTATTCCATTTTCATGAGCTTTATTGGCCATTCTAATGAAGAGAATCCCCACTGGCATAAGAAAGCCCATGGAAACCCATAAGAGAATGCCATGAAGCTTTATGCTATTTATCATTTGATGACTCAACTGCCATATAAATTTAAGATAAATATGTGTAAATTTAGAATTATAGTAGTAAAAAACGTAAAATGTATAGTATTGTAATATATAAACGACGAAAAAAGAGTAATATATAAGTTTTTATTATTGAAGAAACAAGAAACAATTACGAAACCATAAAATGCAAGAAGTAATACCTTATCTTGTTCTAGGGATCCTTTAGTCTTGAGATTGCTTGGTGAATGGTTATCAATGGTGACTTCAAGAGATGAGCAAATCACAAATGGTGGAGCAGAAGTAAGATAGAAGAGAATAGAAATCATAACACTCCAGAGAGATTTGGAGATTTTCATTCTGATCTCAATCTCAATAGTAATTAATCACACACACACACACAAAGAATCTCAAAGCACACAAACCACTCTCTAAATTTCCCTATATATCTCTCTCTCTCTAAATCAGTTCATCAGTTCTATGAACTAGACAAAACTCATGAAATATATACACATGACATGCATGAAATATATAAGTATGTGAGATGGAAGAGGGAGATAGACAAATAGAGAGGATGCATGTGATGGCTGGTGCAAAAGAGGCTTTTAATGGAATGATTTGAAGGTTTACTAATTAAAGAAATGATATTCAATTTGATCATGGAGGAGGGATGGGCCAAATTCAAAATGATCATTATTATAATGTTAATTTTCCTTGATGTTATAAATTCAATCACCAAATCCAAGATACCATCCAACATAATCATGATCATAATATAACAAGTCAAAAAGTTTTTTTTTTGTTTCAAGTAAAAAAATATTATCTGCTTGGGGATTTTCATGTAATTGTATTATGATCACATCCCTGTTCTCCTTGATAACTTAATATATGCACACACATATATGTGTATGCTAATACAGACTCACACACCACTCACATGTGAGATTTTTGACTTTATGTGTTACCAAAGGGAATAAATAAGTAATAATTTTAGCTTTTCAATTTGGTCTCATAGGCAATCAAATAATCCACTTGTTCTTGGCTCCAATGATGAAATTTATGCATAATATGCTCATAGATCTGTTATAACTAATCATTTATAGAACAAGAGAGTTAATTGATCTCATTATGTAATCTTCGTATCATCAATGAGTTAATTTTCACAGTAATATTTTAGATGTAGCCACATCATTAATTAGTAACTACATATTCGATGTATTGCATGAAACAAGGGCAACCTCAGCTTGGCAAAACAAAAATTTAAGAAAAAAGGAGAGAAGAAATTAACATTTAGAGAGAATGTGGTCATACATCTTTTCAATGTTATTTTTCATCAAAAAATTTAAGTGCATTTTAGTAATAAAACGAATTGTAATAGAAACAAATGTCTTTGACAAAAATAATAATAATAATAAAAGAAAAATATGAAAGTAAAGATGATTATGTAGAACTAATAATTTTGTAATAACATGTTCGAATAACTAATTATTTATTTTGTATTTTGTGTCAATTCTTAATTTTCATGTATTTGTCTTTTGACTATTCCAAAGTTTTTATGGTTTCGTTAGAATCTTGATGGATTAAGGTTTAAGAAGTGATAATCTCTGTCAGATCTCGAGAATTGCGAAGATAACAAAAGGCAAACCTAATTTCTATTAGGGTTGCTTTTTACAAATTCACATTATATTTCATGTCTCGCGGTGGACTTAACGATCATCGAAATGATTACAAATGCATGGGTAAAAAAAAGTCTCTGATTCTATCGACTAAAACACTAACAAACTATATATAATTGTACCTAATGAAATTTTTGGTAGCCAGTCTATTTATATGAACTTTGTTCCTTTACTTTTTCTCTCTTTACTTCACTTTGTCATCAAAGTTGAGAGAAAAACAAGAAAAGTGATCTAGATCCATTGGAAATTTTTATAAAAGAGTAGGCCTTGATGAAAAGTTGAAAACTACACAAATTACGGTTAAATCACATCAATAAAATTTGCTCGATCATTTCCAGCTCAAGTTTTTAAAATATTTGTTTCTTTAGACTATAGTAAAAAGAAAACATAACATCAAGACTGTTTCTTTTTTTCTTTTATGTGTGCTAAAACTTAAAAGCATCAAGTTGGTAAGAGTAGAATAACACAATAGCAAATCTCTAGCATTTCTATTATTCTAGATTGCCAATTAAAATCGTAAAAAAGGTTGAAGATTAGAGAAAATAAAATGGTTATAGCCTATAATAAAATCTTATTGATGTGATTTAACCGTAAAATTTGTGTAGCCTACTCTTTTATAAAAGTAGTCGCTATAATAAACATTACTCTATTTAAAAGAATTCAAGAAAACAAAAATTGGGTAGAGGGGAAGCAAAAAAGAAAAAGAGGCTTATGCAGAAATAAGACCTATGTAAGCTGCTGAAAGAGAGAGCAAAGAGGATATTACATATGCCATCGTTACTATCATTGGCTCCTTTAAACCGTTTAGCCTAAGGTGATGATGAAACGGTATAGTCTTGAATATCCGACGCCCTTTTCCTTTTAAACGCTTAGTTGTCGAGTAATACACGACCTGCATGCCAGAATACACATCCATCATCAGGGGTTGGGATTGGGGTTGTGTTGCGATTGTGAGTTAAGAAAGATGTTCTATTTTTTTACCTGTATAATGACAGAAGAAGCTTCCAAAACTGCGACACCAGACGATATGAACAACGGGAAGAACATTCCTGAGCAAGCAGCCATTGCAGCCAAAGCTCCACCTAGAGCCAAGGATCCTGTATCTCCCATGGAAACTGATGCTCTGTATCGATTGTGAAGCAGAAACCCAAAACAAGCTCCAGCCATCGAAGCTCCAAATACAGAGAGATCTGATCGCGAATAGACAATACATTTTGAAAGTAGTGAGCCACACACACTATCTTCACTTGGAATGCAATGCTTTCTAGATTTGTGAATCTTATAAAGGTGTAAGTAAATGATTTGGTATAATAGTTAGGGACTCACCAGAGCAAATAGGAAGAACTGCTATTGCCATTGCAACAAAACACAAAGCAGCAATACCTCCCGCCAATCCATCGAGACCATCGGTTGCTTTGACTAAGTTTCCCATGGAAACAAAGTAAAACGATGTCAACAGTAGGTAAAGTTTTCCCAAGAAAACAAGACCTAATGGTGAAGGCAAGGGGACCAACATTTTCCTGGAAAAAAAATTCAGATTCAAGAAGATGGTTATGTAAACTTCTGAAATACTCAATTTTTCAGACTTTTAGAACTCTACAAAGCTAATTTGTGGACTGGTTTGAATATAATCATGTGGATTCTTATTCTCAAGTACATTCATATGAAAGTAGATACGCGAGTTACCATCATATATGCGTTGATCAGATTAGTTATAAGAGGCTATACATGCCATAAGGAGATGATAAGCTTGCAGTCTCCAACCAAAACGCAAAGCAAGTCCCAACAGCTGCCTGTGATGGATGCAGATGGATCAAGTTAAGAGGATGAAAACGTTGAAAATCACAAGATACAGATGAAGAATTAGTTAAAAAAAACCTCCAAAAGAAGTTGTATCTTTGCAGATAAACCATTATTATTCTCACTGTAGAGGCTTAAGGAGTCATCAATTAGCCCAATGGCTGCAAATGCTACAGTTGCGGCTGCTGCTCCCAAGACTTCGATGGATGAAACTTTATTCAAGGCTATTGCAACAACAACACCAATTGGAACAAAAAACAACCCACCCATTGTCGGGATTGTTGGTCTGCGGTTATGTGGAACTGGCCCTAATGTCCTAATTGGCTCATGCACTCTCAGTCTGTCTAGAAGCGGAACAAAAATATAACCAGCTAAGGTAACTAGAATCGCCGATGTGAAGAAGGGCATGCTTAAGAAATATGGAGGCAAAGGTAGTCTAACAATCTTCCAAGCAAAAGAGTCCATCAGTAGAAGCAGCAGTGACAAAAAAGCAAGAAGCCCCAAATTAATCCCATATCTGATTCTGCATATTGCAAAAAAAAGCAATGTCAAAACAAATGAAAGTACTTGTTACTACACTTTCATACACATTCTAGTGGATAAAACGAAACATAGAGATGGTGGTAAATGATGCTTAAGAGTAGAGAACAGTCTGTCATAAGACTAACAACTAGAAAGAATCTCTAGGGAACAAAACCCAGTCTGCTATGATAGTAATCAAATGACTCATAGCCTCCTTTCACTTGATACCTACACTTCACTTACATACACATTCTAGTGGGTTCAACAAAAAGTAGAGTCATGGTTAAAATAAAACGTGCCTGTGCTTTTTGCGACCTCTTGGAAACTTTCCTAGCTTCTGTGCAGTAGTTTCGGTAACCACATTCAAAGCATAATCCCCATCGCTCTCTTCGCCTTCACTCGACGAAATAGCATAAGTAGCAGCAAATATGTCACCGGTATAGAAATCAAATGTATCCTAAGGCAAAAAGAAAAGAAAGAACAATATAAACTTTGATGCTAGACATGGTTAGTCAAAAACCAAAAGTATGTCAAAGAATGCAAATAAATCTGAAATGGATTTTGAATACTTACATCATCAAATGCTTTAACCGAGACAGAGCTATGTCTCTGCAAGCTCGGCGCACTGAACTGCAATGAATCCAAAATATAAATTAGAAACGAGAAGAAGCTATCAAACACGAGAGTTTATGGATTCGAAGTTTGTAAATACAGAACGTTGAACGCTTCTGCCTTCTGCCATAGGTATCATCAATCAATCAATCTCCGGTGAAGAGAAAATTTCGGTACCTTGAAAGAAGAGGGAGATCCAGATTCGATGCGATAACGTGAATTTGAAAGGGGAGGAATCGATTCAAGAGATCGAAACGGGTTTGGGTAATGAAATCGGTAAGAAGTCGGAGTTAACAAGGAACATCTCATCGCATCGTTTCCGGGGACAGTACAGAAGGTTGGTGATGAAGAGTAATTGAATTTAGTGAGAGACGAAGAAGAAAGAATGTGGAGAAACGTAAATGGCGTCGTTGATGAAGAAGAAACGATTTGGGTCAAGCTCTCTGTGGGTTATGTGATTGGTGACTCCGGATTTTTTATGTCGCAAACAAAAATATCTGTATGAAATTGAAATCCAACAAATTTATTCCCTCATTATTCATTAGTCTCTAATATTTGGTTAGATGTCGTTTTTCTTCGTTAGATGTCGTTTTAAGGTCGGCAATGTTTAAGTAGAGGCTATTTTTGTCATTCACGCTACATCTCTATTTCGGTCCATATGGAAAGCATCTTGGCGCGACAAAACAATCCAAAGCACAAACATAACAACAAGAACAATAACTATGAGAGTACACATAAAATCCAAACTATTATCTTTATATCAACTCATCCTCTAATTAGGTTATCTAAGTAGTCTCTCATATATATAGGCATTGTTGGGTAAACTTCAAAGTTAACTTAAAGCCCAAGTAGTCTTTAATGAGGAGGTTAAAGAATAAGAAAGGCCTAGAAGTTTCTATTAGGTTTAGGAGTTATCTAAATTCTAATTGTAAAAGGATTAGCAAAGTTGTGCCTTATATAAATACATCTCTTAAGTTGAGTTGTAACCTCAAGAGTTGTGAGAACATTAAGAGAGCTTTGGTGTTTAGTTTTTAGAGAGTTTTCTAATCATCAATAAAAGAGAGTTATTCTTTTAAAGCTTGTTCTTGTGTTCTTAAGAAACTTTAGTCATGTATTGTGAACAATGTGATTAACCTATAGAGTTGTTGTAATTTGAAGCAACTCCCCTCTTTTACATTTCATGAAATCAAACCTAAAGTGTTAGTGTTCTTAGTCTTTATGTGTGCTCTAATTAATAACATATATACATGCATGATCACCTTTCTTCATAAACCATTCTAGTTATTGCATATAGCAATTTATTTTTGTAGAGCGCCATTTGAAAATACAATCTCTAAATCCAATTATTCAGTTTTATTAATGAAAGTAGAAGGCTGGTATAGACATGTGAAAATATCTCGTTATTTATAAACATCTCCAACTTGAAAAAGAAAAAAGGAAAAAAACTTTTTAGCCACTAACTTGATCTTGAATCTAGGTGCTTCTACACCAGGAGTGGTTTCCTCTCGGAGATTATATGTAAAAGGACTATTATACTAATAAATATATACTTTTTCAATAGTTTTGAAAGAAATACTTGAGATTTATTTGAGAATTTATATTTGAACAGAAATAAATTCTCAAATAGTATTGATAAAGCCTTTCACAGTCACAGACCCCAAACCCGAAACACATGAAAAAGTCTTCGAGGTAGGAATTATTATCTTAACTGCCAACAACATAATTCAATTACTCTTTCAGTGGAAATCTCTGGAGAGATAGCGACAGTTTATATAGAATGTGAGCTGCCATTTGTCAACAAGTCACGATAAATGTTTCCTTTCAAGAAATTTATAATTCTTCTCAACATTACTTTTTTATAATTAGTACAGAAGATGAGAATAGTACTCATTATTATAGTAAAAACATTTCATACAATAAATGCTTGGGAAATTCGAAAACGTTACCTATACAACTTATATAGTTATACTATATAACATTGTTATTATTATTGAAGAATACGATATAAATTTTGACCCAAATAAGGAAAGGGAAAGAAAAGAATGTCCAAAGAGTTAGTGGGGTTATAATAAAAATAGCACAAAGCATGAGTGGTGTGACTCGTTACTAATACTATGGTCGATGGAAGCCTTAAAAAAGATAACACAGAAACCGACATTTTAATTCTAACCCTAAAATCGGATTCTCACATGTCTGAAAAGAGAGACATCTCACGGATTGTGTCACTAACTTCCTCTCCTTTTTACTTAAAAGCATTTTTAATTCTTTTTGGCATTCACTTGCAGATTTTTTTTCATTAGATTCATCACATAATAATGAATAGTAAAATAAATACGTGTCTAATGCGTGTTCTCGTGTTATTGCGTCTATAAAGTCTTAACGAGATGAGGCCTTAGAGTAAGAACTTAAACAGATATTTCATAAGGAAAATGAAGGGTGAGTTTTTCACATTGATGGCAATAATGTCTCTCCTCTTAGCCTTCTCGTTAGTCCATGGAGGAGGAGAGTCTGGAACACCTTCTAATGCAGCCGCTACCCCGACTAGCCCAACCGAAGGATCCAGTGGTTCAAGTGGTTCAGCTCATGGACCTAATTGGGGATATAGTTGGGGATGGGGTTCAGCCCCGGGAGGTGGTTATGGCTATGGTTCTGGTTCGGGTTCGTCACCAGATGGAGGAGGAAAAGGGGCTGGATTCGGGTTTGGTTCGGGGTCAGGTTCAGGAACTGGATTTGGGTCTGGCTCGGGAGGAGGAGGAGCCACAGACGGTGGTTCTGGCCATGGAAGTGGGACCGGACACGCTGGTGAAGGCGGTGGCTCAGGAAGTGGAAATGGTGAAGGATCTCCTGGTCGTAGAGAGAGGAGCCAACACCGCTAAAAGAAGTTTTCTTGTTATTATTACTACCTTAACACAATCACACATGCGTAAGATGATAAGACTAAAAGAAGGAAAAAGAAAAATACTATAGTAGCATCTTAATTAATTAATGCATAAATAAGGACCAAAGGAATAAGTAGTTGGGCTTTAATTACCGCTGTACTTTGTAATATAACTAAACCTATAATATATTGTGTTCTTGCGCCAACCTAGTATGCTAATATTTAATACTGAAAGATGATGATCATATACAAGTAGTGAAAATAAAATCTTCTCTTTAAAGTGGTATGCTATATGATATGCAACTAGCAAATGAAGGCTGGTTAAAACTCTCTGTACAAACTGATTATTCAAAGTGTTAATGTAAGTCGAGAATTAATTCCATTCCAAACCGAATTTTAACAGGCCTAGTGTTATGGATTGTGTAGGATTGCCTTACCAACTCTTGTTACTTCATAATGAAAAAACCATATCCAGAAATTTTGTAACTTGACTCGGTGGTTTTTAAGGAAACTCTTTTATAGTTTGGGCCTTGGGGCTCAATGTTTTATATGTAAAGACTAAAGAGCCCAAATTGTATGATGTTAAATAAATTGGGTTTAATAAAATTAATTTTCACAAGGCCCAATATGTATATGAGCCGAGCCTGTCACCAAATACAGTTAAGTTGTTGCATTCAGCCATTCACAGAACATCATGGTTCTCACTACAATCTTTTACGAATTACCTCTCAATGCCACACCTGAGCTTACCATCAGTAAATCAGAATATGGAATCCTGAATTTGAAACTAAATCCTGAATATGAAATCTTTAGATATATTTTTCTATTTAATTTGGTGTGTGTTTGGCAAATATTAAACAAAGAAAAATACATTCTGTTACGCTATATTCAAACTCTTCGTCCCTCTTTGCTTTATCGACGCCAAGAGATAATTGATATATGTTATGCATGGACATAAAACAATTTGTTAAAGATTTTAAAAACTTAAAATTGCTTCTTTTTTCTCTATGAGTATTGACTACCCTTTTCATAATGCCTATAGTCAAGCGAAAAATAATTTTAATAATGATTATATGAATTTCGAGGAATATTAATTAAATGTAAGATCCCATGCCATTTTGTTTTTTTTGTTAAACGTAAGATCCCATTTCAAGGAAATGGAATAGTAACTAGGCACATATATTCACTTGCTAGGCTGGGGATAGTCGAAATTTAAAAGGAAAACAACTTTTAAGAAAAAAATTTAATGGAAAGATTCTTGGAACAGTGGGTTTTTGAGGATTTGTAGTTGGAGTTGACAACCAAAAAAGGATTAGTAGTTGGAGAAATGACAAAGGATCGTTGTTTTTGTCTGCAACCATTTGTATAGAAACAGAGTAAAGCAGTAGCTAACTTTTGGCAATTGCGTATTTACTATGTTTTGATTGATTTGTGGGATAAATTCTCTTACAACCATCATGCCAAAGTTATATTAGCTAAAATAAAAATAAAAGCTAGATTAATTTATAATTTATGATAATTATCAAACTAAATATTGGATTAATTAACATCATTTAGTTAACTACATATCTACCAATTATTAAGTAACTTGTAAAACCATCAAGTAGAAACGTTTCAAAATTGTATAAAAATTTGTTGATCGATTACGACTAACTCAAATCCAAGTGATCAATGTATAACATAATGACGTGAAATTCGAAGATTAGTCTATAATTTAGATCATGAAAATAAAATACTATTTTCTTCTTCTGACCCTTAGAATTTTACCCCTTTCACAGAAATGAGGTTATCAAATTTGGAGGGTTGGAGGCACAGAATATGGAAACATCAATAATAGATGCGAATGAGCACTTTGGTCCCCTTCAAGACTTGGATACACACCATTTTGCAATCACATGGCACTATATATGTATTCATCTCTGGAATATATTAGTATTTACACACTTTCAAAAACAAAATAAAATAATTAATGAAAAACGTAATCTAAGAGAAACAATTAATATCCTGCAACGACCTAAAATTATAAACCAGATATTATAGCTATGATTGTTTTTATTCCATAACAAAAAAAAAATTACGGTGTCATTATGTGCGTAATTTTGAGTTTATCCAACCATTTCAATCTCAAGAATATGACACAACAACACCACTGATATTCACATTACATTTCCCATTTTTGTTCTCTAAGAATCAAACCGCTCACATATTCAATTGATATGACTTACGAAAGAAAAAAATAATCTATAACGAGTCGTCTAAACATGTCATCATTCAACAATACATTCCCACTATAGTCTCATCGAGTAATGCATGCACATGTGAAATGTATATTCAAATCATTATGGCTTAGGAAGTACAACTTATTCATTTAATCCTAGCACATATTTAGATACAAATATACAATCATCAGGCATCAGCTTTCATACAACATTTGTATGCGAAATTAAAATTGAAGAATATATAAGAAAAAATAATTAACTTCGAAACGATGCATGTAACATTCTGTTTGTCAACAATATGCATAATACAAATTTAAAATTGCATGGTGATACAACGACTATACCTATAACAAATCACTAGTTTACATGTGATAACCTACTATATAGATGTTACATTGTCACCTTGATTTTTTTTTTTTTTTGAGTTACATATCTTGATACTGTCTAACCCAAAAATATTGATAACAGTTTGTTT
>Ga0041059_1003409_pt1 | contig 10901 bp, 5 predicted proteins | sample AraColnosormetaG_FD_56232 | JGI IMG/M metagenome (GOLD analysis project Ga0041059, IMG submission 56232) | Arabidopsis roots microbial communities from North Carolina, USA - Col MF nosort | ecosystem: Host-associated > Plants > Roots > Unclassified | place: USA: North Carolina | collected 2013-09-02 | reverse complement strand
TTTTTTTTTTTTTTTTAAAGTAGTATCACAATAATTAATTGGAAATGAAGGGCATGGAATTGAAGTTATCTAACTTCCTTTTAAATTTTCAGAAACTGCAATTTTATTTAGATTCAATAATCTTTTAAAATTAGGTTGTAATTATTAGTGCCTCATCAGTAGTTAGAAAAGTAACAAGAATTGAAATTTTCGACTTTTAAAAGTGTTTCTCTTTAGTGGTTATGGAAAATGAGATCTTTGTAGATAGAGATTACTCCTTCTGATAATTCTTCAATACAGTGTTATCTACACTGTTTCTTTCCCGTATGGTTTCAGTATCTTGTTAAAATACATTAGCAAATGACTTTAATAAATTAGCAAAAATAAGTATGACTTAGAAAAAAAAAGGTGTGTATTAAACTAAAATGCAAGAAAGAGGACTAGGGAAGTGTACAATGCACCTCGTAGCAGGGAATAACATGTTCTGATTTCCCACAAAACACCGTAGCTAGCTAGCTGCTTCTAGCGTTTTCTCCGTATAACCGTTTGGTTTAAATTTCTCCGGTACGGTCCCACTTTCCAGAACTTTCACGGTTTCACCAAACGCCAATCACCACCGTCTGTTCTCCTACTTACACGTGTACGTATCAGATTTCACGATCGTAACCCATCCAAGCGCCTATATTAACCCTGTTTATCCCGCTACCGTAAGTCCTCATCAGCAAACACAAACACACGACTAGATAAACTCTAAATCCTCACAGCAGATCACGTGCTAATCACATGGCTCCGGGGCTTACTCAAACCGCTGATGCTATGTCCACCGTGACGATAACAAAACCGTCACTGCCATCAGTCCAAGACAGCGATCGAGCTTACGTGACGTTTCTTGCTGGAAACGGTGATTACGTGAAAGGAGTCGTTGGTTTAGCCAAAGGGTTAAGGAAAGTCAAATCGGCTTATCCACTCGTAGTAGCGATGTTACCCGACGTCCCGGAGGAACACCGTCGTATACTTGTGGATCAAGGATGCATCGTCCGTGAAATCGAACCCGTTTACCCACCCGAGAACCAAACTCAGTTCGCCATGGCTTATTACGTCATCAACTACTCTAAACTCCGTATCTGGAAGGTACGTTTAATACGCCATCGTTTAACACCTCTTTTGTTGTGTTTAGCAATACGTCGTCGTCTAGCTCCCTTTGAAAAAGTGGTTAATGCTCTGTCTTTTTTCTGTGTGTTTGTGCAGTTTGTGGAGTATAGTAAAATGATATATTTAGATGGAGACATTCAAGTTTACGAAAACATCGATCACTTGTTTGACCTACCAGATGGCTATTTGTACGCGGTGATGGATTGTTTCTGTGAGAAAACATGGAGTCACACGCCGCAATACAAGATCAGATATTGCCAACAATGCCCCGACAAAGTCCAGTGGCCAAAAGCGGAGCTTGGAGAGCCACCGGCTCTTTACTTCAACGCCGGAATGTTCTTGTACGAGCCTAACCTCGAGACTTACGAGGATCTACTACGAACACTTAAAATCACTCCTCCGACTCCTTTCGCTGAACAGGTAAAAGGCAAAATCAAAACTCAGACTGGCCTTTTTCTGTTATGCTCTGTTTTCATCTGTTTTAAGTTGTGTATTTTAATTTCGCAGGATTTTTTGAACATGTACTTTAAGAAAATCTACAAGCCGATTCCTTTAGTGTACAATCTCGTCCTTGCGATGTTATGGCGTCACCCAGAAAATGTAGAGCTTGGAAAAGTCAAGGTGGTTCACTACTGTGCAGCGGTGAGTTATTTTGTTCACGGCCTTGTTTATCCAAAACAATTGAGTCAGTCCTGAGTTTTTTTGTTTATTTGTTTCTCTTTTACAGGGTTCGAAGCCGTGGAGATACACAGGGAAAGAAGCGAACATGGAGAGGGAAGATATAAAAATGTTAGTGAAAAAATGGTGGGACATTTACGACGACGAATCCTTGGATTACAAGAAACCTGTTACCGTTGTGGACACAGAGGTCGATCTCGTGAATCTGAAGCCGTTCATCACCGCTCTTACTGAAGCTGGCCGGCTCAACTACGTGACCGCACCGTCCGCTGCTTGAATGTTGCCAGGAGTTAAAATTGTCGGTGGATCAGGTAGTTATTTTTCTTTCCGGTCAGTAAGAGGTTGGGGATTATGTGTCGGGTCGACAACCACACATACTGTCTCTGGTTCCAATGCTTTGGACGTTGACATGTGATTTGCTTTACTTTTTTGTCTATAATGTGTGTTATCCTCAATTTTAGCGTCTATCTTCGAATATCAAACTTGAGTGACAAAATAAATATTCCAAATAACAGGTCTTCTTCACACATTTGATCAGTTTACAGAAAAATTCGGTTCAATTTTTGTTTCGAAAGATGCTTTATGCTTTGATGAAAAGCAGATGTAAAAATGATATACTCAAATTCAGGAAGCAAACGAGAGAAGTAACAAGTTATTGAAGGGGAAGTACAAAGTGTAAAATGATCTGCGTTTGAGATAAGTGACGAAGAAGAATATAATAATAAATCTTTTAGTACTAGAGAAACAGACCTCTGTCTTTGATTTGTAAACCAAACAAGCAGAAGAGGAATCTGGCTAACATTCCATCTATGCCTGCGAAACATACATTCATGTGTTTCAGACTCGGATTATAAACCAAAATTGGATTTGCTGAAAGAGAGAGAGAGTAGCTACTAGTGGATACCTTGCTTGCGATGTTGTTGGAGAGCCAGTCAAGTCCCTCATAGAGTCCTTCTCCAGAGGTGGCACATGTGCTCTGAATGTACCTATTGTTTACAAAATGATAACATGAGCCCATACGTCAAGGGGTTTTCAGATTGTGGATTAAGAGAGCTAGTTTCTGTGTTTTTCACTTACCAGTGTCGTTGACGAAGAGAATGAAGCCCAAGCTTGTCAGTTATCTCAGCAGCGTTCATCGCGTTGGGAAGATCTTGCTTGTTAGCAAATACAAGCAGAACTGCATCCCTCAATTCATCCTACCAAAATACCCATCACAAAGTCAAAACTCAAAACCATATTGGTTCTTATTTATACCAAAGTATAGAGGGAAGTATTGAGTTAAAATACCTCATTCAGCATCCTGTGAAGCTCGTCCCTGGCTTCAACAACACGGTCACGATCATTGCTGTCCACAACAAAGATAAGTCCCTGTGTGTTCTGGAAGTAATGTCTCCACAATGGACGGATCTGGATGAGCAAAAACGATGTTACTAAATTAGTAAGAGATCAAGCATAACTCAAATGAGATAAGATTGTCCATAATGATAAAAGAGGTAATATAGGTTTGTTAGCCAGAATACAACATCTCTCTGAGAAATCAAAGAATGTTCGAAATTCCAGCTGAGTTGATTTAGCTTATCAATTGTAGAGTGTGGGTACAAGAATATAATACCAACACTGAACCTAATAAGCAAACCCTTTTGAACAGATGACATCATAAATGGATGATCGACTACATACAATGACTATAGAATGCAGAGTTATAAAAAACCATGAAACAATACCTTGTCTTGACCCCCAACATCCCACACGGTGAAGCTGATGTTCTTGTATTCAACAGTCTCAACGTTGAACCCTTAAAACAAAGAGGAACGGAAATGTCAGCTTGTCATACAAAACAAGTGTAACATTCAACAGTAAATCACATCCATCATACAAAATTACAATGTGAGAAGAAATGAAGTTACAACTCACCAATGGTTGGAATAGTGGTGACGATCTCTCCAAGTTTGAGCTTGTAGAGGATAGTCGTCTTACCAGCAGCATCGAGACCAACCATCAGAATACGCATCTCTTTCTTCGCAAAGAGCCTGCTGAACAACTTTCCGAATGACAACCCCATTTTGATCAAGCCTGTTCACAAAACAGAGTAAAACTCTCAATTACACGCAATTCCTTGAATCCATAAAAATAACTACGAAACGCAATTGGATAATCATCTATCTAGCAGCAGAGATAACAAGACCTTTGTGGACCTACGAATCTCATTCATATCCTCAAATCTAAATCAATCAAGATCTTAGATCTATAATTCCGCAGAATCATCAACCATTAGACCTGATTATACGAGAACATGCCTGATCTGGAAAAAATATCAACTACTATCACTTTGAATTCCCACGACGCAGATACAGATCCAGCATTACAAACAAGCGAATCACAAGAAAACGCATCCACTCATAACAGAAAACAGAAGAAACGCAACAGATCTGAAAACGACGAGCCAATGAATAACGCACGGATCCAGAGATCGCGCGAAAGGAATCCAAACAGAAGTAGCAGTGAATCGAGAGAGACAGAGAAGGAATCAACAGGAATAAACGTACCGGAAAACAACGTCGCACGACGGCACGAGATCTAAGCTCTCTCCTTAACGCCGATGGTCGTCCAAAGAAAATGGCCTTCGAACGTTTCACGATGATTTTTTTGTTTTTGTGAGACACAAAAAATCTCTACTTATAAATCCAGTGAGCGTTAAAAATACGTCGAATAATATGTTTTTAATTAAATAAATACTATATCACTTCTGCAACATTTTTGGACCCGGACCCTCTCACTAACAATTTCTATAGCCACATTCTCGTCATGTGTCAGCCCAATTCGGCCCATTTAATCAATCTAAAAAGCTATCTCCACAGGCCTGTTGGGCTTTTGCAACCAAGAATTTCAGCTTTTATTTTTGACGCACCTATTCAAATAAAACGACGACGAAAGAAATTATTGTCTGGTTTAAATAAACCGAGTCTAGGTTAACCAGCCAAAACCGAGTTTGTTGTCAAGCTTTCATAAGGATGAATCATATCCATTCATTGTTTTCGAATTGGTCGGTCCTTGTGTCTGAATCAATTGCGTACAAAAGTTCATTTATTTAATGGTAATGATTTAGGCGTTTAATTTAGCTTTTGCAAGTCAAACTATGAGACATTATTACAATCTTGAGGCTCCAAAAATTCCTATACGTTTCTTCCTTTTAGGTAGTTCAATCAAAATGATGTTTATATAATAATTTTATAGTAAAGAGTGAAATTATATTGGCTATTTAAAATGAGGGATAGAAACAGAAGTGAGACATGATAAAGAAAAGACCCTACCAAAAGCATTATATATAGTATTTTTAGACATTGGATGTCTAGCCTTCATGCATCCATGTTTCATACTTTATTGTATAAGTGGACGACAAAATATTTCATACATCCAAATTTTTCCAAGTTTAACTTGAGGATCAAATATCGAAAATTCTAGATGTTCTTTTTTTTTTCGTTTATAAATACGTTATAATCATTGATATTTTAATAACGGATTAGGGTTTTTACTTGATACTCATAACTCAATCAACATATAAATTACATATATTTTAATTAAATATTTTTGACATAAGCTTCAAATACAGTAGTTTGAAAGGTATGTAGTCCATCTTTCTATTTCATGGAAATAAAAGCTAACAATCATATATGGAATTTATATGAAACTTTCGGATATCAAATAATGTCAGAATTCCTTATATCCGTAATGCATTATGCGTAAAGAGATTCAGACGCATTAACAAACAAAGCACAAACGTTAAGGAGACGTCGTTTCAAATTAAGCTAATCAATTACTTTTTTTTTTTTAGTTTGCATATATATTTAAACATTTTAAATATTTATTAAAATTGTAGAATTAAACCGGTCAAAGGTTGCACATGACATTTTACTCCTTAAAGTTTACACGAGTGCTGATCTCGCTCGACGCTTGTTGCATATGTAGCCGTTTCATCTAATGTACTTGTATGGAATTATAGTCGTACATGTACTTGAGATCGCTAATTAAATACCATATTCTGACTCTGAATTTCGATATACTTATAACGTTGAATAATATTCTTGATATCTGATAAATATACATGCATAATGAAGGATCCGTCTTGTTACTGAATTCAATCAGAAATCCTTTATGATATCATTACTTAATCAAATGTTAAGGCGAAAGTGTGATAAAACTTAAAAATAACATACGGGACGAGTAAATCTACATATTAACTGTTAATTGGTTTTAATTAGAAATCTATATAGTACATGATATATAGCAGTAACTCTCTCTACCAATGATGTGGTGACAGAAAGGTCATATAACAACAATGTGAAGTGTTGTTGAAGTGAAGGGTGTCAAATAGAAGAAAATGTGAAATGATGAAGGAAACTGACCTACCACTTTGAGAGATGGTTTAATTTTTTGTTATTATGGGAATAAATCGTAGTTATATACAGAAAATAGAAGTGGAGGTTCGGCCTTTTATGGACCCATCATCTGTTTCGGCTTTATACACAGTTGGTTTTTGTCTTTTCTCACTTAAAGTTTTTTTTGCTTAATAGATATGTTTATAATATTTTTTGTTTTCCTCGATCTCTCAATTATCTCGAGAAAACGAAATTTAGTGTCTTTTACTGGTTAGACTGTTGGTATTTTAAAATGATAAGTGATGTATATGCGTGGACGTAAGTGGATGCGTATATGTGTCTACATGCAAACTTCCCGTAGTTTAATTGACCGATTTGGTGATTGATAAAACATGCAAGAACCTCGTATAAATGGAAAGAGAAAACGAGGAAGCCTATTTCGTATCAAAGATGTAATACATGTTTTTTTTAGGTAATACATGTTGTGTGTGTATTTGGTACTGGTGGCCAAATTTAAATATAACCAAACATGCTTATTTAGAAGAAGAAAAAAATGAGTGGTGGTTTATGTAGGTTTACGATAGAGATTAACATGTAGCACAACGTACATAAAAGATAAACTAGTCCTTGATAAATAATGAAAGAGAGGATTTCTATTATTAATATACTTTCTTAAAAGCATTATGTTGCATGCTATGACGCGATAAGGCATTAGAGAGAACCGATCAAATTCATTGACGCAAGGAGATTTTATACTTGGCTTTTCAACACTTTTCATATCTATCGTTTTCAAAGCATTGATACCACCGATTTTGCTCTACGAAGAGAAATATTGTATTCTAACTAAACGGTGTAGTAATGTTGTCATGTTATACTTTTTGGTCAAGTCTAATAGTGTACGTTTGTGAATTAAGAGATAATCTTATACTTTTTTACTTACAAATCAAATTTGTTTACTGGCATCTCTAAGAGTCTAAGACCTTTGTAAGACTTGCTCTTTTTTTTTGTGTGTATTTATATATTTTCAATAATATGTAATATTCAAATTTAAAATCGGGAGATGACTAACAACGACACTACTTCACTTTTCAAAATAACCATGTAATTAAATTAAATAGAATTGCTATGTGGGTTGTTGCTTGTATAAAAACCTCCTAAAATTGGAAATCTTCACTAAATTATACGCCCGGTTTTGTTGGATCGCTTAATTAAACCGTCTTAAAATACAACACCAAAACGAATCTTCTGAATGAGTGGTAATAAAAACATTATAGACGGTTTGAGCTAGTCAATAACAGCTTCTCACTGTTAACGACATCTACTAGTATACCATGTAACTTGTTTCGATCAAATTATTTTATTGTTTTTTCGATCAAATTAAATATATACCCTAATAAAAAAAGTCGATGTTTATTGTGCTTATATTAATAAAGTGAAACGAATATAAAAAGCACGTATATGACTAATTATCAGTTACGATTTGACGCATTACTTGTTTTTTTTAATGTACATATCGACTCAGCGAAACGATAACACGAACTGTATCGTTTTTTTTTTAATTGCTTAATAATACTTTTGTTATCGTTTGAACTCTTTTTGAATAAACAAGGTATGGACCCATGAGTAAAGGTCCCGATACGAAGTATATGCTTTCGGAGAAAAGAAAGAAAATGTGGAGAAATTACGTTAGATTACATACAACGTCATTTGAAATTTGGTAGGCCGTCGATTATTAGTTCTTCGGTTACACGATAATGTAAACAAATCCATATCATCACATTAATGTTACTATTCATATTTTATAATTAGCCAATGAATTATCTTGTTTTTCTTTTGCTCTAAAATAACGAAAATATGGAATCAAACTGAATGAAATATTTCTAAGTCATTTTCAAAGCTTCACAAAATAGTGATCACTGCAGAAAATATTAAAAAAATACACTCGATCGGATAAAAATAATCGTGGAAGTTAGTTCGGGAAAAAAGAAGGCTCACTATCGTATCGCGTGGAGTTGTCTAGAGCACATGGGTCAGACAATTCTTTCGCAATTATATATTACGTATTTGTTATATATGTGTAACCCATGTATGTGAATCACACAAGTGCATAATATATAATATAGTATTTTTCTCAAACATCTATATTATCTATCTACACACGTAAGTACGTAACACATCCATAGAACAATTTTCAACCTCTACAAATACACTTTTTTATAACTACAAAATATACTTTTTTCTGGGACCAATCCAAAATTATCCGTACACTACCAAAAAATATTTCAAAAATACCAGCAAGACACATATATATATATCATAAAGGTAAGATAAATGGAAGAGTGGGACATGCATTCCTCACGTATAATATATAGTTTTTTTAGTTTTAGTTGGCCTTTACTAATTTAATTACTCTTAAGTCTCTTATGGGTCATGTTTAAAGGAGCCAAATTAAGGCTATGCGTGCGAAACCGCAGCCAAACATTTGAAAGACAACTTTTAAACGTATCTGAATCCAAATCCTAACAAGTAATTATATTAATTTATTTTAGTGAAAAGTTAATATTAAGTTAATCGAGTGAAAAAGTTAAATTAGTTTTAATTAATTGGGGATGGGATAGTTAGGTCAAGTTTGCTTCTTAGTTCTTTAGATTCTTGTGTGTTTGGTCGACTTCTTACTATTGCCACATCACTGCATGATTATAAATATATACATGCATAATATCTGCAGCATCTACTATTTTATTACAACTAATTAATAGAAAAATGTATTCTCATAGTTTTTTTTTCCTACTTTGCATGTTGTATTTAAGTTATATTCCCCAAAAAAAATCCTAATATTGTATCAAAACGATTTAATTTTTAGCATAAAATCTAATTCGAATCATAACTTTAGTTAACAAAGATGTCTATCAAGCGATAGTTTAGACAACAAAAGTAAACAGAAATTTACCTCAGAGCATAAATTCAGTGGACACACACACATATAAACGGAGTCATTAATAACTAGTAAAACGAAAATGATAAGAGAAGGGTATCGATTGAGCAAATAAGATTCCAAAAATGCAAGTTGACTAATTTAATTAGAGTAAAGCAAGATATCAAAACTAAAAAAAGAAGATATTATGAAGCATTTAAATTGGATATTAAACAGATCCAAAACGAAAAACTCCAAGCAGACGCATGTCAATCTCACTCACCTTGGTTTATTGTTTTTTTATAATTAACCTTCTTTTTATATATCCCGAGTTTCAAAAACTTATTCCCAGTTTTCACGTTCTTTTTGTATATCCGATCCAACTTTCTGAATATTCATATCCATACTGTCTCTTAAATGCTAAATTTCATTTACTTTCTCGACTATTCCAATGAATTTAATCATTTTGTTCATTGATTAGATAGTTCTTGAAGCATATCAAATATTTTAACAATTATATATTTAATTAAATCATCACTATCTGCTTTCCCTTTACTTATTAAGAAGGGATATTATTATACTTTGACCATTTTTCATATAATTGTTTTGCACTACACAATTAACAAAATTAAAGCTTTGATGATGTTACAAAAAGAAGAAAAAAGGTACTAGTATTTTTTTTAAAAATCATTTTCTCCAAAACGATCGCAAAATTCACGCAATTCTCTCGTCGCTCCTAAATCATCCTCTTTTTGTTTTCTTCCATTTTTTCTGCTTTAGTATATGGGTTTCTTTTTTTTGTTTTCTTTATATTAATAAAATAATGTAATTTCATTTTGTTTTTTTGGAGTAAGCTTATATAAATGGAGATTCCTTGGTCTTCTTCTTCGTTGCCAGTTGCCACCAGACATACATAACACATTGAAAGCAGCTTATTCATCGACATACCAAACTCTCACTCTCGCCCTCGCTCTCGCCCTCGCTCTCTTTCTTTCTTCATGTAAATTGTTTGTTCTTTTCCATGTATCGAGATTCGATCTTCTTCTTCTTCACACGAACCTCCTTATTGTTTTCTCCTGCATTCTCTCTATTCTTCGCTAAACCTTGAATAAAGACATGTTCTTTAACATGGGTTTTTCCGGTTTAAAGTAGTTGTATCTTTGTTTCCCCTTTAAACCGGGTTTAAGCTCAATCTTTTCTTAGAACAACTCCAACTGTTTGACGATTTGACTGAGAGAAAACAGAGTCATGGAAGAGACTTTTGTGCCGTTTGAAGGAATCAAGAATGATCTTAAAGGAAGATTGATGTGCTATAAGCAAGATTGGACTGGTGGATTCAAAGCTGGATTTAGGTACTAAACTAATCTAAAAATAATGAATCTTCATTGATTGATATTTTAACCTCTCTTTTTGATTCAATTGCCTAGGATTCTGGCTCCCACCACTTACATATTTTTCGCTTCTGCGATTCCTGTCATCTCATTTGGTGAACAACTCGAAAGAAGCACCGGTAATTCTGCAAAAAGTTTCTACCTTGCACTTTTTCAGCTTAGGAATTTGAAATTGGATTCTGAAATTTTTGCAGATGGAGTTCTCACGGCTGTTCAAACCTTAGCATCTACAGCCATTTGCGGTATGATACATTCGATTATCGGAGGTCAGCCACTGCTTATTCTCGGTGTTGCAGAGCCTACTGTGATTATGTACACATTCATGTTTAACTTTGCAAAGGCCAGACCTGAATTGGGACGAGACCTGTTCTTGGCGTGGTCTGGATGGTGAGTTTTTTTTTTTTTTTTTTT
>Ga0041059_1003408_pt1 | contig 10904 bp, 6 predicted proteins | sample AraColnosormetaG_FD_56232 | JGI IMG/M metagenome (GOLD analysis project Ga0041059, IMG submission 56232) | Arabidopsis roots microbial communities from North Carolina, USA - Col MF nosort | ecosystem: Host-associated > Plants > Roots > Unclassified | place: USA: North Carolina | collected 2013-09-02 | reverse complement strand
TTTTTTTTTTTTTTTCATGTGGGACTTTTTCACATTTGTCCCATTTATGTTGTTCAATGCAATCAGCTTTGGACATCCATTTGGTTTTAGATAGTTTTATAAAAATAAGGTAAATTTGAAAATATTAAAAACTGGAGGCCTATTTTGCAATTAAAAAAAAACTTTTGGAATGTCATTAAAATTCCTAATTTATTAAAAACGTTGATTTAAATCTTCAGCGTTCGACGAAACGAAATAAATATTAAAGTTACGTTGACTTTTTAAATAAATATCAAACTTTCGTTGATCTATGACACTAAGTGAGTTAACAGATCTCATTATAACAAACTTAAGTTTTTGTTAACATATCCATTAAGTGAAAATAACATTGTTTTCTCTAACAACAAAACGACGTCGTTTGGTAATAACAACGAAACTTTGAAATTTGGAATTTAGTTTCATCGTTACGACAAAACAACGTCGTATTGTTGTTACAGGAAACGATGTCGTATTGTAATTATAGGAAACAAATCTATTCATATTAATAACAATTTAATTTTTATGACACGCGTCAATAGGAAAAATATAGTTTGACTGAATTGGATTCACCTTATCTTTTATTCAATAAAAGTTAATAAGTTCTTATTTCAAATTGCTAAAAAACATGTTTGTTCACTAAATTTAATCAGAAAATTAATGAAAAATATATAGAGTATCTAGATTACTATAATAGCTGTATATTTTCCTTGATTCTTTATGAGGTAATATTTTTCAATTTTGTATATAAATACTTGTTGCTGGCTTGTAGTCTCTCATGTACTCATCACCAGAGTTTTCTTTCTTGTGTTGATTTTGTTACCTTGATCCCTAAGCTACCGTAAACCTTACTCTTCCCGTTCAATCCGCAGGTAAGTAAAACTACAAAATCCCGTCCATCGATTAACAAAATTTATCCATTCTTTATCTTCTTTCGTTAACTTTTAGGTTTAAAACTGAATCTTTATGTTCTGCAGTCATGGAAGCCGATGGTCAGAAATACTCTGTGCTTGCGAAAACACAAGTCCGTGAGAAGATGATGAAAGAAATTGAACAGATCTCGGAAGTCTTCTTGGTGTCAAAATCGGATGCAACCGTCATCCTAATTCGTCTCGGATGGAACTCGTTTAAGGCTTCAGATCTTCTTGGTGACAACAAGGAGAAGTTTCTGGCGAAGTTAGGGTTGGCTCGAGTTCTCAATTCCAACTCTTCTTCAGCTGATCGTGAGACGGGTGATGGAGATTACTTAGTCTCCACGCCCTTTTGCTCACACAAGTTTTCAACAACTTGCTGGAGTGAATATCTCAGCGATGCTCTGAAGAAGAACAAGGAGCAGAGAGGACTCATCTCTTGCCTTAGCCAAGACTGTGTCGCCTCTGTTGGACCCGATACGATCGAGCAACTCACAGAGCCAGTGAAGGAGATGTACGAGAATTATATTCTCGAATCCTTCATGGAGTGCCACAAGGCAACGATCAAATGGTGTCCTGCTTCGGGTTGTGAATACGCCGTCGAGCTTCAGGAGGATGGTAATGAAGATAATGTCATCAGTGTGGTCTGTTTGTGCGGCCATACCTTCTGTTGGACATGCGGGCTCGAGTCACACCGTCCGGTGTCTTGCAAAAAGGCATCAATTTGGTGGACGTACCTGTTGGATCAGTCAAGAAGCATTTCTTGGATCCATACAAACACCAAAAGTTGTCCCAAGTGCAAGATTCCTGTGCAGCAGAATGGTGATCCTAATTACAGACTCATTAATTGTATCTGCAGGTTTGTTTCTTTCTGAGCTTTAAAACATGTGCAAAATATTATATCTTTAAACTCATTACTATGTTTTCTTGACTGTTATGCATCATCAGTAATAACTTCTGTTGGATCTGCTTGCGCACGGAGGAACAGCATCAGGGGAACTGGAATTGTTCTCCAGTCGCTGTTCCAGCTGCGGGTCCTTCTACCGTTGAATTCTCACAGATTCTCCACCTGAATCTGTGGGAGGCAGGTCATGAAGCATTGAAGAAGGCTAAGTCCAAGCTGAGAGCCTTAGAGGAAAAAATCATTCCGAAACTGATCGAGAACTGCGGAGCGACCGAGCTGGACATTAGGACAGTAAGAGAAGCAGGGATGCTTAGTGTTCAGTGCAGGCAGGTACTGAAATGGAGTTGCGTATTTGATTACTCTATAATCGAGTACGAAAGCACGAAGAAGCAGTACCTGAAACACCTCCGAGCTCTGGCGAGCACAATGCTTTGTATGCACGAAGGGAAGCTTGATGAGTTGATACATCTAGCCCTCTCACCTGAAGATTTCACTAACTATAAGCACAAGTTGGAAATCAGTACAACATGCACTGGTAACCACTTCGATGGATTCATCAAGGAACTGGAAGATGGTAAGCCTGAAGTGAAGGCTGATGGTTACGAGAATGAACCAGGCAGTCGCTGGTTCTGTGATAGGTGCACGTTTGAGAACAGCTGGGTTGATAAACAGTGCAAGATGTGCTTTTTCCCCCTGGACTATCATCCTTCTCCTCAAGTGGCAGCAGCTCCTGAAGACCTTGGAAAATCGGAGTGAGAGTGAGTGATGAGTAAAGGATAAGTCTCATCAGTGATTGATGCTGGTTTCGTTTGGTGTTTTAGCTTCTCTTGTGTTGTTTTGTGTTTAAGAGTCTCCTTTGTTTCTCTTTCTCCTCTCTGTGTTGGATCATCATCCATCATATTGGTTTAAGAGTCTTGTTGCATTTGTCTTCTAAGTCTTTGTTGTTGTTGTTGTTGTTGTTGTTGTTGTTGTTGTTGTTTGTTGGTGTTTATGTTTGTGTTTCCTTGTTATAATATTTTTTGTAACATGAAAATGCAAATACAAAACTTCAGAGGAACAATAAAGTTTAAATCATGGTTTCGAATATAATGTCTATTGAAGAACAAAAGGTGAATTTCAACCATACATCAAATATATAAAATAAGAAAAAATCCGGTGGCTGAGAATATTTAACGGTAATGTAACACTCTGCAACAGTATCTTCTTCCTCTACACTGACACATTTCGTCGAACACCTTTCGCTAATGTCAGTGAGCAAGTTTCCACATCTCTCTCATGGCGTTCACACTATCAATTTCCTCAATGAACCAGTGTTTTTAAGTGTGTTGCTCCCATCTCCCTCTCGGATTCGAGTATTCTCGTCCATTTCCACCTCCGGGATCGGCGGCGGGGTCGCCAAGTGCCATGGAACGAGACATAGCGGCGCCGGTGGTAGAGGTGATAACGGGTTGAGGAGAGATAGTGGATTAGGTTTCGACGAGAGAGGAGAGAGAAAAGTGCGTTGTGAGGTTGATGTGATCTCGTGGAGAGAACGGAGGATAAGAGGCGAAATCTGGGTCGATTCTGATTCTCAATCTGTTTGGAATGTTCTTACTGATTATGAACGACTTGCTGATTTCATACCCAATCTCGTTTGGAGGTACTTCCCTCAGTAATACCCACTTTTTTCTTTCAGATTCTTATCATTTTGTTTGTGTTTATCTACAGAATTCTTCTGAATAATCTCTAAAGATTCAATTTTTATGTTATCTGGTTCATGCCATTGAAATTGTTTATACTGAATACAATGACTATACGTCTCCAAGAGAATGCTGAATCTCCATGCTTAGTTACCTCTCTTTGTTGATGGTATATTGTTTCAACTTGTAGTGGAAGAATTCCTTGTCCACATCCAGGACGTATATGGCTGGAGCAACGAGGCCTTCAAAGAGCCTTGTATTGGCATATTGAGGCTCGTGTTGTCCTTGATCTCCATGAGTGTCTAGATTCTGTGAGCACTCTTAAGCCTTTACTTTTCTCTTGCTGAATGATTGGGATTGAGTCTAAAACCTGCAAACTCTTCCGGATTCTGTGGTCTCTTTTTTTATGCATATCTTAGCTTTTGTTAAGAATCAAGAGGTTTCCTTTACACTGGATGATCTGTAATCATGGTTGATAAGGAGTTGCCTGCTTCCCACTTTCTCTAGATCCTTATTCCTAACCTCTTATTAGTTCTAGAAAAAACAATCATAGTGAGGTTTACTCTTGAAAATATCCATGGTTCTAATGAGTTCTCTTTCAGCCTGCTTTGCACTCATTGCATTGGTTACTTAGGGTACAACAAGATGTTATTTGTAACAAGTAGTTTTGTTGTTTGGTTAATTAGTTAATCTTTACTCTTGAGTTCTTATATTACATTTGTTTCTCAATCCATACATCTCTATTAATGTAGTTTTTCCTATTATCTTATTAGCCAAATGGTCGTGAGCTTCACTTCTCTATGGTAGATGGTGATTTCAAAAAGTTTGAGGGAAAGTGGTCTGTGAAATCTGGTATCAGGTACACTCATTAATCCCCGTAAGAAGTTTGTGTGCTCATCCTATCATCATTTAAATTAAATCCTCTATAAATGTGTATCAGAGAAATTCTTTCTGTAAACAGTCTGTTATGCATTTCTAACCACGGATCATTTTGGAACCATCTATGTTCCAAACATTTGTTTTTCTCTTTCTCCAGGTCCGTAGGAACTGTCTTGTCATACGAAGTAAACGTAATCCCAAGATTTAACTTCCCTGCCATTTTCTTAGAGAGGATAATCAGATCAGATCTTCCTGTAAATCTCCGGGCCGTAGCTCGCCAAGCTGAGAAAATTTATAAAGATTGCGGAAAGCCGTCAATAATAGAAGATTTGTTGGGTATAATATCTTCACAGCCAGCCCCTTCTAATGGTATTGAGTTCGATAGTCTTGCTACGGAGAGATCTGTTGCCTCCAGTGTTGGATCATTAGCTCATTCAAATGAATTGAACAACAATTGGGGAGTGTATGGAAAAGCCTGCAAGCTTGATAAACCTTGCACCGTGGATGAAGTTCATCTTCGTAGATTTGATGGTCTATTGGTAAGTAGTTTGGCTCAAAACTTACTCTATATACTATGAAAAAAAAAAGTTTTCCCATCTTTTGTGTTTATGAGTCAGTGGTTTTTTTCTTGGATGAAGGAAAATGGAGGTGTTCACCGATGCGCCGTTGCTAGTATAACAGTTAAAGCTCCTGTTTGTGAAGTTTGGAAAGTTCTAACGTCTTATGAGAGTCTTCCAGAGTAAGTACCGAACACATATATTTATCATATCCGGGCTTCACTGTTCTGACCTTAAGGAGGATTTTCTTGTCAATCTTCTTCAAATATTTGTTGTGTTGGCTTATATATATCTCTTGTTCTTCTGCGTTTATTGTTCATGAACCTATCAGGATAGTTCCAAATTTGGCAATCAGCAAGATTTTGTCACGCGATAACAATAAAGTCCGAATACTTCAGGTATGAGCATTCTCATCCACGGTTACCTTGTAATCAAATTTGGCAAGGACTAGAAGGAATCATTCTACAAGTACTTGTATTGGGTACTAACACTGGAAAAATCTGAAGAGAGAATTTGGTTGCCAAAATATGACTCATAATTTGCTCTTTCATGATTCAGAAAGGCTCTGTATTTAGTCTGGTCTTGAAGATCAAAATTCTGATACTGGCCAAAGCCAATGTTTCTTTTCTTGATTTCAAGAAATTATATAACTAAAACTGAATTCTGTTTTCAGGAAGGATGCAAAGGCCTGCTTTACATGGTGCTTCATGCAAGAGCTGTTCTCGATTTGCATGAGATTCGTGAGCAGGAAATCAGATTTGAACAGGTTGAAGGAGACTTTGACTCGCTAGAGGGGAAATGGATTTTTGAACAACTAGGAAGTCACCACACACTTCTCAAGTATACCGTGGAGTCCAAAATGAGAAAAGATTCATTTCTTTCTGAAGCAATCATGGAAGAGGTTTGGCTTACAATTGACTGAGTTCAGTGCAATCTTTTTTTTTTCTTATTGGAACCACAATGTTTTCTCTGAATCTTTTCAGGTTATATATGAAGATCTTCCGTCAAATTTATGCGCTATCCGGGATTACATTGAGAAAAGAGGAGAGAAATCTTCAGAGTCATGTAAACTGGAGACATGTCAAGTTTCAGAGGAAACATGTTCTTCATCTCGTGCCAAATCAGTTGAGACAGTTTACAATAATGATGATGGTTCAGACCAAACTAAGCAGAGACGGAGGATTCCTGGTCTACAAAGAGACATTGAAGTCTTGAAATCAGAAATTCTCAAGTTCATATCAGAACATGGACAAGAAGGATTCATGCCCATGAGGAAGCAGCTTCGGTTACATGGAAGAGTTGACATTGAAAAAGCCATTACAAGAATGGGTGGATTTAGGAGAATAGCTTTGATGATGAATCTTTCACTTGCTTATAAACACCGAAAACCGAAAGGATATTGGGACAATCTCGAAAACTTGCAAGAGGAGGTAAAGTTTCTAGACATGTTCAAAAATTAAAACCACTGTTGCCATGGTGTTTACAAGAGCTTCTCCCTCTGCATGTGGTTGCAGATAGGAAGATTTCAACAGAGTTGGGGAATGGATCCATCATTTATGCCGAGCAGAAAATCTTTCGAACGAGCAGGTACAAACAGTAAACTCAATTTAAGCTCTGTGTGTTCTTCTCAATCGGATTGGTCTGAGAAACATTTGGTCTGTTGTTTCAGGTCGTTATGACATTGCTCGGGCGCTCGAGAAATGGGGAGGATTACACGAAGTATCTCGTCTTTTAGCATTGAACGTGAGACATCCAAACAGGCAGCTAAATTCTCGTAAAGACAACGGTAACACGATACTGAGAACTGAATCTACTGAGGCCGATTTAAATTCAACGGTTAATAAGAATAATAAACCTTACGTCTCTCAAGATACCGAGAAATGGTTGTACAATCTTAAAGATCTTGATATCAATTGGGTTCAATATTGAAGCATTAATTATGTACATTTCACTATTTGTGTAGTCTTGTAACTCGCAAAGATAAACATGTATTTATGTAAATTGTAACATTGGATTGAAATTATCTGATCTCTTTTTAATGTTTCATCTGTTTTTAGTGTTTATATTTCACTTTGATAAAATAGAGTGAGAGAGCACCGAACAATAAGGAGGATAATAGCAAGGAACAAAGAAGTAAAGGTAAGTCAATGAAATTTGATAGTGATGGTTTTAAGAAAAAACGAAAGTCCCATCATTGTCTTCCTTCAATGTGAAATGAAGTTACACGTAATTAGAAACAAACTTCTTTCTAGGTTTTAGATTATTACAGAACCAAGTCTCAGAGGTCTTGACTCGTGACTGAAGAGAAAGGGTCAAGATATTTGGATGTGAATTGTGATGTGAAAAAGGAAAAAAAATCGAGATTTTAAAAGGGAAAATCAATAGAAAATATAAAATGCATGCATAAATCTAGAAATGATAGGTGTTTAACATTGAAGGCAAACTATGAGACAATCTTGAATCTTACTACTTTATACAATAGCTCTATATGTTATGACTTATAATAATTGGGACCTTCCTCGAGATTTAGACAGACCCTCTAACAGCTGAGAAACATGCATGTAAACAACATTTTTCTTTTTGATATAGATTAATCAGGAGAAATGATGAAAATGTAGCTCTCACTTCAGGATCTACAAATTATATATAGTCAACAAACCCCATTTCACAAGAAGTATCAAAGCAGATAGACAAAAAAGAAAAAAGAATTAAGTAAGAATGTGATATGTCGGTTGGGGGGAATGAAGCCTGGTCCGAGAATCATTTAGGGATTTCACTCTTTAAAATGAATCAATCTACCGATCTTCTTCATGACCTCGAGCCAGACAATATTCCTCTCAACCCTAAACCAAAGCAGGATAACTTTATGTAAGTAGACAGAAGAAGAAGAAGAAGAAGAAGCTAAATAGGTCTATGTGTGAGGCGAATATTTATACATAGGAGAGAGGAGCAAATGACCACAAGACAAAAAAATTCATATTTACTTCTCTTACATTAATTTAGTAAAATTTTGGGGTTTTGGTAACTGTCTTAATATAGTGTGTGTAGGGGTTGCCTTATATAGAAGTTTACAGTGAAATCCGGAGTTGTAAAGATAAAAGTAAAACATACTCCATATGTACATTCAAACTTTTCCTCCATGTATATATCTTCATTTGTCTTTAGTTGTTTCTTCAATTTCCTTCTTTTCCGAGGTCAACAGTAGTTAATTGGAGACAAGTACCATGGTTTCTATCTCATTATTGCCTTATTATTTCTTTTGGATCTCTCTCAATGAACTTCTACTTTTTTCTGTTCTTTTTATTCTAAAGTATAATCAGAATTCTAATTGTACAATCAAAATATTTTTCATTTAACTTGTACTATATCTATATGTGTGTTATATCTTTATATATATGGATGCATTGGCTTATATAGGTGGTTCGTGACGACTTCACGAACATATGCATTGATTGTTGTGAAAATGACAAAACATTGTTTTGGTCTTTACCTCGGTACGTCCAAATTTTTCCTATACTAGATCGCTTTTTTAATTTATATGCAACTATACAAGACTATTTTAAAATTCAACTATAAAACACTTTTTGTCTTTATTATTGGTCAACATACCATTTGGGGTTTTATTATTATTTTACTAATTATTTTGATATGTTTTAAAAAAAAAAGATGAACTAATTCAATCTTTGAAAACTGATTAAAATTTAACATTATCATCCTTTATTCCTTTAGCTAACCTTCTGGTATATTATATAGTGACATTAGGAATATATTAGATTTGCTTATTTTAAATTAATGTTTATAATTTTTTGAAAACTTAGGTTAAGCTATGGGAAAGTTTTGCTCAACTAAGTTTAGTTAGAGGTAAGTTTACTTCTATTTTTCTTTTTCTTTTTCTTTTTTATCAAGAGGTAAGTTTACTTTAAAACGATTTTTTCTTGTACATATTAAGTTTCTATTTATTTTTATATAAAATTAAGTTTAATCACATACTCAAAGGAGCTTTAATTGCATAGAGTATATAGTAACGTTATAATTTATAGAACGTTGGAAAAACAAGGCTAATTAGCTATAGATGGACAACAAAGTGAGATAGACAGACGTTGGAAAAAAATGAGAAGACCACATAAAAAGAAGAAGGATAAAGCGAAGAGCAAATAAAAGGCACGTAAAAGATATTTGACAGTGACGGTTTTAAGAAAATTTAAGTCTCGTCGTTGTCTTCAATATGAAATGAAATTACACGTAATTAGAAACAATCTTCTTCCTGTATTTTAGATTATTACAGAAACCAATTTTCAGAGATCGTGACTCGTGACGGAGAGGGAGAGAGAGAGAACGTTAAGATGTGAATTGTGACGTGAAAGATACTGGTTGAAATATATTGAAGAAAAGCATCCATAAACCCCAAAAAGAAAAGGGTACATATGAAAGAAAAATATCATTCAATCTTTGAATACCTCTAATTTTCTCAGTTTCTCAAAGTCTCTATTTATACTTTCATATATGTAAGAGCTCTATAATATGATAACTAAACAAAACCAAAAAGCTATATATAGAAACATATAGACAACAGTTTTGTGTGTCATGTAGAGTAATTAATCTAATAACAAGATCAAAATTTACCTCGGTCGCAAGATAGAACAAATATGAAACTAAGACAAAAAAGACTAAAGAAAGAAAGTGGGCGAAAAGCGATAAGTAGGTTAGGGGGAATGAAGCCTGGTCCGAGAATCATCTAGGGTTTTCTTAATTTGTTCTTCCAAATTAATTCGAGTGATTCTCTTCTTCATGACCTCGAGCCAGACAACAATCCTCTCAACACTAAATCGCACAACAATGAATTAATCAAGACTAGAACCACGTTATCAAGAAGAGAAAAGAGACAAAAAAGAAAAGAGACCAAAGTTAAAGATAATGTGAATGTGATGAAACTTTTCGTAAGAAGAAGAAGAGAAAGAAAGGTATGTGTGAGACAAAATAAACCTATGTCTTGTATATATAGAGGCACAAATGACCACAACCTCAAGATTTATTCATTTAAAATATATCCTTAGCCAAAATAAGAGAAGACAAAGATGCATCTTAATTGTTCAGCATATACATCCAAGTGTTAGTAAACTCATCATGTATGTATTTATATATTCAAAGTGTAAATATTGAGTTAATGTGAGACTATCAAGTAGTATGATCACACTATTTGATACGACGAACATATATATATTTTCCTATGAGTGATCATAATTAAGCCAAAAGAAAACAGATTCACAAAACCAATTGTCTGATTTGGGTGTGAAATTGTACAAAACAAACTTAAAAGGCGAATTTGACAAATAGAAAAAAGAACTGGAAAGGACCGATTTCGAAAAATCTTGTCATTCTAGAGACTTTCAATAACGGGAAGACGTAGCATTCTTGCTATCCATCAGTTTCTTCTTCCTTGTTGTTGATCATCATGTGATTCCATTTACGAGTTCAATCTCTCCATGAAAAATCTAGTCTCTTTTCAAACGGAGAAGAAGAAGAAGAAGAATCCATCCATTTTAACTATCTAAATTGATCTCCTTTAATCACATTTTCTTTTGATTTCTACAAGTGAAAATGTTGACTAGAGCCATCGGACGAGTTCGAATTCCTGTGTCGAGGATTCAGGGATCGAATTGTACGAGTGGGCTTTTAAAAGATTCGAAATTGGGTCCGATTGGTGTTTGCTGTAGCAGATGGGTATCGAGCGAGAGCGGGAAACGATTTGCGGCGATGTGGGGAAGTGGAGATTACGGCAGATTAGGGCTCGGAAACTTGGATTCTCAGTGGACACCTGCCGTTTGCTCTGCCTTGAGTGATCACAGTATCACAGCTGTCGCTTGCGGCGGAGCTCACACTCTGTTTCTCACCGGTGATTTCTTCAGCTCCCGACTTGTTTTATATATATATATATATATATATTTTTTTTTTTTTTTTT
>Ga0041059_1003406_pt1 | contig 10905 bp, 10 predicted proteins | sample AraColnosormetaG_FD_56232 | JGI IMG/M metagenome (GOLD analysis project Ga0041059, IMG submission 56232) | Arabidopsis roots microbial communities from North Carolina, USA - Col MF nosort | ecosystem: Host-associated > Plants > Roots > Unclassified | place: USA: North Carolina | collected... | reverse complement strand
AAAAAAAAAAAAAAAAAAAAAAAAAAAAAAAAAAAAAAAAAAAAAAAAAAAAAAAAAAAAAAAAGCTCAAATAGGAAAAGAAAAAACTAAAAATAGCAGTAAAATGAAAAAAAAGGAAAGAGTTATATACAACTCCAATAAGATAACATTGAGTAAACGTTGAAACACGAAAACCTAAAAAATAATGATAGTAATCAAAGCCACCGATTCTTTCTTCCAATGATGGTGTTGAACCTTCCACAGGAGTTGTTAGAGGAGATACTATGTCGTGTTCCGGCCACATCTCTCAAACAATTACGACTTACGTGCAAAGAATGGAACCGTTTATTCAACGATAGGACATTCTCAAGAAAACACTTTGATAAAGCCCCAAAACAGTTTCTTATCACAGTACTAGAGGAAAGATGTAGGCTTTCTTCACTGAGCATCAATCTCCATAGTGGATTTCCTTCTGAAGAGTTTACAGGTGAACTTAGCCCAATCGATTATCATTCTAATTCAAGTCAAGTCATTATAATGAAAATATTTCACTGTGATGGCTTATTTGTATGCACCATCCTAAAAGACACTAGAATCGTGGTTTGGAATCCGTGTACTGGTCAAAAGAAGTGGATCCAAACCGGCGAAAATCTCGACGAAAACGGTCAAGACTTTGTTCTTGGATATTACCAAGACAATAAATCAAGCGATAAGAGCTACAAGATATTGAGCTACAAGGGTTATAATTATGGCGACCAAGAATTCAAAATCTATGACATAAAATCTAATACATGGAGGAATCTTGATGTCACTCCGATTCCAGGCAACTACTTCACTTGTTCTGATTACCGCGTGTCTTTGAAGGGAAATACTTACTGGTTTGCTTATGATTTGAAAGACGAGCAGTTAGGGTTAATCAGTTTTGATTATACCACAGAGAGATTTGAACGTCTATGGCTTCCCTTTCAGTGTGATATTTCTGATCATGATTATTCTCTATCAGTTGTTGGAGAAGAAAAACTTTCGGTGGTATTACAGCTTAAGGATGCACCAAGAAGAGAGATATGGATAACAAATAAGATGGATGATGAGACCAAAGAGATGTCGTGGAGAAAGCTTTTCGAAGTGGAAGTCGGTACTAGATATTATATGTGGAGCGGTAGACCTTTCTTGGTCGACGAGGAAAAGAAGATTGTCGTGTGTTGTGAGAAATGCCAAAAAAAATGCCAACCGGTTATAACAGTATCCATGGTTGAGGCGGATAGTAATGCCACACGAGTGTATTTTCCAGTAGTGACAATGACTTCATATTGGCCACATTTTGTTGATTATGTTCCAAGTTTGATTCAAATCCAACAATCGGAGGCAAACGAAAAAGAGCTGAATAGTTAGTTTATGGAACGAAAAAAAAGACATGCTAGTGTTTTGTTGTTTATCAAGATTACAAATCTTGAATCGTTTTTTGGATGCGGACGTCTTTAATATTAGTGTTTATCACTATTACTAGTCAAACTTCACGAAAGTGACAGAGCAAATTAAAAGACACCATTTATAGCAAAGGTTGAGTAGTGTGTCTTAATCAGAAATTCAATTATCAAACGATATGTATAAATCTGATAATAAAAGCTTTGTGGGGGATACAAGACATATGTTCTGTCACAAAATCCGGCCCGTGCAGCTTATTTAGTCTTCATGAGTCATTTGTTCATGTTCGGTCACAAATCCGTGAATGTTCTCTATAATAAAGCTGTATGGACCATAACATTTTGGAGCTATTGATAGTCAACAAAATTTAAGATCTTAAACTTTGGAGAAAGAAGTAAAGAATAGAAGCTTTATGTGCCCTTTGTGGAATTATTGATAGTCATTCCACATGTTTTTTGTCGGTAACATAAAATTATTCTGTGTATTTTTATGCGGTTTCACACTATAATATTTCTAAAATCACACTATTTTGCGGTGTGATCGTTCAAAAGATAAAATATTTGACAATAATTGGTGTTTGGATTATTTCGAAAAGACGTCTCAGATACAGAAGGACCCTTAGAGCCACCCCATTGCACATTAGGAAAGGGGTCTTTGATAAACATTAAAAAAATTAAAGTTACAAAATACTAATAATTAAATGTTATGGGTCTTTAAATTTGAGACATTCTTCTCTAAAATTTCTTTAACAAGACATTTAAGACATATGTCTTAAGTTTAAAGACACTAAAACATTATAATAAGATATTTTCTTTACATACATTATATTTTAATTGTGGGAAGACACTCTCTTTTATGTGCAATGGAGTTGCTCTTACCTATTTGACGTTTGAACCACACAAATCCATAAACTCTTTGGTGGATCATATTCTTCATCGTCTCTTTTGATTGTGTGTAAGAATGTCAAGCATGAAACTATATCTATAAATCAATGAGAGATGTCTTTGAAGTAGTTCTAGGGTTTATTTCTTGAGCAAGAAGAAACTGTTATCGTCAAGTGTTCGTAATATGTCTGGAAAGAAGAAGGAGCTTTTGTCCTCAGCCATGAAGAGAACTAGCGAATGGTTTAATCCTCACTTTGTTCCAACTTTTTCTCATTTTATTTCTTATTTTTTACAAATTAAATTTCAGGATTTCTTCTCAAGAAATTCCTAGTGACGTCACTGTTCATGTTGGAGAAACTTTCGTTTTTACTCCACAAGGTGATTTTATTTTTTCAAGATCTACTAAATTATACACAAGGAGATCACTTTCTCATATACATAGTCTCTGTGATAATCTGCAGTTTCCACTTGTTTCAAAATGTGGGTTTATAAAGAAACTTGCTTCTGAATCAAGCAATGATTCCAACATTATCAGAATCCCAGATTTTCCTGGAGGTGCAGAAGGATTTGAGCTAGTCATCAAATTCTGCTACGACATAAGCTTCGAGATAAACACAGAGAACATTGCGATGCTACTATGTGCAGCAGAGTATCTAGAGATGACAGAGGAACACTCTGTTGAAAACCTAGTGGAGACAATAGAGGTTTACTTAAACGAAGTGATCCTCAAGAGTTTATCAAAATCAGTTAAAGTTCTGCAAAAATCTCAAGATTTGTTGCCTATAGCCGAGAGAGTGAGACTCGTGGACCGGTGTATCGATTCAATCGCTTATGCAATATGCCAGGAGAGCCAGAGCAATGAGGATATAGTTGACTGGTGGGCTGACGATTTAGCTGTTCTAAAGATTGATATGTTTCGACGTGTCTTGGTCGCGATGATCGCTAGAGGGTTTAAGAGATACTCACTTGGTCCAGTACTTAAACTCTATGCCGAAAAAGCTCTTAGAGGGTTGGTGAGATTCTTGAATTTTTTAACAGAACAATGTGTTTGCTTACTTTAAAGAATAATGTAATGTCGGTTTCTCTGTGGGAAATGCAGGACATTTTTGGGAAAGAGGCAAAGAAGATGGAGGCAGAACAAGAACATGAGAAAAGGTTGATCCTTGAAACAATAGTGAGTCTTCTTCCGAGGGAGAGAAACTCAGTGTCAGTTAGTTTTCTTTCGATACTTTTAAGAGCTGCGATATACCTCGAAACCACGGTAGCTTGCAGGCTTGATTTGGAGAAGAGAATGGGATTGCAATTAAGACAAGCTGTTATTGATGATCTCTTGATTCCTTATTATTCATTCAATGGAGACAACACAATGTTAGATGTTGATACTGTTCAACGTATCCTCATGAACTATCTTGAGTTTGAAGTTGAAGGAAACTCTGCTGATTTTGCTAGTGATATTGGTGAATTAATGGAGACTTATCTGGCTGAAATCGCTTCTGATAGAAACATAAACTTCGCGAAGTTCATCGGTTTTGCTGAATGTATTCCGAAACAGTCTAGGATGTATCGAGCCATTGACATCTTCCTCAAGGTATACATTTATTTGATAACACTAAAACTATATTGATGAATAAACTAGAGCTTTTAACATTATCAAAATGTTCTGACCTATATCTTGAAAAGTTTAAAGATCTTAGAAAATGTTGTTTAATCTTGTTGGTGCAGACACATCCGAATATAAGTGAAGTGGAGAAGAAGAAAGTTTGTAGCTTAATGGACTGTAAAAAGCTATCGCGAGATGTGTATGCTCACGCAGCTCAAAACGATCGTTTCCAAGAAAATTTAAGCAATTCAGATTCTCCAGCACCAGCAACAGCAGAAAAAACTCTTTCTCCTCCTGAGCTCAGCTCCTACAAGAATGAACTCTCCAAACTAAACCGGGAAAACCAATACTTGAAGCTTGAGTTGCTCAAAGTGAAAATGAAGTTCAAGGAGTTGGAGAAGGAGAAAGCTTTTGAAGTCATGAGTGGTTCGGATTGTTCTTCTTCGGTTTCAACTGCTTCGGTGGCTAAGCCTCGATTACCTAGAAAGTCATTTATAAACTCTGTTTCTCAAAAACTCGGAAAGCTTATTAACCCTTTTGGCCTCAAACAAGGACAAACCAAACAACCTAAAAGCAGAAGACACTCTATATCTTAAACAATACATGAACACTTGTTCTTGTTGGAAATTTTCAATTTCTAGTCATGGATGTTTCTGTGTTGATTGTATAGAGAGCTGAGAATGTCTTTGAGTTTATGTGTTGAGTATAATCTTTTTTTTGTCGACATTTTGTGTTGAGTATAATCTTAAGAATCGTTAAGTCGTCATAGAGCAATTCTCAAAAAGTCAACAGAAAATTTAATTATTCGGATTAAAAAAAAAAAACTTAATTTAGAAGACACTCGAAGCATGGGGAAGAAAGATACAAAGAGACTCTTCTTCTTTTCATCTTTTGTATTGTGGTAATCGGAAAATTTAAAGTGGAAACGTGATTTTAGTTAGGATCATTAGGGTTAGAGTTAAATGTGGGATTTTATTTTTGATTTAGAACTATCACAACCAAACCGTTAGGATTCCTACAAAAAAAAAAACCAAACCGTTAGGATTGAGGAAAAGGTTAACCAAATAGTTGAACATAGATTTTGGTTTGGTTTTGATCGGTTTAAATTCGGTTTTGGTTCCGTTTGCTTAGACTTTAGTTACCGCAGATATTATAATGGTTTGACATTAACAAAGTTGTCAACACAAACAAGGAGCGTGCCTTGCACAATCTGCTCATAATTGTTATTAAAGAAAAAGGGCATTGCTTTTCTCATAATTTCATGGCGTGTCAGAATGAAGATACAAATTCTATGTATGGTTTTGAGGGATATTACTGAAACTTTTTTACTTATTACAAGTTTATCAATTACTCCATATTAAGCATTGTGTGCGGAGTTCCATTCTCATTTAATTTTGTTTTCTATCGATTCAAATGTCTATCAAGTATAAACCAACAATCACAATCTAACCCATAAAACAGTCTAAAACCTCCATTTACTAAGTTAGAAAAAAACTCCTATATAAAAGTAACATATTATGAAGAGAAAAAAAATGATGAGTCTTATAACAGTTAATGGTGAATACTACAATTGTCTAAACTAATTTTATTGTCAATTTATTTTTCTTTTTATAATTTATTTATATGGTTCATTTACATGTACTACAATTATTCTTATATATTTTTCATTATGATGCTCTCACTAACTTTCATCAGTTCATGTAACAACGTGCAAACCACATCTCCACTTTCAGTATTTGGATTCCACTTTCATGTTTCGACGATCCATATTTGTATTATTGTTGGCAATCCACATTTACTTTTTTCACTAGATAAATCCATAATCACATATTTATACAATTAATCATTTTAGTATACAATTAATTAAGGTTAATTAAACTTGCTATTGTTATTTATATTTCATTCTCACTGAAGAACTCTTCGTTGATGATTTTCCACTCTTGTAAGAAGTACATCATGCTAACAAGTATAAATGAAATGAACAAGGTAGGCCTGGTGCAGTTAACCAAAAATCGAATAATTTTATCAAAAGCCTATACTAAAACAAATGAATCTTCTTTAATATTGCGTTATATTCTTCAAGCCCATCATTATATAAACCTTTATCGTGCACCTTTTACCGTCATCATTTCAAAAGCAATTCTTCTTGTCTTGGCTCAATTTATATACAACACTCTCTCTCTCTCGGTTTTGTCCATACAATGGCTCGCTTCGATATTGTTCTACTCATAGGTCTTTGCCTCATAATCTCTGTCTTTCCCGATACAACCACCGCACAACTAAGCCGCGGTTTCTACTCCAAAACTTGCCCCAATGTCGAACAAATCGTGAGAAATGCTGTCCAAAAGAAAATAAAGAAGACATTCGTCGCCGTCCCTGCCACTCTCCGTCTCTTCTTCCACGACTGCTTTGTCAATGTATGTTTCTATTTAAGCGTTTTCATATCTTTTTTCTCCTCTTTCATTAGGCGATTAATTGGTACCTTTGGCGTAATTGGCATTGTAGGGTTGTGATGCATCTGTCATGATCCAATCAACGCCTAAGAACAAGGCAGAGAAGGATCATCCAGATAACATTTCGCTAGCTGGAGATGGATTTGATGTGGTGATCCAAGCTAAGAAAGCCCTTGACTCTAACCCTAGTTGCCGGAACAAGGTCTCATGTGCCGATATTCTTACTTTGGCCACCCGAGATGTTGTTGTTGCGGTGAGTATTTGTACTAGCCTTACTATAACCAGATAATTAATCCTAAACAAAATTTCACATTAATATTAGTATATCACATTGCTTGTTTAGAAATGTTTTATATAACAAGGTTTTACGCATGTATAGGCTGGAGGACCGTCCTATGAAGTTGAACTTGGTAGGTTCGATGGTTTGGTATCAACCGCGTCAAGTGTCGAAGGGAACTTACCAGGACCTTCGGACAATGTAGACAAACTTAATGCTCTTTTCACGAAAAACAAACTTACCCAAGAAGATATGATTGCTCTTTCAGGTAAACCAAATTTAAATCAAAACATCTTATATAGTTATATGTATTTATATCACCAAGATGCATCGATGTCTAAACCGATAAATTCATAATGTAGCGGCTCACACCCTTGGATTCGCACATTGTGGCAAGGTCTTTAAAAGAATCCACAAATTCAACGGCATCAACTCCGTGGACCCAACTTTAAACAAGGCTTACGCTATTGAGCTTCAAAAGGCTTGTCCTAAGAATGTGGACCCAAGAATTGCAATCAACATGGACCCAGTCACGCCCAAGACGTTTGACAACACTTACTTCAAGAATCTTCAACAAGGCAAAGGTCTCTTCACCTCCGATCAAGTTCTCTTCACGGATGGTCGCTCTAGGCCCACCGTTAATGCTTGGGCCTCAAACTCTACGGCCTTTAACCGCGCTTTTGTGATAGCCATGACCAAACTTGGCCGTGTTGGAGTTAAGAATAGCAGCAATGGAAACATCCGTCGTGATTGTGGTGCGTTTAACTAGAGCTGGTAATGGGAAAATATAAGTTGTCTTATCTCCTATTTTCCTTTCGTTTTATTAATGTTTGAATGTTCATTTTGACGATGAGAAGATATTATTGGTTTTTCATTTGTTTTGTTTATGTCTTCATTTTAAGAAGGCAATTGTATCTGATCCTCTCTACTTTGTATCTCCAACATGTTTATTCTCGCTACAAATTTAAATAACTATATACTATTCAATTTTTCCTATTATAATAAGTTTTCACTGTTATCACTAAGCCTATTCACGGAAAAATATCTATGTAAACTAAAAGTGCTTATGAAGATGTAAAATATGTTTAGTCATAATAACGATTATTTTTCAACGTTAGAATGTTTTGAACTAGTACAAAACAATTGACACTAGATTAGAACAAAAAAAAAAGTTAATAAAAAATATTATTAAATTGTAATTAGATCAGAAATTAAAGCAATGCTATTCTACTATATTAGGTATCCAATTAAAACGCTAATTAAATTAAATCAACCTGATTTAAATGGGAACCCAAACGGTAGCAAACACAACACTATGACCTTTCCACGTCAGCACGAGACTCTCGTCGTCGTCTTCCTTCTTCATTCCCCACCCGACAGCGTGCTCCTCCAGCATCGCCTTCACATCCGCCACCGCATCTTCTTTAACCCTAACTCCACCGAACTCAGCCTCTCTCATTCTCTCTATCCACCGTCTCTTCGTCTCCGTCCTCTCCACTCTCTCCGCACCTTCCTTCGCCACCACGTTTTCTATCTTCCAACTTATCTCCGCCTCGTACCACCGTCTCTGCTCACTCATAAACGTGTCCGTCGTATCGAACGGAATCCAGAAGTAGTTAAACGCCGATTTTAACCGGTTAACCAAGTTCTCCGATGTGAGATCTACGTCTTCTTCGATTAGGGTTACGATTCTTGGATTCAAAGATCGGAGTTGTTTCAAGAAAACTGTTCGGAGCGATGATGATGATGAAGTTAGGGGTTCTTCAGGGATGTAACGGAGCATCATGTGACAGTTAACGACGAGAGCTTCGTTGAATGAAGAAGGATAAATCCGTAACTGTTGTAAGAGGGAGGAGAAGCCATCGGAGTAAGTAGAAGGTACGATTGTGAACTCCATTGTAATGTTTCGTGTGGTGGCGAAGTTGACTAGTTTAGATCCGAGTTCTTCGTAGGAGATGTTGATGAATGGTGGGAAGTGGTCGGAGGAAGAGACGACGGTGAGTTTAAGAAGCGGAGGAGGTTTGTTGAGTCGGCTTGCCATGGCGTCTATAAGAGTAGGGATTTGCATACAATGAGTCAAACTTAAGTCAACGATGTGAACCGTTGAGTAACCTTCAACGGCGGTTAAGATCGCGGCGTTGGCTGCAATGAATCCGAACCGGTGCCACGGAGTGAGGTCTACGAAAGCGGCTAACTCCACGACTGAGAAACGATGGAGTTCATCGGCCTGAGGTAGGAAGCTAATGGTGGATGATAGTGTAGGGGTTTTGGAGACGGCGCGTGAGAGCAACGCGCGGAGGAATGCGGATGTAAGACGTTGGGTGGAGTCACCGTCTGGTGGAGCGATGTTGTTGAGGACCCAGAGGATTTGGTGAGTTAATGCAGCGTCGTTGGAGTCTATGGCGGTGGCGCAGTGAAGGAGGAGCTGTTCCATGAAGTTAGCGTCGCCGCAGCCACGTAAGGGTTTGGGAGAAGGGAATCGGGTCGGGTTGAGAATCCGGGTTTTGGTCATTTGAGTCTGGTTTTAGAGAGAAATGTACGTTTAATCTTGTTATTTTTGTGACACAAGAGGAAACAAAAAGAACAAAAAAAGAGTATAGTAGGGTGGAGACAATGACATGTCCATGATTTTTACGTAAAAGTATTCTGAAAAGTGAAAAATAGAGTGAAAGGAGACAAAGGAGAGGGATGAGGAAAGAAAGAGACGAGACAATAGAGAGAGTCGTGTAAGTATGTCGTAACCTTATCATTGGGAAACGCATCGCTTTGGTCGCTTGTGTTGTGTAAGACAAATATTTGCAAGATCAGCTTTTTTCAATGTATAGAAGATGTGCATATTGCATATGTGTTTATGTATCTCTATACATGTGCAATATGTCTTAAATAGCTAAAATAAGGAATCTTTAGTTAGGTCGGAGGGTGCATTTTATCTCCTATTTAGAGAAAGCATTACATTTTTTTAGTATGATTCACTCGAGTTATTGTAACATAAATATGAACTAGAAGCTGATATTTTTGTTATAGAAAGTATGTATGTGAAGGGGGTGCTTAAAGGTGGGTGACATGTGAAGTGGCAGGTTTGTATTTATGTATATATGTACGGCCGATCAATTTGTCTTCTAGGTGACGATTATTCTCTTTCGCCGCTCTATCGCATTCATCAATAAATCACTGCATACACTTTGGAACAAAAAATAATTTAAATTTATACCTCCATGAATTTGGTCCGTTTGTATGTAGCATTTGGACGTTATTTATTTTATTAAACTCAAAATATGTTTTGAGTCTTCAGATATAATTAAGAAGAAGATTTATTGGCCTTATCTCTTGAGATATATATAAGTCATATAACAATAGACTGATAAAGAAAAGTTATATAGCATTAGACTAAACAAAATGAAAACATGGACTAAACAATCAAACGGCTCCTATGTAGGGATAGGATAAGTATAGTGACAAATCTCATTATCATTATCAGTTTTTTTTCTATGCCTTTGGAAGTAGGTTCATTGCGTATTGGGTATTTTAGGCGCAATATGAAAGCGCTCACAAGGCATGATATTTTCAAGAAAATTGGTTGAGAGATCAAGTACCATCACCTCCAGGAGACATAGACGTTGGGCAGCCTAATGATGTTGTCGCTGTGATGAATTTAAACGAGCTCCATCATAGTTATTGTTGATAGAGATCTAAAATTCCTTCTGGTTCATCGGGATTTTGCCTCGCAAACCTCTGGGCGCACTATAAGGGTTCACAGAGTTGGCTCATAATCAGAATTTTTTCTGTTGATTTTTGCGCATGAAACAACGTGAATAACTCCTCAACGATATTAGCAGCCATCACAAACATCAGAGTATATGCCATTAGCCTCTCCTCTCATAACCATATATGAAATAAACAAATAAGCATACTAATCTCTAAACCAAATTGAACAGAGACATAAAAAACAGAAGACTCATGAATCTTGACCACGTTCCGAGAAATGTCCGTAGATCGATTATGAAAACAAGAGTAGAAATCCCTAGCTAGTTATATTAGGTAGACTTGATAACGCATAACACTTTATTTATTCTGCTTCACCTTTTCGCTAACACTATACACTTTATAGTCCAAGTTACCTTCACGTCTTCTCCTTCACGAACACGTATATGTTTCTCTGTTTCATAAAACTTAAAAACCTACTTGAAACCTAAGGTCTTTCCGTAAAGTCTATTGGGCTTCATCAAAATAATACAAAGTGAAAATTTCCGGCCCCATGGTTTCAAGCCCATTTCAATTACTTGGGGG
>Ga0041059_1003405_pt1 | contig 10910 bp, 17 predicted proteins | sample AraColnosormetaG_FD_56232 | JGI IMG/M metagenome (GOLD analysis project Ga0041059, IMG submission 56232) | Arabidopsis roots microbial communities from North Carolina, USA - Col MF nosort | ecosystem: Host-associated > Plants > Roots > Unclassified | place: USA: North Carolina | collected... | reverse complement strand
TGCATACATCAAAGTTTCACAGAGGAAGGCGCCGGAGAAGAACCACCGGAATTTGGAGATTGACAGAAACCACGAAGAACGTTGGTTTCATCAGAGGTAAAGCCTAGAGACGTGAGCATCGCAGGCCAACAATCGGTGGTGATGACCTCGACGGCTTGACAGCAATCGACGCCGAGTTTGGTTTCACCGTTGAGGAAGAAGAGAACGATTTCGTTGGTGCATGATTTGAGCTCATAAAGTGCGTTCCAACACTCCATTAGTCCTCCTCCGTTGAGTCTTGCCGCTATGTTTGTGGAATCTTCCGTCTCCGGGAGAGTTCTTCCGGAGATGTTGAGAACGAGGAGGATAGCGATGGTGGCAAAGAGGAAACTTGTGTTAGAAGCCATTATTCTTTCTTTTTGGGGTTTTTGTTTTGTTTTGTTTTGTTTTGCGATGATTGAGTTACGAGAGTTCTGTTTTTATATTGTGGTTTTGGATGGATTCGAAGCTTAGTGGTGATTTAAGAGTAATTAAAAAGTTGGATTAGTGGGAGGAATGGGAAAGGATTGACGGTAAATAGTCACTTAATCATGAAACGTTAAAGCATTTGACTGTAGAAACGTATTTAGTATATATTGGCATGTTGAATCAGTAGCGCTCCTATTGGAGACGAAGGTTTAACGTCGTGTTACAGAAAGTGAACCAATGCTTTTGTAATAAACTCATTGAACTTTATGCTATATACTGTATATGGTTTTTACTACTCATTGAACTTTATGCTATGTTTTCTTTAAACTCCTTGTATAAATATATTTCTTAGGAATTACTTTTAAATTATGTACAAAGACATGTATTACAGAAAAATTTCATGTTGTAATCTAAATAAGATGCTATAGTGTTGTCGATGTGTCATGTGTGTCACTATCCATCATTAAACATGTGGTAAAATTACAGTCTATAACCATCATCTAGATCAGATATATCTTTTTAAGAATTTAAACTTATGGTCAAATTTTCACAATCTCGAATACAAATATACAAGAATGTATATTCTCAAGTCTCCTAGTTTCTCTGTTATTTGCATCTTTTGTGACTTACAAACTATGATAACTTTTATAAAATAGATATAATTAGCTATCTTCTTGGACAAGTTACCTCTCTTAGGTTGTTTCTGTTGTTTACTATGCTCTGATTCTTAACAAAAAATGGTTTATTTTGTTCTGATAATGGTTTTAAGCTATTCCAGCTCAGTGGATCTCTGTCCTTGTATAAACGCAATGATAAACCAAACGCAAATGCTTTTATTCCAAACTCAAAATCAGTGAACAGACATTTTCTCACCATACATTCATAGAAAGCTATATATTATAACCATTACTAATGTCTTCTTACGTCAGCGAGGAACATTTATCAAAGTTTGACAGGGGAAAGAGCTGGAGAAGAACCGCCGGAGTTCGGAGATTGACAGAAACCACGGAGGACATTGGTTTCCTCCAGTGTAAAGCCAAGAGAAGTAAGCATCGCCGGCCAACAATCAGTGGTAATGACATCAACGGCGTTGCAGCAACCGTAGCCGAGTTTGGTCTCACCGTTGAGAAAGAAGAGAACGATCTCATTAGTACATGACTTCAGCTCGTAGAGTGCATCCCAACACTGCATCAGTCCTCCTCCGGTTAGTCTAGCCGCTATGTTGGTGGAATCCGCCACGGGCGGGAGTGCTCTGCTGGAGACGTTGAGAACGAGGAGAAGAGTGACGGTGACAAAGAGGAAACTTGTGTTAGAAGCCATTGTGTTTTCTTTTGAAGATTTTGTGTTGTATTGTGTGATGGTTTAGAGGATTTGGTAAGAGCTGCTATTTATAATACTGTGATTATGAAAGGATTTTTGAGGTTTAATTATGATTAAAGATGGTTTTTAGTGGAGGAAGTGGGAGAGGGCAGAGAGTTAATGATTTTACTTAAATCTTAAATCATGTAACTTAGAGAATGATTGAATAGGTGGTCTTAACGGAAAGATACAAGCGAAGAGTCAATGGTTACTTGATAAATATAGAAACTTTGAAGATTGTATAACAAGAGTGGCTGTAATACAGTGGTTAGTATTCTACGTTGAGGCCGAAGGGACCTGGGCTCGATTCCCAGCAGACACACTATCTTTCATCATAATGTCTTCCAACACTTTTAGCTTCATCCACTTATGCACCTAACGCTTCTTCTCTCTATATGACACATACAGGTGGACACATAGAGGGAAAGTCAGCTTTTTTCTTTTCTAATTTGTCTCCAGAAGTTTTACCATATTCTCCGCTTTCACTCAAATCTTTTACAGAGATCTTTTCATCTCAGTGAGCTTTCACTTTCTTTCATCCTCAACTTCAGATTTTTGTCTCCCGTATAGTTTTTGTTGTTGTTGTTGTTGTTATTTTCTCTTTCTCTCTGTGTTCCGTGTGTCTTTCTCTAAACCCTAGAATTTCACATTGCTTCTGTGTCACTCTTCAAATTTCTGAATAGATTTGATCACAAAAACGTAAAAAGGGTTTTCGTATTTTGTGGAATCACATTGCTTCTGTCAGTCTCCAATTTCTTTGACCCGGAAATATTGTTTCTTTTTTTCCCTTTTTCTTTTGTAAATTTGGGATTTTTTCGGAGCTTTTATTTTTAGTTATTGAAAACAAAAAAAATACCAAAAGGCAAGACTCGGACTCAGTGGTTCTCCTTCTCCCTTTTATCTAGTGTGACTGCGCATTTCTTGTAATGGGAGTGCAACCGTCTGGATCCATTATCCGGGTAGGGTCAGACCCGTTCATGTTCTCTGAGCTGAAGAATCTGTAAAAAGATACACTTTTTTTCTGTTTTTGTGATCTGATCGGACTAGTGAATCATGAACACTGGAGGGAGACTCATTGCTGGGTCTCACAACAGGAATGAATTCGTTCTCATTAACGCCGACGACACTGCCAGAGTAAGATTTCTCAATTTTGTTTTTTTTTTCTTTTGAGAAAAAAACAAGAATGTATCTTCTGTTTGGATCGATCTGGGTTTGGAGATTGAATCTGCGTTTTCTAAAACAGAAGTCTTTATGGAAATTTCACCTGCTTTTTTGTCTCGAAATATTGCATGATTTATACGTGTCGGATATGATCAATGAGACAAAAGTTAGTGTCAGTTTCAGACTCATCTCCATGCGGTTTGTCAGCTTGTTGAGTATTTAAATTCGTTTGTCATTTGTTGTGGATTCCAAGAAGTTGCATACACAGTATTGTTAATTAATGGAAAAAAGTTTAAAACTTTATGAAGTTTTGTTAAGATTTAGTATCAGGAGCTTTGTTAAATGATATAATAAGATTGATCTTGTTTTGTTACTATGAATGAATGTGGCAATGTGTACAGATACGATCAGCAGAAGAACTGAGTGGGCAAACTTGTAAAATCTGTAGAGATGAGATTGAGTTAACAGATAATGGTGAGCCATTTATCGCTTGCAACGAATGTGCTTTCCCTACGTGTAGACCGTGCTATGAGTATGAAAGAAGAGAAGGAAACCAAGCTTGTCCTCAGTGCGGAACCCGATACAAGCGTATTAAAGGCAAGAGACATTTTCTTCTCTGTATTTTTATCTCAACACTTGCTTTGAGAAAAGTGGATTGATTTTTATGTTGTAGGTAGTCCAAGGGTCGAAGGGGATGAAGAAGATGATGACATTGATGATCTGGAGCATGAGTTTTATGGAATGGATCCTGAACATGTTACTGAAGCTGCGCTCTATTATATGCGTCTTAACACTGGTCGTGGTACTGATGAAGTGTCACACTTGTATTCAGCTTCACCAGGCTCTGAGGTTCCTCTTTTGACGTATTGTGATGAGGTCAGACTTCATGATCGATTTTCTGTGTACATTAATGTCGAAATTCCTACGGTGTGATGATTCTTTTGATATACATGTTTTAGGATTCTGATATGTATTCGGATAGACATGCTCTTATCGTGCCCCCATCTACGGGTTTGGGGAACAGAGTCCATCATGTGCCATTTACAGATTCTTTTGCATCTAGTATGTGTTACTCATAAGCTCTATCTCAAAATGCTATCGTTTTGTATGAAGTTGCCTCCTGATGAAGAAACCCACATGTTGTTACAGTACACACAAGACCCATGGTTCCTCAGAAGGATCTTACAGTTTATGGATATGGAAGTGTTGCATGGAAAGACCGTATGGAAGTATGGAAGAAACAACAAATAGAAAAGCTACAAGTCGTTAAGAATGAAAGAGTAAATGATGGTGATGGCGATGGATTCATTGTTGACGAGCTCGATGATCCCGGGCTACCAATGTAAGTTGAAACCTTTTACTGCATTTTTGTTAGTAAAGAATTGTGTATATGTATTTTCTTGACATTTCTTTGACGTGGTTCAGGATGGATGAAGGAAGACAACCTCTGTCACGAAAGCTACCCATTCGTTCGAGCAGAATAAACCCTTATAGGATGTTGATTTTCTGTCGGCTCGCCATTCTTGGCTTGTTCTTCCATTATAGGATTCTCCATCCGGTGAATGATGCATTCGGCTTGTGGTTAACATCGGTTATATGCGAAATATGGTTCGCTGTGTCTTGGATTCTTGATCAGTTCCCAAAATGGTATCCCATCGAAAGAGAAACATATCTCGACAGGCTTTCTCTAAGGTATGAGAAGGAAGGGAAGCCATCAGAGTTAGCGCCTGTCGATGTCTTTGTTAGTACTGTGGATCCATTGAAAGAGCCTCCACTGATTACAGCAAATACGGTTCTGTCTATTCTCGCTGTTGATTATCCGGTTGAGAAGGTTGCATGTTATGTATCAGATGATGGTGCTGCAATGCTTACATTTGAAGCTCTCTCTTACACAGCCGAGTTTGCAAGAAAATGGGTTCCTTTCTGTAAGAAGTTCAGCATCGAGCCACGCGCTCCTGAATGGTATTTTTCACAGAAGATGGATTACTTGAAGCATAAAGTCGATCCCGCTTTTGTTATGGAACGCCGTGCCATGAAGGTTTGTTGTTTTATCCTTACAAAAAGAAAGGATCCATCCGGATTTGAACTAAAGCCTGATTCTTTTTGTCCATTTTTTTTGGTGGTGCTGTTGTTGCAGAGAGACTATGAGGAATTCAAAGTAAAGATAAATGCATTGGTTTCTGTATCACAGAAAGTTCCTGAAGATGGTTGGACTATGCAAGATGGAACTCCTTGGCCTGGAAACAATGTCCGGGACCATCCAGGAATGATTCAGGTAATGATAATGTGATTATGATGATTCCTCATATGTCATAGAACTGAAGCTTAATAAGAGATTTTTTACAATGGAAGGTTTTCCTGGGACACAGCGGAGTTTGTGATATGGATGGAAATGAGTTACCTCGTTTGGTGTATGTTTCTCGTGAGAAGCGACCGGGATTTGATCACCATAAGAAGGCTGGAGCTATGAATTCCTTGGTTAGGATCTGTTCCTTTTCATTTTTCTCTCTTTTGATTTCCCAAATTTCGTAAAACTAAACTCATTAACCTCTCTTGAAGATCCGGGTATCTGCTGTTCTCTCAAATGCTCCTTACCTTCTTAATGTGGACTGTGATCATTACATCAACAACAGCAAGGCAATTAGAGAAGCTATGTGTTTCATGATGGACCCGCAGTCCGGAAAGAAAATATGTTATGTTCAGTTTCCTCAGAGGTTTGATGGGATTGATAGACACGATCGATACTCAAATCGCAATGTGGTTTTCTTCGATGTATGATTTCCATGGAATTTGTCTTTGCGTTGTTCTATTTATGTTACAGCTCCCTTCTCATTGGTGTCTCTATGATTATAAACAGATCAACATGAAAGGTTTAGATGGCATACAAGGACCGATATATGTGGGGACCGGGTGTGTCTTCAGAAGGCAAGCACTTTATGGATTTGATGCACCAAAGAAGAAGCAACCACCAGGCAGAACCTGCAACTGTTGGCCAAAATGGTGCTGTTTGTGTTGCGGTATGAGAAAGAAGAAGACAGGTAAGGTCAAAGATAATCAGAGAAAGAAGCCTAAAGAGACTTCAAAGCAGATACATGCCCTTGAGCACATAGAAGAAGGCCTTCAAGGTAATCATAATAATAAATAACTTTTTTTTGCTTATAGAGTAAAAAATCTTTATGTCATCCTCCTTTGGTTGATGATGTGGTTTTGATTTGCAGTGACAAATGCTGAGAATAACTCTGAGACTGCCCAACTGAAGCTGGAGAAGAAATTTGGTCAATCACCGGTTTTAGTAGCTTCTACTCTTCTGCTAAATGGTGGAGTGCCTAGCAATGTGAACCCAGCGTCTTTATTGAGGGAATCCATTCAGGTTATTAGCTGTGGCTACGAAGAGAAAACCGAATGGGGAAAAGAGGTAAGCAGAGCTATTTACTCTGTTCTCTTCTCTGTACTTAATGTGAAAGCTGATTATGCTTTTGGATGATATAATACTACACAGATTGGGTGGATTTATGGCTCGGTCACTGAGGATATCTTAACGGGTTTCAAGATGCATTGCCATGGATGGAGATCTGTATATTGTATGCCAAAGCGAGCGGCTTTCAAAGGTTCTGCTCCCATTAACTTGTCGGATCGTCTTCATCAAGTTCTACGTTGGGCACTTGGCTCTGTCGAGATTTTCTTGAGTAGGCATTGCCCTATTTGGTACGGTTATGGTGGTGGTTTAAAATGGTTGGAAAGATTCTCTTACATTAACTCTGTTGTCTATCCTTGGACATCCCTTCCTTTGCTTGTCTACTGCTCACTTCCCGCCATTTGTCTACTCACCGGAAAATTCATCGTCCCTGAGGTAAACAAGCCATGATCATTAGTAGCTGTAGATCATTATGAAATCATAAGATCGGAATCTTGAAATCGAAAGATCAAAACTTTGATGATGTTTCATTGATTTGTTACTTTTGACAGATAAGTAACTACGCGGGTATACTCTTCCTGCTAATGTTTATGTCCATTGCGGTAACGGGTATACTAGAAATGCAATGGGGCAAAATAGGAATCGATGATTGGTGGAGAAACGAGCAGTTTTGGGTCATTGGAGGAGTCTCTTCGCATCTATTTGCTCTGTTTCAAGGTTTACTCAAAGTTCTTGCAGGAGTCAGCACGAACTTCACAGTCACATCTAAAGCAGCAGATGATGGAGAATTCTCAGAGCTTTACATTTTCAAATGGACATCTTTGTTGATTCCTCCGACTACTCTGCTGATCATTAACATCGTTGGAGTCATTGTCGGAGTTTCGGATGCGATAAATAACGGGTATGACTCTTGGGGACCGCTTTTTGGGAGATTGTTCTTTGCGCTTTGGGTGATTGTTCATTTGTATCCGTTCCTCAAAGGGTTACTTGGGAAACAAGATAGAGTACCAACCATTATATTGGTTTGGTCGATTCTTCTTGCTTCCATCTTGACTCTCTTGTGGGTCAGAGTCAATCCGTTTGTGTCCAAAGATGGACCGGTCTTGGAGATCTGTGGTCTTGACTGTTTAAAGTGAGAACTAGGTTTCTTTCTTTATAATAATAAGAAGAAAAAAAGCTGCAGTCTTGCATGGTTAAAGATTGGAGAATCATGAAGAATACAAAACGGAGTTTTAACGATGGTACAATCTGATGATGATAATGATGGTGATGTGTGCTCTTTTAGTGGTGGGTAATGTGTAGACATAAAGAGCTCTGTGCAGTTTTTACGTGTTACGTTTTCTTTTAAGACCCTGAATGGATGCTGATTTTTGATTCAGTTTTTGAATTTAGATTTTAGTTTATAGATTTTAGATTTTAGTTTTAGATTTTTATTATTATATTTTTCTTTAAAAAACTCCAAAATTTTGGTTTTTTGGTTTTTGAGAAAAATAACGTTGATTGAATAAAAACTAGATTTCCTAAATTTTAGGAGAACTAAAAAACTAAAATCATGAATGAAAAATTACAACAAAATAGTTTTTTTAAATTGTAGGGAAACCAAAATTTTAAAATCTTGATTGGTATGAAAACAAGTTTTTCTAATTATTTATTACAATCTTTTCTTCATTAATTCTTTTATTTGATTGTAATAAATAATTAGGTTTTTTCTATAAAAAAATCTTTGTTAGTGTAACCAGTTATGGCCTTTCCTTAGATGATAATTATATAAATAAGCTCATCCTAAAAGTAGATTAAGTTTTATTTTTAAGTTATTTCTATTCCTTGGTTTGGTGATTTAACTTTCATTCTATTGGATCAAAAGTTATATACTCTCTCACATTATAATACTTCTGGTTACGAAGTTTTAAACTAGAAAGAATCAAAGAACCGTCTGTTGTTATTTTTGTTTATTACGCGCAAAACCGTACTCCGTACTCGTAACATGTTGGCGAAGAGCTTCGAACTGAGGGTTCGATCACTTCCGCAATACAAAATAACAACGGGGCGCGAGCCGTGCAAGAACGCGGGAATATAGCAAGCAAGCAGCAAGGTTCTTTAGGACTGTATAGTATGGTGGTGGTAATATCATCATCATTTGTAACAAGATACGGTCAAATATTTGCAAAACTTGTTTTTTCACAGATTCCAGAATCCTTCAACGAATGAGATTGTAACACGTGTAAGTGAGACAACTTAGGTGACAATTCCATATTTGGAGTCGGAATTTGGCTTACGTGGAACCCACCGAAATCGTGTAATAGAAGTCAAACGCATCTATATCTGTGTTTAAGCTAAAAGTAAACCTCATTGAAGAAGTAACATAGGAAAGCTTTCGTAGCCGTCAGATCAACCAGACAAAACGTCATATCGAGACAAAAACTTTCGACGGAGCAGATTCTACAGATACAATACACACGGTTTCACTGGATTTCGCCCCTCTCTCTTTAAACAAAATTAAATAATATCAGAAGACACGTTCTTCTTCTTACGAAACCGACTTTGTAGTTTCTTCTTTTTTTCCATTACACAAAAACGAAAAAACGACAACACAAAAACAAATAACAAAATCTTTTAAATAAAAAATAAATCGACTCTCGTGTTTGTTTAACTTCTTGTTTATTTTTCTTAGAGGTTAATTAATTTCTTCTCTACATGAACGATCCAATGGGAGAAACAGGATTTTCTAGAGAATCGGCGCCGGAGATCGTGTTCTCGGAGACGGATATGGCTGCGGCTGAGCAGCTTATGCATCTAAGCGAAGAAGAAACGGTTAGCTGTAGCAGCAGCACCGGCGGAGATTGCGGTGGCGGAGGCGGAGACAAGATAAAGCATGAATATGTTAGCTCGAGAATCGGAAACGAGCTAAACGACGGCGTACGAGGAAACTCTATTCTTGGCGTGGAGAAGAAGAGGAAGAGGACGGTGATGAAGGAAAAGAAGTTTCGATCTCTTGAGAGTATTTACAAAGGGACGAAGGAGATTAGGGATTAATGGAGGAAAGGGATCGGAGAGATGGTTAATTATATATCGTTTGTTAATTACTTTTGTTAATCGATGTTAGTAACCTCTTCAATGGTTTTTTTGGTGTGTGTGTATATTTCTAGTCCTTGCTTAATTTAACGTTGGAGCTGAAAATTTGTGATAATAGTTTTTGGAGATTTTCAGATGAAATCTGTAAATATTTTGGTTCTCATATATATTAGACGTGATGCTGTTTTTTGTTTTTCCCTAGTCACTTCGTTGCAAAAATTAACAATTTTACTTTGGTTTTGGATCTGATAGTACATTCATTTTTTTCGTAAGATTTAAAAGTTTATTTACGTGCAAATGATTTCGTTTTGAATTTTTAAATTTTGAGTTCTATGATGTGCCAACTGCCAACTGAGATCATTTTTTTTTTACCTTTTCAAAAAGTATATATTCTACACAACAAACCAGACACATGCAACACCACCAAATATCTTAAAATTGTGGTGATGATTTTTATACTTACTGCAGTAAAGAAAAATCATAAATTTTATCATGTTCAACTAAAGGCATTTGAAGATGCCTCATGTGGGTGTTGAGTGAACTCGGGTCATGGGTCTTTTTCGTGAACTTCTCGTTGAGAGCTTCATCTTCTTAATTATCTTGGAGTCATCTTCTGATTCTTGTAGCTTGTATTAGGGTTTTTGTTATACCTTGATGAGCATGTAAAGAGAGGTCAAGAGTGAGTGAGTTCCTATAGTAAACATTCAGTTGATCGATTGGATGTTTGTGACACAAAATGTACTGTAGGAGAACTAGTGACTATGTATGGAAATTGTTTATGCATTGATGTTTAGTCATGCTAAAAACAGATTTCAACAAGTGGTATTAGAGCACAACTATTCTCAAGGATAGTCAAATTTGTAACAGAAAAGCATATTAAGGCATGCAAGCAATGCAAGTTGCACAAGAAGATTCTATTCTAGTCTCGATTCTTGTAAAATCGAGTCACAAAAGATCAAGGTTTCCTAGTATATCAAGGATTTCATCGGGATATAATTCCTAATGTATCTTTTTTGCAATCATGGCTTGAACCTCTAGACGGTTTTGGCAGTATTTGTATCCATCATTTCCATACCAAATCGTGTTTGCCTCAACATTCTACATGTAAATTGCACTATCTGCTCATGCCTTCCACAAAATACCTAGGCAAAAGACATTAATTTTTCAAGTTTACGAGCACGGAGTTTAGAGGAGCCATCACACTGATTTTACAATAAATGAAGAAAAATCTTTTTGTTATCTTGATTGACGTCTACTCATCCCATGTTTTAACTTGAAACTTTAATTGGCAGCTAATATCTATAGTGTTATATCCACAATAGGTGGAAATAAAACCCTCACGTTCCACATCATGTTGAATAAATAAAGCTGTCATCCGAAATAGATTTGGAGGTATATAGAAGTTTTGACTCTTTGAGATAACACTGTGGAAGTCAAAAAAAAAAAAAAAAAAAAA
>Ga0041059_1003403_pt1 | contig 10922 bp, 6 predicted proteins | sample AraColnosormetaG_FD_56232 | JGI IMG/M metagenome (GOLD analysis project Ga0041059, IMG submission 56232) | Arabidopsis roots microbial communities from North Carolina, USA - Col MF nosort | ecosystem: Host-associated > Plants > Roots > Unclassified | place: USA: North Carolina | collected 2013-09-02 | reverse complement strand
TTTGTATACATATTAAATCCATATTAATATAAATACATTTTAAGTATATATACTGTATATTTTTGCAAAATGTAAACACAAAAAGTTAACAGATTTTTTTATCAAAATGGAAAAAACAACACATAATTACATACTTTCATTATGAATTTCAAAACAGTAAATAAGATTTGATGTAAAAAAATTTGTAAATGAGACTTTAATATAAGATAAATTACTATTTTCTTCATTGCACTGTATCTTATTGGTTAAATCTATTTACATCACAACCCCATCTACAACAAAACTTCACCAAATAACTAGTATATAATTGTTAAAAAATAATTATCATATACAACATAGAAAAAAGTAATACAACTGTAGTGTAATATGTTTTTGGTGATTTAACCCAATTATCTTCTAAAGAATACAAATTGATGGCTAAATATATACGTGTAATAATTAAAGGATGGCCAAAATTGAGAAGAAGAACAATGAAAGTGAGATAGAGAGAGAATAAGCAGCAGAAGTCGTCGACGTGTTTGGTCTTTGAGATGGTATGTTTGTCGCCTCTGGGTCAAACGAAGAAGCTGGCGGTCTAGCCGAGGAGGAGGAACGGTTCGATGGAAGCGTCCGAGCCGATGTCTCACCGGTGTAACCTTTAGCCATGAATATAAAGTCAGATTAGAAAGAAGATTAGGATCGTAGTGTTCTTGATCAAACTATGCTCTACAGGGAAGAACAGGTGATAAGGAACTCACAATCAGATTCTTTCCACCCCAGAATCAGTTTCTCACGATCAAAGACAACGCGATAGCCAGTCATGAAGTTCTCTGCAAATTGTAACAAGGAAGAATTCCGATAAAAATCTTGCATTTGAAGTGTAGTGAGACAACATTTTTTGGTTGAGTTTTCCAAAACTGATACTTACGTCCAATGATGCTAATGTCTTCTATCTTCATAATGGCTAAACAGTAGACATCTGTGTCCTGAAATTATCAATACGAGAGAGCTTAAGTAATAGCAGAGACTGTACAGAGGTGCGCTGTAATATAACAGAGGCCTAACTAACCTTCATGGGGATTACTACTAACGGGTGATAAACGGGATACGAGCTCCCGCCTTTCATTGTCAGATTCACAGCTGGATACTGGAAGCTGTCTTTGTTTGGGCTGCATATAGATAGATCCAAAAAAGTTAGTAAGGTTTTAGAGAGAATCAGACTGATGGTGACCAGAGTAAAGAGGCAACCTTAATGCATAACAGTACTCAAAAGGCAACTCAGAATCAGTTGTTTGATAACGTTTGTCCAGAGCTAGAGAATTAAACTGCAAAATCATGTTTGGTTATTAAGCCATGTAATACCAATCCAAGTTCATATTACAATATAGATGAAGGCTTACGCTTTCTGAAATAAGGGTGTAAGCTGCATCAGTCAGATAAGTGAACGAGGTTCCAGAGTCAAAAACAGCATCAAATTCAAGATCGCCGGTATTTCCTCCAACGCTTATTTTAGTGACGGTGATATTGTAAGTAGGACTGGTCAACAGGAAAACAACATAGTAGTTAGAAGATGGAAGTATATTCAAGGAGATACACAAGTTCGGTTAAACATAAAGAAGATATGATTCAACGGCTTGCTTACTGTGGTTGTCTTATGTTCAATGGTGTTTCCCGTTGGTCTACGCTACCTTTATCTCCAAAACTGATCCTACCAGCTCCATCGTTCCCAAAACACATTGAGAATGAGTTTGCTGCAATTCCTTCTTTTGCTAGTACACTAGGCACCGATATGTCTTCTAAGCCAAGCCCGAAAAGACCATTTGGAGCTGCACCATCATGGAATACACCGGTCTGAACTTGACCACATCTGCTCCAGCACAGAAAGATTGTTAAGATGAAAACACAAAGTCACAAATGTTTAGGCTTGCCAACATAATAGATGGTTCGAGAAACATAAAACAGTTCTATTATTTCATATATTCGGAAGTCTGTAAGGAAGAATTTACTTACCCAAAAGTAACACGAGCGGGAATAGCTTTGGAACTTTTGTCATTTGAAACTAAGTGAAGTACATCCTCCACCAAGACTCCAGTAGAAGAGGTACCATTAGAAAGATACCGGATCTGGTATGGGCAATCACTTTCAGGGGAAGCGCATCGATCACCTCTTGTACATAATGTGCTATTACAAGGAACTTTAGTACTTGTCGATGAAGCATTAGGGCTATAAATATTAAGGTCCAAACTCTGGGCAACAAAAAAGAAAAGAAAAACCTATGTAAGGAACCCAACAACTCGCAGATATGAAACATGTCTTAAGAGTAACACAAAAAAAAATCTCAATAACGCAAAATCTAAAGCACAAGAATATCTTGTTCACTAAATTTTTTTCTTCCACAGAATTATTAGCTTTCAAAACATAGAAGCATCCTCGATAAGTCTAGTGTCAATCTCACTGTATTTAAGAGTTGCCCAAAGTCAGATTCTATCCAATAATTGATCTCTATACCACAGCTAAACCCTGACTAAGAACAAACCCAACAAGTTCTTCACAGTCTAGACCAAAAACTCAAGAGAACAAAACATACATCAGCTAGAATCATACACAAATGCAACAAGTATATGAATATAAGCCAAACGAAACAATACCGAGCCACCAGGTGCTTTCAATTCACGAACACAATTGGTGCAGTCACAGGGCAACCAAAACAAGTCACTTCCAGTATCTAAAGCAACCATAAACCAATCAGACGGCGTCCCAACAGTCACATTAGCGTAATGCAAACTGTTACAAAACATCAACCAAACAATTCAACACAAAAATCTCCAAACCCTTAACTCTCTCATAAACAATTCACAAGTCTCCATAAAAACATTAACCTTAAAACTAAATTCAAGCTCAAAGTAAGTAATTGACAACTAATTTAGAAACCTTACAATCCTAGGGCATCAACACGAACAGTTTCGTTGCCGTCAGAGAAAGTAACGAGTGATTGATCTTCATTTGCAAGTCGACGACCTCTAATTAACCGATCACGATGAGCCATCACTCTATAATACTTAGAAGAATCTCGATTAGGTAAACCATCTCCAGGCAAAACCCCAACAACCTGATCGGAGAAACGATGATGAAATTCAAACCCAAATTCACCAAATCCCTCGCATCTATCCAAAACCCAGCTCGAAGCCAACAAAATAAGCAGACCCAGAAACAAAATTCTACAGCTTGAGTACCAAACCATACTGGTTCGTCGCCAAAAAAAGTACTCCACCGAGATCTCGGAAACTTTCCCAGAAAAAAAAAACACGAAAATTTCCGAGAAATACTCAAAACCCAGTCTAAATCTTCTCTAGCGAAAGAGTAAGAAAGAATCAAAAGAGAATTTTGGAAATGAAACCGAGAAATTAGGCAAAAGAAGGATCGTGAAGTAAAGAAAGTAAGAAGCTTCAAAGTTTTCTCCTTTGTATGATGATGAAACTTTGAAGTCAATTTATTTTCCCGAAAATATAATAAAGTAAAGTTTTTATTTTATTTTATTTAATTATAGTAAAAAAAAGATGGCAGGTAATTTTCCTTCTCTACCTCAAACAGCAAAAGTCAACGTAGAAGTCATCGAAGTAGGACCACATCAAGTCATATTTGTCGAATATTCAACGTGTGTGTAAAATTTGTAATCACACGATTAATAAAAGTCCTATTGAATTATTATTATGGTTACGCAATTGTATTGATAAATATTTGTTTCGTCAACACGTCATTCAAGTATTTAAAGCTTGATATTAGTTATATGTAGTTGGAGTGTTGGACCAACTTTTCGTCATTCTCGTTTTTTAAAACGTAATTATGTATTAATAAATGTGTTATGATCTCCGTAGTCGGTAATTAGTTCCATACATTACACCAAGATAGTACAATATTGCTCGATTAATTTATGGTTGTGTCTTGCTTTATTTACTTTGTCTTGTTGTTTCGAGAGCGTGTACATGAGTTTGAAGAGATTCATAATACTTCAAAAGATTGTGTTGACATTTCTAAACCTAGATAGGTTTATGCTCATTCAGCTTATTAAAGGAGAAATCTAAAACTGAAAATAAATAGCTCATTAATTGCAGCTTTATTAAGATGCATAGAAAGCAAAAGGAAAGACTTTAAATTTTCACCAAAAGCAAATGATTCTAGATTTGATGTTTCATCACATGAAGAAGGAGAGTTGGATGACTTCTACTTGCTAGAGAACCCTAATTACATGGGCTTGTTTGTCTCATAGTATTGGGCTTGATGGCACTTCAATAGCTTGTGTTTATTAGAGTATCCATAACCCAAAACTTTTTTTTTTTGATGAAAAAATAACTTGTGTTGTGGATGCTCTAATAGATTATATTAAATCAACAGAGTTTATTTGGTAGACTGATAAAACTTATAGAAATATGATTGATGCGATTTTTGTTTGGCATGAGTGATATAAACTGTTAAAGATGTGAATCTGAAGAAAGTTACGATACAATGCCACAATTCGTAATTTACAATCAATGAGCTTAAAAATCATGGATAAATGCAAAATGAACAAGTTGAATGAAGCTTTGGTGATGCTTTCTTGGACTTGAAGTTTAGAGTAACATGGACATTAATTGTTAGGTAAATACATGCATGCGTCTCATAGTTTTAATAGATAGCATAATACAGACACTTTCAATGTGTAACACATAGATAGCATACCGCTCTCTAAATTTAATTGTGTTATACATTATTTTTTTCAAAATTCAAGAGGATATTAATTGTCTAATCTTTGGCAGAAAAAAAAGAATTATGTTCACAAAATATGATTTCATCTACATGTATAATGGTAAAATGAAAATCAAGTTGACATCAAAACTAAAACTATATCAGAAATACTATAGAAACTCCAAACGAGAGATATGACAATTTTAAAGAACCACATGAAATGAATCTTTTCAATCCTAAACCACAACAAGATTAAAAACTAATCTAAAACCGGTTTGGATTAAATTTTTAACAGTTTTCGTTTCATTAAAACAAAAACACATTTTAAAAAGAAATTAACAAATCAAATTCAAAACCAGGAAAATAAACTAAGACTAAATCAAATCTGGCTAAATCTGAAAATACTTAAACCTTCTATTTGAATGGAAGGTTTCAAAAGTAAAAACCCAACCTTTCTCTTTAAAATCATTTAAATCTGTATTTTTCTATATATAAAAACTTATTTTCATCTTCATTAAAAATTGTATTTTTTGATAAAATAATAAAACTTAAATCAAAATTTAATTTGTTCCTTGAAATAGCTTACTTGACTTTTGACATGTCCATATACAATTTATTTAGTCAAAAATAGATTAAGCTATTTCAAGGAACAAATTAAATACACTTTAATTTGCTTTAAATTAAGAGTCTTGCTCTAATGAATAAAAAGTTTTGAAGTATAATTTTCTTACCATTTGTTAACATATGCTTTGCAAAAAAAATTCTTCATTGTAGATATATATATAAGGCACTCACCTTAATCATCTACTTAGCCAAAGAAAAAAAATATTTTGGATACTCTTAATAATCAATCGAATGATGATTGCTCGTTTTGTGCTCAGCATTCTAATCGTAGCGGCGATAGTTTCTGGTAGTGAGTTTTCTGATACTCGTGATGCAAAAGTAGAAAAAATCTTAAAGAAACTCAACAAACCTGCTCTTAAATCTATCAAGGTTAATGAAATTTGTTGGTTCACACAAAAATAATTACACCTAACAATTTTTTTCATTAAAATATTAATTCGTGAATATTCGATAATCTTTATACAGAGTCCAGATGGAGATATAATAGACTGCGTTCATATGAATAATCATCCAATTTATGATCATCCTTTATTCAAAAACTACACGATTCAGGTTCTTACTTAGTTCTCTTATAATTATAACTTTTAACATAAAGTTCTATATATTTGCTTTCTAATCTTATTAGATTCAAAACTCTCATAATATTATACCAGAAATATTTATACAAATTGTTGATAATCTTAACACTATATTCAAAATCAGGTCAATAATACTCTAAAACATTGTTTTAATTGGTTGGATTAATTCTGCTCTTAAGCTAGCCTTTCTTATCTTTAATTCGATATTTGTTTCTAACATTGGTGTGTCATAGATGAAACCAAGTTCTTACCCTAAAGGTAAAAATAATGAATCTTCAGACAAAGAGAAACAAAGTGTTGTGACTCAACTATGGACAGTTAACGGGAAATGCCCCAAAAACAGTATTCCGATCAGAAGAACGAGAAGAAAAGAAATTTTGCGAACCGAATATATGCAAAGATATGACAAAAAGAATCCAAACATAATAAATCATCCTAAAGCATCAACTAGTAACTCCATACATGAGGTGCATACATAATTCAATAAGAATTAATTAGAAAGTAATGATTGTCTTACTTATTGATATGTGTTTGTGTGTGTATATATAGTACGCGCAAATCCAAGCGAAAGGAAAGTTTCATGGAGCCCATGCGGATATAAATGTTTGGAAACCTTTTGTACAAACACCAAAAGAGTTTAGCCTAGCACAAATGTGGGTTATGGCTGGTCCGTTTTCTGAAGTTAATAGCGTTGAAGCTGGTTGGCAGGTTTTTCTTCTTCTTCGTATAGCTACATTTTAATACATTTATATAATTATCTTTCATTATATCCAATAATCTCCTATTCTTATAGGTGTATCAAGATCGTTATGGCGATGACAACCCAAGATACTTTATTTTTTGGACTGTAAGTTAATGTTCATAGTATTATTTTGGTTTCTTTTGTATTTTGTCCAAATATGTATTTATAAGATAACTTTTTTGTGTGTTGTCTGGTCACAATATGGAAATAGGCGGATGGGTACCACTCAGGCTGTTACAATCTTGATTGCCAAGGATTTGTTCCTGTCAGCCAAAAATTTGCCCTTGGTGCAGCCGTTAGCAATGTTTCCACCTTCGATGGTCAACAATACCATATTTCCACAACTATATGGAAGGTTTGTATAATTCAGACATAGAATTTTGATAAGTACGGATTCTCTTATGGTATTTTAAAAGTCAATATATAACTAAATGTGTTGTATTATTATAGGATCCAAATTCAGGGAATTGGTGGTTAAAATTTGGTGATGAATTTGTCGGATATTGGCCTTCCATATTGTTCAACCATCTAAAAGATGGTGCGACAGAAATTCAGTGGGGAGGTGAAATAATAAATTTTAAAGATGGTGCACTACACACCACGACGAGAATGGGGAGTGGACATTTTGCAGAGTCTGGATATCAAAAAGCAAGTTATTTCAAGGATGTTGAGATAATTGATGAACGTGATATTCATAGTAGTCCTAAAGAAGGTTATTCTTATATGACGCAAGAGAGTTGTTATAACATCAGGTCTGGCTATGCTAAAGTATGGGGAGTTTATTTTTATTATGGTGGCCCAGGTCGAAATCTGAATTGTAAATAATCATATTTATATAAATGGTAAAATCTAAGCAAACTTTTAAATAAAAATATATGTGATTACGCAAATAAATTTTCGGCTTATTGATCTAAGTCGTTAGACCATATGGATCGGAGTGGCTCCAATTGGTAAATGCAAGAGAAACAAATTGGATAAAGATGAATTTTGATTTGGTGATCATGCTTCTTGTCTTGGGCTTGAATTTTAGAGTAGCATGAACATTATTTGATAGATACATGTAGCTTATAGTCAGAATAGATAACATACTATCTCCACTCATAGTATGAATATATAACATACCACAAAATCTGATTTCAAGTATATGTTTACGCATTTAATAAAAATCTGGTTGACATAATAAACTATAAAATCAATTTTAAAGTCTCACACGAAATTTGTAAAAAAACTCAACCCATCAAGAACCACACTAAATTTGAAAACCAATCTAAAATTGTTTGGTTTTTCAGTTTTGACAGTTTCCGTTACATTAAAACAAAAAAAAAAAACTTTTAGAACTAAAATTAAATTAACAATGATTAATTACATCGCTAATCTCTATGGCAATTTGCCCATTAAAACGGTTACACATGAGTTCGACAAAGATTAACAAAGTCTAGCGCGAGATGGAGATCTAAAGAACAGAGCCGGCATTCTCCAGAAAAAAATAGACGACTTGTAATTTCTATTAGTATGAACCTAACTCACACCCAAAAACTACCTCAAAAGTAGAAGTTTACAACATACTTATATATTACTCCACAAATTATCAAAGTCTCGATATGAGATATATTCTAACAGTCTCCTATATATATAGAAACTAATAGTAAGATACTCAACGAACTCTTTGTCAAAAAAATAATAATCAATGAACTAATAAAAAAAGTCACAAAAAGTTCCCGCGAAATTACATGCATTAGCTTCTCTTTTAAAAACAAAATTTAGTCGTCGTGCCAATTATTTCTTCCGACGATATGCATTAGAGACATTGCGTGATTATTTGACCTTCACATCATTCACTATGTCAACGTTATTGAATTTTTAGCCAAGTCGATAATGATATTTGGAGACTTTTTTTTCAAATGATAATTTGAGACTTTGAATCGTTATTTTGCAAGTATCTACCTCTTTAGATTGAATCCCAATCTGAACCATGTCCAATATATTCATATAGAGGGTGACATTTTTGTTCCAATATTGTTAGAGACAAGCTACAACTTGGTTAGTCAAATCATAATATTCAAACCAAAAAAAAAAAAATTGGTTAGTCAAATCCTCCATTGGAGATGGTCTTATTATGCTCACTTTATTTCTGTGAATGATAATCAAAAGTCTTCTTCTATATTCACTATAAATATTTTGAAACCCTTTTACTTAGAATTAGACCTCATAGCAAATCAAGAATATTACCTCTAATGGCTTCCCGCCCTTCAGTGAGACACCCGAGCCACAACCATCCATTACGCGGTCACAAAGCCCAAGTTGAAGATGAGATCATCTGCTCTGGTTGCGACCTAGACCTACTCGGTGCATATTTCAAGTGCACAAAGTCAGAGTGTGATTACTTCTTGCACAAGTCATGTTTCGATCTCCCACGTGAGATCCGTCACAAGTCTCACCCTGATCACCCTTTGATCCTCCTCTATTCCCCACAGAATAATAATTCAACGTATACTTGTGACGCATGCGGTGAGTATGGATCGGGGTTCACTTACAATTGTTCTATCTGCCAGTACGATGTTCATGTTGGATGTGTGTCTGTGCCTGAGACCATGAAGCATGATGAGCACGTTCACCCGCTCGCTTTGATCTACAAGGCTCCATGCCCAAAGGATCATATATTTACCTGCGATGTTTGCGATGAAACTATGCCGCATAATCTGTGGTTGTACTACTGCCAGAAATGTGACTACGGTGCTCATTTACATTCATGCGTTGCTGAAGAAGAGGAAAAGTCAAAGAAAGGAGGAAGAGGAAGAGGAGGAGAAGGAGGAAGTGGTGGAAATGGAGTGAACAGAGGAAGGAGCTCCGCGAATTCAGAGCTAGCTGCAATGTTAAAGGCACAAAGAGAGATGGAGCAGATGCAAATTGCTCTTCACTTGGAGATGCAAAGAGCTAAGATTGATAAGAAATCAAGAAAGCATATGCTTAAAATGATCTAAGATATTAACTCTCGGAATCTTGAAACTTATAAAACTCTTTCACTTTTTGTTTGTTTTTATTTCTTATCTTTAACCTTTTATTATTGTTCTCTTTTGTTTTGTTGGGCCTTTTTTCGTTGAATTGTTGCAAGCTTTTATGTAATTTTTATCTATGAAGAATCTTTTAATATGAATCTGAGTTTACTCATAACTAGGCTAACTGCCCATGTTCAACAAAAGAAGATACAACTTTCAACATGTAAATTAAACTAAGCACAAAATACTCAAGTTGATGCTTAGCAAATCAACTTTGTTGGTCGTTCACTACTCACTCTTGGAACACTTTGGCTTAAAATGAACAATTTGACATGCTTTATTCCAAGAGTGAGTAGGTTTTCACACCAATTTAAAGGCAAGTTGGCGGCCAAGGAAACAAAATAAAGCATGTCATAAAAATTAAGAGTACTAGGTTTAGTACGTAGTTTAAGACTGAGGTAAGACTAAGGTCGGAAATTTATAGTAGAAGTTACGACTGAATTTTGCAATTTGGTGTTGGATAGCAACTTCACAGTTCACACACACAAAAACAATTGTTGTTAAACATTGTTAGGTATTTAACTAAATCACATTAAAGAGTGCTTTAATTCTGTATGTATTTGAGCTTTAAATGTGTCAGAACTCTTGTCTCTGGTTTTAAGTGCTCAAGAAAAAACCGACCAACTAGTTTCTGGCGTAATGGAACACAAGTCACACAACATTAGCCAGAATAAAGAATTTAAATAAACAGAAACTCTATTTTATGTGTGATTCTTTGTACATATGCTGACTAAAACATAACATTAGAGAATAAGGAGTCCTAAGAAAAATGTGATTTCATATTAGACCTAAGGAGGAGAAAGAAGAGCAGACCCAACAGTTGGGGTAAGAGCTTAGAAATATCTGAACTGCGCGGTTTGACTGCATTATGAGAGACGGTGGCGCAGCGTACAACCATGTTGCAAGGTTGTTCAATTCATAACTCACAACATGTAAACAGAGAACAAAACACTTAAGTTGATGCCTTAGCAAAGCTAAATCCGTTTGGTACTTAGTTTTCATAGCAATACAACTGGAAGTAGACAGCGACAAAAAAACAATAACATGTGATAAAAATTAAGAGTATTAGGAGTAGCAAAAGACTCATGGAGAGGGCTTCGGGTACTAGAACTACCAGAAGAATCAGACGACAGCGATTTTGAGTAGAAGTCATATTAGATACGATTGAATATTGCTTTTGGTGCTAGACAAAGACTTCACACACACAAAAAAAAAAAAAAA